>Ga0208639_1002213_pt1 | contig 11594 bp, 11 predicted proteins | sample ETNtaG_33_FD_185772 | JGI IMG/M metagenome (GOLD analysis project Ga0208639, IMG submission 185772) | Marine microbial and viral communities from oxygen minimum zone, Eastern Pacific Ocean - ETNP201310SV76 (SPAdes) (version 2) | ecosystem: Environmental > Aquatic > Marine > Oceanic ...
AAATATTGCCCCACCCAAAAGAATCCAAAATTTCTTGTTGCTTTTCCTTTGAGTTTGTACATACATTACATTTTGTGGCGAATAAGCTGGATGTAGGGGGATTGTAGGAGCAACCTGTTGTTGGTGTAGTGGTATTGTTTGTACAATTTGTTGTTGGTGCTGTGAATATTGTTGAACTGGAACCCATTTAGCTCCATCCCAAACAAAACGCCCATCTTGACTCAGGGTCATGTCATTCATCCCGTTCATGGACATAGATGATGTGGTAGCCGAATCCAGATTTGATAAATGGACCCACTTCTTTCAATTCTTGCTTCCATACGGCTTCTGAGAATTCCTTGACCATTTGTTTTTCGTGGAACCAACCTAGGTCTCCACCCTTCTGCCCTGAGGGGCAGGTAGAGTGTTTACGTGCCATCTTTTGGAACTCTTTGAGAGGTTTTCTTGCTGAGGCGATTTTCTCAGTCAGTTGAGTAGCCTGTGCCTTGCTAGCAATCAATATGTGACTTGCGTGTGCTCTCTTTACCATGTAGATGCCTCATCGTTACTGATTTATCAAACTTCACCCCATGCGAGGTATCTCGCATAAGTGCCGTAAATTATTGCGCTTACGGCAAGACTCTCCTCATTGAAGCGGCTCATATCATCAGCGTAGGTGTGATATTCCCATGAGCCAGAGCCATAGCAAACCAATGCATGGCCAGCATCATCATCATCGTCTTGTTGAATATCATAGACAAATGGGCCATGGTCTGAATTGTATGGCATCCCAGTATCGGAATTTTTCGGGCCATCCAAAGTTCTGATATTTATTTCATATTTTGAGGCTAAATCAGGATGGGCGCTTTCAAACAATGTGACAATACTTTCAATTTGATCTACATCACTTTGGTAGTTTCCAAAGAGGGTCAAGTCATTCCCTCTTACTGGATCTGCATCGACATGATTCATATCGAAATTCATGTATAGGATTAGTTCTTCATTCAGTGAGTCTGCATATTTTTCAACCCACGCTTTTGAACCATGCAGTCCTTCTTCTTCACCACCCCATGTGCAGAATTTGATGGTGTGCTTTGGTGTGCCCAATTCACTAAACATTATTCCAAATTGTCTTGCTAATTCCAGAACTGTTGCTGTCCCAGATGTGTCGTCAACTGCTCCTGGTCCACTGTAAACAGTGTCATGGTGTGCTCCAAAAATAATGAGTTTGTCATCATCTCCTTGTATGATTCCGCAGGGTACTCTCACAGGTCTAGTGCCTTGGTTGTCAACATCAACTTCAATAGCAATTTTGACCTCATTCTGATCTTTATTTTCGAACACATCTGCCAATTCCTCACCCATATTTTTTGAGAGTTGGACGAAAGGAATAGTATCAGGCAGGTTCCCTCCTGTTTGCCCCAACAATCCTTCAATATCGACGGTCTTGAAAATTGGTACACAATCATCAGCTTCCACCTTCCCACAATTTGATGCAACATTGACTAAGAAAAGTGCAGCAATGTCGTTTTGAATGGCTTTGGCATAGATATCCGTATTACTAGCAACTCCTGCAGACCCCCACACCATTCCAATTTGTCCTGTTGCTTGTGACCAAAGTGTGTCATCACTGCCATTAGATAGGTTGACGATATTCAAATCATCTCCGAATTGGTAGTTTGCTGTTCCACTGTAACCTTGGATGACGAAGTCGATTCGGTGCTGGAATTCTACTCGTGTTGCTTGAGTGTCTAATCCACAAGGATTCAGATTTGGCATTGGTGAATAATCTCCAGGTATGCAGTAGTGGATTCTTGGTTCAGATTGGATTTCAAACATCGGGACATCGAATTCCTCAAGGGTGGCTGACATTCCATATTCAGTGAAATTCTGTTTATTTGCTTCTGCTGTGGCTAATTCTTCTTGACTGCCTGACATCCTACCTTGCCATTCAGTATGGCCTAATCCTACAAGATGTTCTGCCCTTGCTCTTGCTTCTGATGGGTCGAAATCGATGAGAGTGTATTCAGGTTCTCCTTCAATCCATTTCATGATTGCTGGGACTCCAAGAATTCCTCCCGCTGCGATACTAATGATTAGGATAGAGACAACAATTATTCCAAAGTATGGGATCTGTTTGCCAAATAAATCTCTGCTTCCAGTCAATCTACTTGCGATTGTAGAACCCTCTACAAGGTCAGCATTAAGGATTGATTCATCAAGAGGTGGGTCTTCCTTTTCAATAGATTCAGGAATATTGGCTGTTTGCAAACGAGCCAATTTAACAGATTTATTTCCGCCCACTTTGAGTCCTAAGCGCTTTAACTCTGCACTCATTTCTGCGGAACTCATATCTTCGTAGCGCATCCCAATCAGTACTTGGTGACCATAGGTCCTTCATCAACCCAACCCTAATGGGTGCACAATCAGGGTTCAAAGTCAGTATCTGCTAACTCGGCTAACTTAACCTCTCCACCAGACCATCTTTGGGATAGGTTGTGTTCAACATCTAATTGGTCAAGAATACGCGCAACTACAAAGTCAACAAGATCATCAATGCTTTCTGGTTTATTGTAGTAGCCGGGATTTGCTGGAAGAATGACGACCCCATAGCCAGAGAGTTTTGCCATGTTTTCCAATTGGATTGTAGCATATGGGGTTTCACGTGGAACTAAAATTAGTTTTCTTTTTTCCTTTAGAGCAACCATTCCTGATCGTGTTATCAAGTTGTCACTGATTCCAGAAGCAAGTTTGCCGACCGTAGTACCTGATGCTGGACAGATAATGTAGCCGTCAAATTTGGCAGAACCAGATGCTGATTTAGCAGCTAGGTTGTCATTGTCTTCGAGAATTACTCCTTGCTGTGATGCTAATTCTTGCGGCGTAATTCCACATTCTAAGTCTAGGTTGATGGCACCCTCTCGGCTGATTATCAAGTTGACATCCCAATTTGCATCTCTCAGAGATTCAATCAGACGAACGCCGTAACGGGCTCCGCTTGCTCCACTAATGGCTACAACTGCTGAAGGCATTGATTATCCCCCTGCCCCCCTCTCATTTCAATTCTTGTAAGCAGTGATTGAATACTTCCATGGCCGCTGAGAATAGAGATAACTCGCTACCCCATGATATTCTAACAAGGTTTGACAACTTAGGTGAGAACATCAAACCTGGGACAACTAACAGGTCATATTTTGAACATATTTCTTCAACAAACCATTGAGAGTCATTTCCTTCGGGAAGAGGGAAGCATCCAAAGATTCCAGTTGGTGGAGGAGCCCATTCAATTCCATTATTCGATAATAATTCTTGCAATATCGGCAGGTTCTCAGCCCTACGTTGTTTGATGTATTCTAGTGGTAAATCAAGATGCGGCCATGCTAATTTAGCAAGATTTAGGGATGGCATTGCCAGTGATCCTTGCAGGTTTTGCATGGCTCTAAACGCGTTTGCAGCAACATCCTTAGTGCCAATAACCCAACCTACACGAAGGTTCCCTAACCCGTAGCATTTGGTTAATGAGTTGACACTTACGCAGTGGGGCCCATACCTATGCATGGGCCTGTAGTGTTCAGTACCTCTCGTAGAATCAAGATAAACTTCATCTGAAACAAGGCCGACACCTGATTTTTCACAAATATCAGCCAACCATTGTTGGTCGTCTTTGTCCATCATCCAACCAGTTGGATTTTGCAATGGGGTAGTGACTACTGCACACACCTCTTCAATTATTTTCTCTAGTTCAGGCCTACAAATTTTCCAAGGGCCGCAATCAGATTCTTTTGTCGGGCCACGGGTAAATGGAACCACTTCACAACCAAGTGCTCTAGCAAATTGTGAAACTGGGGCGTATGAAGGCATTTCCACAGCAATCTTTCGTGGTTTTTCATTATTCATTACTGCTAGTAGAGCGAATAGTAAGCATTGACTAACGCCATGTCCTCCAGATACCTGCAAATAATCTACTTGTTCCCTTTCAGCCACCATTTGTCTTGGGTCAAATTCGATTAAAGGGATTAAATCTGAAAATCCATCAAGTATTTTCCCCTCATTGAGTGCTTCCCAATCCCAAGGAAATGCCAGTCCTGATTGTGAAAGATCGTGAGTAACTCCACGCGCCAACCTAGGTTCATACCATTCTAGATAATTGACAGGCGGGAAATCACCACCTCCGCTTGCCTCACCTAGATTTGGTGAGAGTGGGTGCTCATCCATTGGATGTTGCATACGGCTTGGAGTGATGAACTCTTGGTCAGCGAGAGCGCAATTTAGCGAGTAGTCTTAGAATCTCTATGTAGAGCCAAACTAGGGTAATCATCAATCCAAAAGCAGCGTACCATTCAAGGTGCTTTGGAGCGCCTTGCTCAACACCTTTTTCGATAAAGTCAAAATCCATCACAAAGGTTAGTGCTCCAACTGTAATTACAAAGAGTGAGAATCCAATACCAATTATACCGTTTCCGTGTATGTAAGGAATTTGATATGGGCTAGCAATTGCCAATACGAATGATGCCATATAGATTAGCATAATTGCTCCAATGGCGGAAGCTAATCCTATGGCCAAATTTTCAGAAGGCCTAATGAGGCGAGCTCGATAAACTACAAGCATTGTGAAAAATAAACCAAAAGTCAAACCAACAGCCTGAACGATGATTCCTGGAAAGAATGTTTCCATTATTCCAGAAAATGGTCCTAGGAATAGTCCTTCAAATGCGGCATATATTGGCCCAATATATACTGCCTTTCGCTTGTCAATAAACCACATTGAAATAGCTGCAATAAGTGATCCAATTACTCCCAAAAAGAAGAGAATAGTTCCCAGTTCAGGATTTACAGTAATAGTTGTCCAAGAAACAAATGCAGTAAAGACGCAGATTCCTAGTAATAGCATGGTTTTGTTTGCAACACCCTCAAGCGTCATCCTATTTTGACCAGTACCAAAGCCAAATGAATCGTCGTTCAAATAGGGGTTCCCTGATCTCATCATGTTAATTCGCTAAACTGCGTAGTTCTCAAACCTTCTCCTTTAGATTTCCAAGGAGTTGTTATTCAAATTTTTTCATTTCCCCGATTTCCCTGTTGATACTACTAGGTGCTTTGCCTAGTAATATTGCTTCAAGCATGTCCCTAGTAAGTCCTTTCTTACCTAGGGTACTCAACGAGGTTGTTGTGCCTTCATCTAGGCCGCAAGCCGCTAATCCTTCAACTCTACCAGGCGGAGTATTGTAGTTAATCGTGAATCCATGTCTGCTAACCCATTTTAGAAAATGTAATCCCACACTACAGATTTTTTTCCCCGAATACCAAACTCCTTGCATTCGAGAATCTCTTTCAGCATCAATGTCTAATGGCCTTAGTGAGTTGATAATCCAACCTTCAATTAAATTTATGATCATGGAAACATTACTTTCACCATCTAAATTCCAATGGAAAATCGGGTATATCACTAATTGTCCCGGCCCATGCCATGTTATCCCACCGCCACGGTCTATAGATGAACTAGCATAGTCATCAGGTACTGTGACTCCATCATTTCTAGCGCGTGGTCCAATAGTAACAACTTCTGGATGTTCTACCATAATAAGAGTGTCAGGAATTTTGTTTTCAATTCTTAATTTCTGCAATTTCTTCATTTCTTCAGAAATTATTTCATGACTTACGATTCCTGCTCTAATTACATCGAATCTTCGCATCACATCACATCTGATCACATAGAGTGTATTGCGTGCCCAAGGGTTTTGAGTACACCTTCATGGAATGCTTCACTCATTGTAGGGTGGGCATGGATAGTTCCTGCAATATCTTCTAGTAAAGCACCCATCTCTAGTGCTAGAACGAATGCACCTGAAAGTTCTGCGATGTGACTTCCTACTGCTTGAATCCCAAGAATTAGATGATCTTCTTTTCTTGCAACAACTCTTACAAATCCACCAGTTTTTTCTGCTTCAAGTGTTAGTGAGCGACCATTAGCTGCTAGGGGGAATTTACCTACGAGTATATTTTCTCCAGCCGCCTCAGCCTCATCTGGCGTCATTCCAACACTAACTATTTCGGGTTCTGTAAATACAATTGCAGGTATGGCAACTGGTTCGAAATCACGTCTTTTACCTGCGATAATCTCTGCAACCATCTCACCTTGAGCACTTGCTTTGTGGGCTAGAAGAGGTTCTCCAACTAGGTCACCAATTGCATAGATGCCACGCATATTGGTTTTACATTGTGAATCAATTGCCACAAATCTCCCTGATACGTCCATCTTGACTCCCATTTCTTCTAATCCCCAGCCTTGAATATTGGCCTTTCTTCCGACAGTTACTAGAACTTTGTCAAATGATTCTGATACGATTTCACCTTCTCCATTTTTCCAAGACAGATCTACTACCGAATCATTTACTTCTGCAGATTGAGCTAAACAATTCGTGTGCACTGTAACTTTGTTTTTCTTCAACCATCTTTCAAGTGGGCGCCTTATTTCACTATCAAAAATAGAAACTACCGTATCGAGTCCTTCAATAATTGTGATTTCAACTCCTAGTTTTCTAAGGGCGCAACCAAGTTCAAGGCCAATATAGCCTCCACCAATTATTGCTACTTTTTCAGGTAATTCATCAAGTTCTAGGGCTCCTGTTGATGAAAGGATAAATTTCTCATCGTAAGGCATGAAAGGTAATTCAATCGGTTGAGAACCAGTAGCGAGGATGACATTTTCTGTAGTGATGTGTGCGATTTTGTTACCCTCGGAATCTGTAACATTACAGGTTTTCCCATCCAAGAAAGAAGCCCAACCTTTGACTAATCTAGCACCATTGCCTTTGAGGAGTCCTTCAACACCTTTGTTGAGTTTGTCAACAATGACATTTTTCCAATCAACTAAAGCAGTCATATCAAGAGAAATGTCTCCCTCTACTTTCAGACCCATGTGGCCTGTTTGATGTGCTTTCAGTGCCTCAAATCTTTCTGATGCATGAATAATTGCTTTTGATGGTATACATCCACGTATCAAGCAGGTACCCCCTGCCCTGTCACCTTCAACAATTACTGTATCGAGTCCTAATTGAGCGGCTCTAATTGCAGCAACATATCCGCCAGGGCCCGCCCCAACAACCAAAACTTGGCAAGAAATTTGTTCCATACAATTTCACCTCAAAGAATCTGTGTTGGGTGCTCAAGCAAATATTTCAAACCTTGAACTAAAGCAGCACCATTGGCGCCATCAACAACACGATGATCCCAAGAAGAAGAAAGATTCATCATTCTTCTAATAGTGATTTTTCCATCCACTACAACAGGTCTTTCAATTGCTTTGTGTACTCCAAGAATACCTACTTCTGGAGTGTTGATAATAGGAGTGGCGCCTAAACCTCCATCCCTACCTAGGGAGGTTATTGTGAATGTTGAACCTGACAGATCTGATAAGGTGGCAGTTCCATCTCTAGCAGCACCGGCCACTCTTCGAAGTTCACTTCCAAGTTCCCAAATGTTTCTTGCTTCACAATTTTTTACCACTGGGACGTAAAGGCCACGGTCAGTAGTGGTTGCAATCCCAATATTTACCGCGTTGTGTAGCACAAGAACTTCTCTATCATCCTCATAATGCCCATTACAACCCTCATGTCCTTCCCTAAACAGTTTGACCAAAGCTTGCATTATGAAAGGCAAGTAAGTGAGTTTTGGTTGCCCTGCTGTTCGATTAGTATTCAGCCATTGGCGTAATGCTTCCAAATCTGTAACATCCACTTCTTCAAAGTATGAGAAGTGAGGAATTTTTGTGTATGATTCTGTCATTTGTTCTGCTATTTTTCTACGTAGGCCAATAATTGGAATTTCAGTGGTCCCTTCAGCAGGCTCACCCGGATTAGAGAACCTAATTCCCCCACTGGAATCCCCTGATTCATGGTGAGTATCCAAATCAGAATGACTGATTCTTCCAGCAGGTCCACTGCCAATTACTTGGCTAAGGTCGATGCCTTCATCTTTAGCTCGTTGCCTTACTGCTGGAGAAGCTAATGCCCTACCGCCTTGTCCAGTCCCTCTTGTTGTTGGGGCACTGGGTTCTGATTTCACCACAGGTGGCGTAGATGGAGCAGGAATTGGTTTAGGTTCAGGTTTTGGTGCTGGTGCCGTTTCTTCAGGCGCCTCTGGCTTTGAAGGGGAATCAGTTCTTGCAGATGCATTACCGTCACCCTCTACTTCGAATTCGATACACACAGCACCTACAGCAATGATTTCACCGGTACTTCCAACAGTAGACAACACTTTGCCAGAAACAGGACTTGGAATCGTAACTGTTGCTTTGTCAGTCATCACATCAATCAAAGCATCATCCTCAGAAACCGTATTGCCCGCCTCAACGTGCCATTGAACGACTTCGCCCTCAACAACTCCTTCTCCTATATCGGGCAATCTGAATGCATAAATTCCCATGTTTAATCCTCCAATGTTCTCTTGATTGCTTCCGAAATCCTTTGTGGATTAGGCAAATAATCCCATTCGGTGCTATGTGGGAAAGGCGTATCCCAACCAGTTACTCTTTCAATAGGGCTTTCGAGGTGATAGAAGCAGCGTTCTTGTACACTAGCAGACATTTCAGCCCCAAAACCACTAGTTTTTGGCGCTTCGTGAACTATGACACAGCGCCCTGTTTTCTTTACTGAATTAACTACTGCATCACGATCCCAAGGGACCAATGTTTGCAAATCAATTAGGTCACATGAAACTCCTGAATTTTTAATTCCCTGCTCTGCAACATGAACCATTGCTCCCCAAGCAATTACCGTGCATTTATCTCCCTCCATAGTCAAATTAGCTTCTCCTAGGGGGATGCTATAATGTTCTTCAGGGACATCTGAATATTCGTGACCATTCCAAGTTGGGACATTATGAGGGTCTCCATAAAATGGTCCACGATAACAACGTTTAGGCTCAAAGAATACTACAGGGTCATTTGATTCAATAGCACTGATTAGTAATCCTTTGGCATTATATGGATTTGAGCAGTAAACGACTTTTATTCCAGGTGTATGGGTGAATTGTGCTTCAGGTGATTGAGAGTGGTGGTGTCCACCTTTGATGCCCCCTCCTGCTGGTGTCCTGATGGTAACAGGGGTAGAGAATTCGCCACCACTTCGGTGGCGTAGTTTTGCCATTTCGTTAACGATTTGATCGTAAGCAGGAAATATGTAGTCAGCAAATTGAATTTCCATTACTGGACGTAGACCATTCAAACCCATTCCAAATGCAATTGCCGCTATTCCACCTTCTGCCAATGGTGCATCAAAGACGCGATTAGAACCATGTTTTTCCTGCAACCCATCAGTGACGCGGAAAACTCCACCAAAATAACCCACATCTTCGCCAAAAATTACTACGTTTTCATTCATTTCAAGAAGATTATCAAGGGCGCTATTTAGTGATTGAATCATGTTCATTTCAGTCATTAAATCACCTCACTTCCCTAATTCCTCTCTCTGCTCTTGGATATGCCATGGGATATCTTCGTAAACTTCAGTGAAAATTGTGCTAGCAGGTGGCCAAGGTCCATTTGCTAGGTCGCCATGAGTTACTGCTTCTTTGTAAGAAGCGACGACTTCTTCGTCTAATCTTTGTTCTAGGGCAATATGCTGCTCATCACTCCATTCGCCAGTAGAAATAAGGTGGTTTTTTAGCCGTTCAATAGGGTCTCCACCAGGCCACTTCTCATGATCATTTGCTGGGCGGTAACGGCTAGCATCATCGCTACTACTGTGGTCACCTGCTCGATAAGTTAGTATTTCGATGTGGGTTGCTCCCATTCCTGCTGATGCTCGTTCTCTAGCCCATTTTGTGACAGAGTACAATGCTAAGAAATCATTTCCATCAACTCTGAATGAAGGTATTCCATAAGGTAGGGCTCTAGAGGCGAAATTTTCTCCACCAGAAGCAAAATTTCTGTGAGTTGATATTGCCCACTGGTTATTTACAACGCAAAGAATTACAGGTGGTTTGAAAATACTAGCAAAATTGACAGCGTAGTGGTAATCGCCTTCAGCACTAGCACCGTCACCAATCCAAGTAATTGTGGCTTGGTCATCTCCTTTGTAGGCGCTTGCCATGGCTACGCCTACAGCTTGTGAAAACTGTGTCCCAACTGGACTGGATACCGAAATGTAGTAACCATCTCGATAAGTATAGTGGACAGGCATTTGCCGACCTTTGACATTGTCTTCTACGTTACCAATGCAGTGATTAATCATACTAACCATGCTACGGCCACGTACAAATTGACAACCAGGCTGACGATAGGTGGGGAACAGCCAATCGTGGTCCTGTAATGCCATTGTTTGTGATATTGCAATCGCTTCTTCACCCAATGAACGCATGTAAAAAGAGAGTTTTCCAGTACGTTGCATTTTCATCATTCTGTCATCAAAAATTCTTAGGCGACACATATGTTCTAATCCAAGGCGTAGTTCATCAGCACTAAGGTTTGGATTCCATTCTCCGCTAGCAACTCCTTTGTCATCAAGAACTCTAACAAGTCCTTCAGCGTGTGGGGTGGTGTCTGAATATGAACAGATTTTTGGGTCAGGCCGTACTAAATCCTCAGGGGTGAATTCCCAAGGTTCAAAATGAGATTGCTCACCAGGTCTTCGAGGTGCATCTGGGACAGTAAAACCATCCAGTTTACCGCCTTGCTCGCCCCCTGTCATGCTCTCTCCTCGTAGTGCTATGACTATGATGATTTTCATTAAGGCCCATCTTTAGATGGGCTGCTGGGCAAGTAGGTGTAAGCGGCTCCCTCAGTTGAGAGGGTGGCTACAGGCTCACCACCATTTGCTTCATTGAGGAGGGGGCCTGCACGGTAGGAAGAGCGAACCAGAGGTCCACTTGCTACGGCACTGAATCCAAGTTCTCTTGCAGAATTGTCCCATGCTGCGAATTGTTCAGGGGTTGGGAAGCGGTCGACAGATAGGTGCTTCCAAGATGGTTGCAGATATTGCCCTATGGTGATGATATCTACATCAGCATCTCGAAGTTGTTGCATTGCAGCATCAATCTCTTGATCAGTTTCCCCAATTCCTACCATCAAACTGCTTTTTGTAAGGATGTCAGGGCGTAGTCGCTTTGCTTCTTTCAAGATGGTTAGTGACTGGGAGAAAGATGCTCTCGAATCACGCACATTTTTGTCTAGACGTGGCACACATTCCACATTATGTGCAAATACCGATAATGGGCTTTCGTACAATAGGTGTCCAAGGGCTTCCAAGTTTCCATCTAGGTCAGAACATAAGAATTCCAATTTTACTTCTGGGCATCTTTCCCGGACTGCCTGAATACATTTCTTGAAATGGTCAGCGCCACCATCGGAAAGGTCATCTCTGTTTACGACGGTAATGACAGCATGAGAAACACCCATCAATTTGACAGCTTCTGCTAGTTTTGCAGGTTCTTCAGTATCAAGTGGAGGAGGTGCCTTGATTGTGCCAACAGCGCAAAATCTACAAGATCTAGTACATTCTTGTCCCGCAATCATGAACGTTGCAGTGCCTCTGCCCCAGCAATCATGCACATTTGGGCACCTCGCCTCTTCACAGACAGTGTGTAATTTGTTTTCATGCACATTTGATTTAGTAAGG
>Ga0208639_1002224_pt1 | contig 11559 bp, 10 predicted proteins | sample ETNtaG_33_FD_185772 | JGI IMG/M metagenome (GOLD analysis project Ga0208639, IMG submission 185772) | Marine microbial and viral communities from oxygen minimum zone, Eastern Pacific Ocean - ETNP201310SV76 (SPAdes) (version 2) | ecosystem: Environmental > Aquatic > Marine > Oceanic ...
CACCAACCCCGTACCGGTAATCCTGGTAGAAGGTGAAAAAGGCAAACTCGCTGGCCTGGGGAATGACATCCGCCTGCGAGAAGATGGCGGCCTAGCTGATATCGCGCCCACTTTGCTGCAACTGCTGGGCTTGCCTAAGCCAGATGCCATGTCAGGCTGCTCGTTAATTCAATCCATTGAGTCACCAACAATGTCAGCGCGACTACCTCAACCGGTCTAAAGCGCTGCAGTCAGACTCTGAATATCAAGACATGATCAATCAAATCATCCCTAGACTTAGCCAATGATCACAACTGTTCTCTCCTGGGTCTGGGTCGCTTCTGGCGTTCTATTGATGCTGTTGGTACTGCTACATAGCCCCAAAGGGGGTGGCATGGGAGGCATATCCGCTAGCGGCAGCTCCAGTTTCACAAGCACCAGCAGTGCCGAAGCCACGCTAAACAGAATCACCTGGATATGCCTAGCCATATTTATGAGTATTGCCGTGATTCTCAGCGCCGGCTGGTTGAACTGAAATCAACCATCAATCCCAGCAAATAGGCTCGGCTGATCTTTGCTAATAAAAGATTCAGCGAAACCGTGGCAGAAGCCGCTAATCACAAACGTTAGCGATAAGGCATCACCTTATTTCTACACAGCAAACTTCAAGTTCTGCTCCTACTCGACACAGCAGTAGCTCTGCCAATTCAACACACCAGCATTATATTTAAAGGCCTGATAATGGCAAATACCAGAGAAGGAATGGCACGGATCTAATGCTTTAGCCTAACCCAAAAGGCATAGTCAATAGCCTGCAATCAAATATTCACCGGCGGAATAGCAATCAACTACATAGTAAAGATCAAAGCTTTTAAAGCAACACTGCTCAACTTATGCCCAAATGCCTAAAATAAATCAGCAAAGAGTAAACCAACGTAGACTTAGTCAAAAGATCTCTACAAGAGCTAATCGCCAAGCACGGCACAAGTAAGCTACATGATTTCTTCAATGAAGACGCAGCAATCCAAATAGATGAAAGTACCTACAAGGAATTAATAAGACCAGCAGGCAATTGAATTAAATAAGAGATAACAGATCATCGGTGAACTTAAAAGTCCATCGCACATTCTTTTCAGGCGATCGTGGATTTAACCAACACATCACCTCTCTCTACGACAAAATAGCAACTCTCCTCTAATAAAAGTATTTGGCTATATCGAAGTCAGAAGAGATAAGGTTTGCCTTTATGAACACGTCTCCATCGCACTAGATGGTAATAAAAACTTGCCAGTAGCAACCTCTATTAATGATTAATTTCCACGCTAGCAAAGATCTTTTTATGCAATGGAGGATGACAAGGCGCAAAGGCCTTGACGCTTGCAGCATCAAGGCAATAGCCACCAACTGTTAAGCCAGAACGAAGCAGGCGAAAGGAGCTCTGCAAAATTGATCTTGATAGGCAATCAGCGATCTACGCATACAACTGATACAACAACCCAAGCAAAACAAGGCCTGATCTCTGCTCAATAGACGATTCAAGCTATAATCTAAGTGTCGGCAACGACGACTTGCTCTACTTATCTCTTATCGACAAGACATTTATCGGAAACCCCAAATGGCAAAGGTCCAAGAAGAGCAAATGAAAAAGGCCCCGGAAGAGAAAATTACAACCGACACAGTCATCCTGCTTTTCGTAAGGGTTGCATTGATATTATTTGATTCGTTGAAAAAGCTTTTCTCAATTCTTGATGCAGGGGTAACAAAAACAAATCCAGCAGAATCCATCCAATTATTACCCGACAAGAACTCCAACAACAAACTCAAGACAATGCTCAAAAAAGATTTGGTAGAACTAGTAATTGCCTACGAGGAAGAGACCGGGATTAAGCATGAGAAAGTCAAATAATTCACCCAAATAATATTCCAGAGAAAAGCCATAAAGTATAGACTTGGCTTACCATGCCGTGCAGAAATCAACTAAAGAAAAAGCATTTCAGCAAGGACCATCCCTTATAACCACAACCATCCCACTCTTGAAATCAAGTGAAGTCAACAGCATTAAAACTGGCAAGCGCAATAGGAAAGGCTTCTCCCTTATATGATTTCTGGAAATCTGAACAATGCGAGAATGACGAAGCCAAACGATTGCTAAAGGCAAATAGAGAAAGCCCAGCGTCGTATCTATTTAAAGCAGAGCCATACAAATGGGAAAATTTATACCAAAGCATCATAAGAGAAATCATCAAAGGTGACAAAGATTCAATAAAAGGATTAAAAGTATTGCTCAGCACTATTAACACTGAAGAGAAAGAAAAGATGCTTAAAATACTCGGCGAGAGTGAGATCCTTGATAGAGAGATGCTAAGCCTGGTAGACCTGACAGATGCGGATAACGCAACAACAAAGAAAAATATATTCAGATTCGCAAGGATACTATTTACCATTTTCTTTAATCCATATGGCATTGAATTAAAGCGTGAAAAGAATCACATCTATGAGCATACTGGGGCTTTCTTCGGTGCATTTACAAAAGCAAAATATTGAGAAATGCCATCCACGATAATCAGCATTTAATTCATCATAGAAGCTTTCCATCGGCACATACTTCAAGTTCCGCAGTTATTTTCTATCTTCAATGCAGTGACAAACTCCGGCCAGTAAAAAAGCGCCTTACAGGCGCTTTTTTATATGTTTTTGATGACCTTTGGGACTCCGAAGAGTCCCAGCTCTGATCAATAGTCGAAGTCACCACCCATACCGCCACCGCCAGCAGGAGCTGCTTCCTTCTTCTCAGGCATATCGGCAACGATGCATTCGGTAGTAAGCACCATCCCGGCAATCGAAGCTGCATTCTGCAAGCCTGAACGTGTGACCTTAGCGGGATCAACAATGCCTGCTGCCAGCATATCGACGTAGTCGCCAGTGGCAGCGTTATAGCCATCGCTGATTGGCCTGCTCTTTACGTTTTCTGCGACGACAGCGCCATTGGCACCAGCATTCTCAGCGATACGCATCAAGGGAGCAGCAAGTGAAGCCCCAACGATGTTGGAGCCGATCAGCTCCTCACCACTGAGGTTGCTATTTGCCCATTTCTCAAGAGCAGAGGCCAGGTGAGTAAGAGTGGTGCCACCGCCAGGAACGATGCCTTCCTCCACTGCTGCCTTAGTGGCGTTGATGGCGTCTTCTAGACGAAGCTTTTTATCCTTCATCTCGGTCTCGGTAGCCGCGCCAACCTTCACAACGGCAACACCACCGGCCAGCTTGGCTAAACGCTCCTGCAGCTTCTCTTTGTCATAGGTCGAGTCGGTCTCGTCCATCTGCTTTTTGATCTGCTCGCATCGACCTTTTACCGCCATCTCGTTGCCTTCAGCGACGATGGTTGTGGTGTCCTTATTGATGGTGACGCGGCGGGCGGTACCAAGCATCTCAAGCTTGGCGTTATCCAGCTTGAGACCAGCATCCTCAGTAATTAACTGACCATTGGTGAGCACTGCCATGTCTTCGAGCATGGCCTTACGGCGATCACCAAAGCCAGGTGCCTTAACTGCAGCAACATTCAGCACACCACGAAGACGATTTACCACCAAGGTGGCAAGAGCTTCCTTCTCAATATCCTCAGCAATGATCAGCAGAGGCTTACCGGTGCGAGCAATTTGCTCGAGCACAGGCACAAGATCCTGTACCAAACCGATCTTCTTATCAGTGAGCAGGATGTAGGGCTCATCAAGTACAGCCTCCATTCGCTCAGTATCTGTAGCGAAGTAAGGAGAGATGTAACCCTTATCGAAGCGCATACCTTCGGTGACCTCCAGTTCGGTGGTCATCGACTTGCCCTCCTCGAGGGAAATCACACCTTCCTTGCCTACCTTGTCCATAGCGTCGGCAATCATTCGCCCAACTTCCTCGTCATTGCCAGCAGCGATGGTTCCACACTGAGCAATGGCGTTGCTATCACTAATCGGCTTGGCTAGCTCTTCGATCTTCGTCACCAGGAAGTCGGAGGCCTTATCAATGCCCTTCTTCAAGGAGATTGCATTGGCACCAGCTGCCACATTGCGCAAACCAGCTTTCACCATTGCGTGTGCCAAAACCGTGGCCGTGGTTGTGCCATCACCAGCAGCGTCATTGGTCTTGGAAGCGGCCTGACGGATCAAGGCAACACCAGTGTTCTCAATGTGATCCTCAAGCTCAATCTCCTTAGCGATGGTTACGCCGTCGTTGATGATTTGAGGTGCACCGAACTTTTTCTCAAGCACCACATTGCGGCCTTTGGGACCTAAGGTCACTGCCACAGATTCGGCCAGAATGTCGATGCCGCGTTCAAGAGCTCGTCGAGCTTGCTCGTTGTAGATAATGCGCTTGGCCATGGGAGGCGTTGTCCTTTAAAGATGATTGGTTTGGTCAGTTAAAAGTCAGCGTCAGCTCAGTTGACGACAGCCAAGATGTCCTTCTCGGACAAAAGCACATACTCATCTGAGCCGAGCTTGATATCTGTGCCGGCGTACTTGCTGTAGAGAACGTTGTCGCCAACACCCACTTCAGGAGCCTGACGAGATCCATCGTCATTGCGCTTTCCAGGGCCAACTTGAACCACCTCACCCACCTGTGGCTTTTCCTTGGCGGTATCAGGCAGCAAAATGCCGCCGGCGGTTTTCTCCTCTGATTCAGAGACTTTCACGAAAACGCGATCTCCAAGAGGCTTAACGGTGGAGACGCTGAGAGAAACAGCTGCCATGGGTGAATGCAATACAAGAACTATGGCGCCGAAGCACCTCTTAAACGACCCGAAGTAGCACTCGAGGTCATTGAGTGCCAACCTATGCGTATTGATGGTGCGTCGACTAGTGGATAGCTGTGCGGGTGACCGAACCCTTAGCAGCATTCACCATTGCAGTGGTAATGTTGCGCCGCTCTGGAAGGGCATGCGTTCGTAACGCACCCCCTGCAAAACCTCTTATTTCTTATGGCCGCTGCTGCTACCGCCTCCGCCGGCACCAAGGGCGTTGTTCGTCAGGTGATCGGACCAGTTTTGGATGTGGAATTCCCCGCCGGCAAGCTGCCCCAAATTCTCAATGCTCTACGCATTGAAGGCACAAATGCCTCCGGGCAGAACATTGCGATCACGGCCGAAGTGCAACAGCTGCTTGGCGACCATCGAGTTCGCGCAGTTGCAATGAGCGGAACCGATGGCCTGGTTCGTGGCATGGAAGCCCTCGATACCGGCGCCCCGATTTCCGTGCCCGTAGGAGAAGCAACTCTGGGCCGAATCTTCAACGTGCTCGGTGAACCTGTTGATGAGCAGGGGCCAGTTCAAACAGCCGATACTGCACCTATACATCGACCAGCTCCAAAACTTACCGAGCTTGAAACCAAGCCAACAGTTTTTGAAACTGGCATCAAAGTGATCGATCTCCTTGCTCCCTACCGTCAAGGCGGCAAGGTTGGTCTATTCGGTGGAGCCGGTGTGGGCAAAACCGTTCTAATTCAAGAACTGATCAACAACATCGCCAAAGAGCACGGTGGTGTATCTGTATTTGGGGGAGTAGGCGAACGCACCCGTGAAGGCAACGACCTCTATGAAGAATTCAAAGAATCTGGAGTAATCAACTCCGACGACCTATCTAAGTCGAAAGTTGCCCTTTGCTTCGGGCAAATGAACGAGCCCCCTGGTGCTCGTATGCGCGTGGGCCTGTCTGCCCTGACCATGGCTGAGCACTTCCGCGATGTGAACAAACAGGACGTGCTGCTATTCGTCGACAACATCTTCCGTTTTGTTCAGGCTGGATCAGAGGTATCTGCACTATTAGGTCGTATGCCTTCAGCCGTTGGTTACCAGCCCACTCTTGGCACTGACGTTGGTGAACTTCAAGAACGAATCACATCAACTCTAGAAGGATCAATTACCTCAATTCAGGCCGTCTACGTTCCAGCTGACGACCTCACCGACCCAGCTCCGGCAACAACTTTTGCCCACCTAGACGCCACAACGGTGCTGGCTCGTGCCTTGGCCGCCAAGGGCATCTACCCCGCCGTGGATCCTCTGGATTCCACCAGCACCATGCTTCAGCCATCAGTTGTTGGCGATGAGCACTACCGCACAGCACGCAGCGTTCAGGCCACTCTGCAGCGCTACAAGGAACTGCAAGACATCATCGCCATTCTTGGCCTAGACGAACTTTCAGAAGATGATCGCCGCACAGTGGATCGTGCCCGCAAGATCGAGAAGTTCCTATCCCAGCCTTTCTTTGTCGCCGAGATTTTCACCGGCATGTCTGGCAAATACGTCAAGCTCGAAGAAACCATCGCCGGCTTCAACATGATCCTTGCCGGTGAACTAGACCATCTACCTGAGCAAGCCTTTTATCTAGTTGGCAACATCGATGAGGTAAAAGCTAAAGCCGAAAAGATGGCTTCAGAAGCAAAGGGTTGAAACCCAGCGGGGAGAGAGACATCTCCCCGCTAATCACTTCCTCCCCAATTCCGTTTCTTTCCGTCAAACCCAAGCCCCCGAACCATGTCTCTCACCCTCCGCGTGCTGGCACCTGACCAGAGCGTCTTTGACGGCACAGCTGAAGAGGTGATCCTTCCCAGCACCACCGGCCTAATCGGCATATTGCCTGGCCATATTTCGCTCGTGACGGCCCTAGACACTGGGGTGATGCGTGTTCGAGCCAATGGATCCTGGAACTCCATTGCCCTAATGGGTGGATTCGCCGAAGTTGAAGCCGACGATGTCACCGTATTAGTTAATGGTGCTGAGCTCGGCAGCAGCATTGATGCAACAACAGCCGAAGCAGAACTGGAAAAGGCCAAAGCCGAAGTAAGCCAAATGGAAGGGAAGGCAGCCTCACCAGAAAAAATAAAAGCACAACAAAAATTCCATCGCGCTCGCGCACGAGTTCAAGCCACCAAATAATCGAACAAATCTGCAGCGGCTCAGGAGGTTGAGTGTCTCTGCAGCTTTTGCTAGACAGCGCAGATCCGATTACCTGGCAAACCTGGTTTGCCACGGGACTTTTTGCTGGCATTACTACCAACCCAAGCCTGCTAAGACGAGCCAACCAGCCATGCAAGCTGGATCATTTAAAGCTTCTAGCCCTTAAAGCAGAACAGATTGGCTATCGAGAACTACATCTACAAGCTTGGGGAAATGATGCCAATGAGCTAGCCGAATGTGGCACTGCCTTGGCCCAACTAACCACTCCAGGCCTGACTGTTCAGATCAAACTACCAATTACCCAAACAGGAAGCCAAGCGGCACGCACACTGATCGCCGCAGAAATTCCCGTGACATTTACCGCCTGTTATGAGGCCCCCCAAGTACTAATTGCTGCAGCCCTGGGCGCTAAATACATCGCTCCTTATCTAGGACGCATTAACGATCAAGGTCGCGATGGCTATAGCGAACTAGTAGCAATGCAACGAGCCCTAGACGGAGTAGGCAGCAGCTGCAAGCTTCTTGTCGCCAGCCTGCGCCACAGCAATGATCTGAGCTATCTGGCGGCAGAGGGAATCAATACCTTCACGATCAGCCCTGTACTGGCTGCAGAGCTGTTTGACGTAGAGGCCACCTTGAAAGCTGCTGAAGCCTTCGAGAAGGACGCACGGCTTAACTGAGGAGCCACTTGCTGCCCCTCAGCACACTGCCAGGATCCTTATCCTTCTTCAGGCGGTACCGCAGAAGGTCACATCAGGGAACTTGAGCTTGGCTTCTTCTAGAGACTTACCCTTACCTTCTTCTTGCCAGTAGTTGATCACTTCCGTGGCTTTATTGAGCACCTCAACGCGCTCGTTATCGGTGATCCAGCTCTTACCTTCAAGCTCACTCTTAAGAGTTTCCCAGGCATCTTCTCGAGGCCAAAAGAAGTAAGCAGTAAGAGGGCTGGGTCCACCACCAACGATCTGATCAACAGCTAGAGCCACATTGTCTGGCAGCCAAAGAATCTTCAGCAAAAAACGACCCTCATCAGCCTTTGGGGTGTAACCAGAAGGCACACCATCAGCATCAATAGTTGCGGTTGCAAGGGCAGCACTGCCACCACGCATTACAGGGCGACCTTCTTTGGGCTCCTGCTCCTGCTCTTCAACGGCTTCCTTGGCGACTTCCGTGGCCTCGGGGGCGGCCTCAGCCACTGCAGCAGCGGCTGTAGTGGCGACCTCCTGGTTAGCGGCAGCGCCTTCCGCCACTGCTGTAGTCGCCACCTCCTGGTCGGCGGCAGCGCCTTCAGAAACCGTCATGCTCTCTGCGCTCAAGGAATCTATACAAACAACTAACCTACCAGTCGCACTCCACCTTGGACCCTCTGAACCTGCAAGGCCTACTGCTGTTTGACATCGACGGCGTGATCCGTGATGTAGCAGCAAGCTACCGTCGTGCCATCCAAGAAACAGTGCATCACTTCAGCGGCTGGCGGCCCACCGTCGCTGCTATCGACGTACTCAAATCAGAAGGCAACTGGAATAACGACTGGGACGCCAGCCTGGAAATGCTGCGGCGGCGGCATATCCATGACGATCAAGATCTGAAACTACCCAACCGCGAACAGGTAATTGAAGTCTTTAGCAGCTTTTATTTTGGTGGTGATCCCGATGGGGACCCAAGCAATTGGCAGGGTTTTATCTGCAACGAGCCGTTACTGGTCAAGCGAACATTCTTTGAGGAACTAAATCTTCAGGGTTTTGCCTGGGGATTTGTCAGCGGCGCTGAACCCCCTTCTGCCCGATTTGTGCTGGAGCAACGTTTGGGGCTGCAAAATCCAGCCTTGATTGCCATGGGAGAAGCTCCTGATAAGCCTGATCCAACAGGCTTGCTACAGCTAGCCCATCAACTTGCTGGCAGAGCCTTGGGGGAAGGCGCTCCACCAATCGCCTACCTAGGCGACACGGTGGCCGATGTGCTCACAGTGATCCAAGCGCGCCAAAAGCAAGCCAACCAAAAGTTTGTGAGCCTGGCAGTAGCCCCGCCTCATTTGCATGGAATCGAACAACGAGAAGCTCGCAGCAGCTATGAAGATCGCCTAAAGCAAGCCGGTGCCGACAACATTCTGAGCTGCACAACTGATGCGATCGAGATCCTCAAAGGCTGGTGAATAAGTTGAGGCTGAACTGATTTAGATAATTGCTGATCAGCATGTTCACCAGCCTTTGAATGGGCTCTTAGCTAAAAGATAAGCAGAAATGATGCACAGTTTTAATGCAGCTTGCTGCAACATCAGCTCCTTCTAACTTGAGATTGCCTGTAGTGAGCTATCTCCTTGAACTTTTGCCAGGAAAGCTTTGAGTTGTTCTTCTGACAGACAGGTGAACTTTGCCAATTCTTCTATAGCTCACTATCGCACTGATGTTTACCCAGATGGAGATCGGCACTCTTTTCGCCAATGAACTTCTTAAGATCTTCTGGCGGCAGCCAACGTCTATTAGCCCCATTTTTAAACGCGAAGCGAAGGAATTCTGCTGCGTACTGGATGCGAAGTCGTCGACTTGTTGAACCGGGTTCTCCTCCGTGAAGTTCGACAAGTGTTTTTAAAAGCGTGTACCCGTTGGTTGGTCCGGGGTTGCTTGTGAGAATGAGCACTGTGCGTGCAATTGGTGTGCGGTAGTTACGGTTCCAAACCCTGGCTCCCTTCATGCTGTTGTTTGTTTTATGTGATTTGAATTTTCTTAGTAGTCGTTCCCAATCAAGTTCGCTACCGGAACCGGACTCTTTCCTCTGCTTCACGATCTCGTAAGCCTCAGCCAATCCCTTGCCCTGCTCTTTCATCACCTGCAAGATTTCACTCGACATGTTCACAATCCAGCCAGCGCTTGTTGCCGCCCACGGAATGAAATCGGGATCATTCTTTGCCTTGGCACCAAGGATGATGCTGGTGCGGGTGCCATCGTCGAAACGAACAGTCAGCTGAACCCTTTGGACAAGGCCGTCACCGATGCCGCGAACCATCCAGCCATCCCCACAATCCCGTCTGACCCCGTCACGTAGAGCAGTGATCCATTTTGCTGACTTATCGGACATTGAAATCCTGTCGGGCGACAAGCTGTCGGAAATTTCTTGTCAATTCAACAGCCTCACTGCTGCTTACTCAAGTGTTGGGAATTTAGCTTTGGCCTAGTAAGCAGACTATTAACTATCTTGCTGCCTGGGTTGCAAAGGCAATCGCAGCTTCCCCGCGCCGGTGGATCTCGGTAGCGTAATTGGTCCAGGTGCCCTGGCCCCAATAGCGAAAGCAACTGGTCTCCAGCAGTAGTAAATAGAGAAGAGCTTCCTGATAGTGAGAGGTTTGGGTTGCCGCAGGATCTTGAATTAGCAAAGGATCAAATACCTGGTGAAATTTGGCGCTAAGTCGGTTTATCGGTTCTAGAACGTTCTCATAGCCTTCAACCCAGCTGAGGTTGTTGGTCCAAGAAGCTCCGGCCATCGAGAAGGAGGGATCCATAACTTTGAGTTCAGTGATGGCCACTTCGATTGATTCTGGGGTAATTGTGCTACCGACTTTTTGCCACAGCTTGTGTTGCTGTACCGCCTGAATCATCGGGTAATCAGCGGGTTTGACACCAGCGGCCTCTAGCAATTCCAGATACTCAGTAGCGTTGATCGGAACTGTGCCCTCACCATCAGCCTTAGAAGCGATGGTCTGATGAGCTTGGATAAAGGCGTTTGGAAACTCATTCATCATTACGCCGCCATTTTCTCCATCAGCAATTTGAGAAACCAATGATGGAATCGTTGTCCTACCCAACGATTGCCTTGCCAGCCCTAATGCTTCGTAACAGGGCTGCATCTGCCCCACCAACTTGGTATCTGAGCCCTGGGTTTTGATCAGCGCCGAGATGCTTACTGTTTCCCCTCTGGAATTGCGCGCCACAAGTTGATTAGGGACGTATTTCTGCTCGTGGCTAAGGCTTGAACCATCGAGTTGTTCAACGCTATCTTCTTGAACCAGTAGCCAACGGTATCCACAATCATTGAGGGCCTTCACCAATTCATAGAGAGTGTCTGGATGGTTGGGAAGGTGCATCTCCGGGGGAGAGAAACCCTTCACCCGTTGCAATACTTCTGACCCAAACATCTCAGCAAACTGATGTTGCCAAGCCAGGATCTGCAGCTTCAGATCTGGGATAGGAGTTGAGGGTGCAACAGCATGACTCCAGAAGGTGCCAAGCCATTCAACGTGGGGTTGTATGGAAGGATCGCAGGTGAGATATTTCAGCGCATCGAGAATGTCGCGTCGACCCATTTGCTCAACACCCCAGAGCAAATTACCTGAGTAATCCAGCATGATCCGAGGATTGCATCCTTCTCTAATCAGTTGGGGAATAATTTCAGCGAGGCGCTTATAGCAATTAGCAAAGGGCTCAGCGTTGTGATTATCGCCCTCTTCACTGTGCTCCAACATATATTGCAGATGCGAGATAAGCTCTCCATTCGGACCGGCTGGAATCGTGGGCTGATGCATGTGCAGAGCGCAGGCAAAAGCTGACTGAAACTTCTCCAGGTTCAGATTGCTCTGCTTTAGGAAAACAGGACCGGCTTGCTTTACCAGGGCAAGAATCTCAGCTTCGCGGCCAGCTATCGGCGGCAGG
>Ga0208639_1002225_pt1 | contig 11559 bp, 11 predicted proteins | sample ETNtaG_33_FD_185772 | JGI IMG/M metagenome (GOLD analysis project Ga0208639, IMG submission 185772) | Marine microbial and viral communities from oxygen minimum zone, Eastern Pacific Ocean - ETNP201310SV76 (SPAdes) (version 2) | ecosystem: Environmental > Aquatic > Marine > Oceanic ...
CAACTTTATTTAAATTTTCATTCAAAATTTCTATCCCCCTATTAAGTAATGAAGAAAATTTTTCTTCTTCAGTTTTTAGAGTTTCAGCAATTAAAGGCTCCGCTCTCTTTAGTTCGGGATAAGAATCTGACATTTCTTTAATTAGTGTTGGTACCATTTTATAAAAAATAGTTTCTTTGCATCCTAATGTGTGTGAATGTCTCATGCCTCTTCTCATAATTCTTCTTAAAACATAACCTCTTCCTTCATTTGATGGTAAAACTCCTTCAGCAATTAAAAATGCACTTGCTCTTAAATGATCCGCAATAACTCTAAAGCTTGAAATATTTTTTTCGTCAGGTTTCTTTCCTACGACATCTGAAATTGAGCTTATAATTTTTTTAAAATGATCTGTTTCATAATTATCGTGAGTTCCTTGAAGTAAAGCTGCTATTCTTTCTAGACCCATTCCAGTATCTACAGATGGTTTTGGTAAATCAATTCTTTTGTTCTTTGAAACTTGCTCAAACTGCATAAAAACAAGATTCCAAATTTCAATATATCTATCTCCGTCTTGATCTTTTGTTCCTGGTAATCCTCCTTTTAAATGATTACCATGATCAAAGAAGATTTCTGAACAAGGACCACATGGTCCAGTTTCTCCCATTGACCAAAAATTATCTGAAGTTTTAATTTTAATAATTCTATCATTTCCTAAACCTGAAATTTTTTTCCATAAATTAAATGCTTCATCATCTTCATGAAAAACTGTAAAATAAAGTCTATTTTTATCTAGTCCAAAATCTTTAGTTATTAAATTCCATGCTAGCTCGATAGCTTTTTCTTTAAAATAATCACCAAATGAAAAATTACCTAGCATCTCAAAAAACGTGTGATGTCTTGGTGTATAACCTACGTTTTCTAAATCGTTATGTTTACCGCCAGCTCTTACGCATTTCTGTGAAGTAGTTGCTCTTTTATAATCTCTTTTTTCAAGACCTGTAAAAACATTTTTGAACTGAACCATTCCAGAATTAGCAAACATTAAAGTAGGATCGTTATTTGGAACCAAGTTGCTAGATTCAATTATTTTGTGGTCATTTTTTTCAAAATATTTTAAAAATTCATTTCTTATTTCATTTAACGATTTGCCAGCCATATTTTTAAAATACAGCTTTTTTATTTGATGTCTACACAACTATGAGGGAAAAAAGGCGCTTAAAATAAGCGCCTTTTATTAACTAAAAATGTTTTTTAACTAATTCTTTTTTGTTGGAACTTCTTCCTTAGGATCAACTTTTTCCTTCTCTTTATCTAAAGGATTGCCTTCTATTTTTTTTGAAATAACTCCAGCTTTTTCTCTAATTGCCATTTCAATTTCTGCAGCAACTTTTGGATTTTGTTCTAAATAAACTTTAGCATTCTCTCTGCCTTGGCCTATTTTTTCACCTTTGTATGCATACCATGCGCCTGATTTTTCAACTATTTCAGCTTTGGCACCTAAATCAATTAGTTCTCCAACTTTACTAATTCCTTTTCCATACATTAAATCAAATTCAACAACTTTGAATGGAGGAGAAACTTTATTTTTTACTACTTTAACTCTTGTAGAGTTTCCAATAATCATTTCTTTATCTTTTATTGCTCCAATTCTTCTAATATCCATTCTTACAGATGAATAGAATTTTAACGCATTTCCTCCTGATGTTGTTTCAGGACTTCCAAACATTACACCAATTTTCATTCTTATTTGGTTTATGAAAATAACCATTGTATTTGTTCGTGAAATTGAGCTTGTTAACTTTCTTAATGCTTGACTCATTAATCTTGATTGAAGACCTACATGATGATCTCCCATTTCTCCTTCAATTTCGGCCCTTGGTGTTAATGCCGCAACTGAGTCTACTACCAACACTGAAACTGAACCTGATTTTATTAATGTATCGGCTATTTCTAAAGCTTGTTCTCCTGTATCTGGTTGAGAAATTAATAATTCTTCAGTATCTACTCCTAATTTTTTTGCATAAACTGGATCTAATGCGTGCTCCGCATCTATAAAACCACAAATACCTCCTACTTTTTGAGCTTCAGCTACAACTTGTAAAGCAAGTGTAGTTTTTCCTGATGACTCAGGTCCATAAATTTCAATAACTCTTCCTTTAGGCAATCCGCCTATTCCTAATGCCAAATCTAAACTTAATGAACCTGTTGAAATAGACTCGATGTCCATTGCGGTTTGTTGACCAAGCTTCATTACTGAGCCTTTGCCAAAGTTATCTGTGATTTGACTTATTGCTGCGTCTAAAGCTTTATTCTTTTCTTTTTTCTCTAAATCTTGATCTTTAGTAGATTTAACTACTTTCAGGTTGTTTTTAGTCATTTTTTACCTCTTTTTTTATAATAATTAGTGTTCGAATCATGTTTTAAATGTACACATTTTGTTCTCATTAGCAATATAATAATTAATAAAGCCCAAAAAATAGTTAATTTTCTTAGTTAATTTGAAGGTGTTTCGTGGTTAGCAAACCCATAGATTCTAATAATTTAAATTGTGAAAGTAGATAATTTCTTTCAGCATTTGCTAGGCTTGTTTTTGAATCCAAGAGCAATGTACTTGATTGAATAACGTCAAGTGTAGATCTTCCAAGACCAGACTCATACTCTATTGTAATTCCTTCATTTGCAATTTCAGCTGCTCTAACTTGAGATCTAACAGAATCTAATAAACTTTTAGAAGACTGATAACTTGACCAGGCGCTTGCAACAGTTGTTTTGTTTGAAGTAATTGCATCTTCAAGTAATAATCTTTTTTGATTACTTAAATTTTTATTTTTATTTAGAGTTGCTCTGTTTTTTCCACCAGTATAAAAAGGCCACTTTACGGTAGCTTTAAGTACACTTTTGTCTCTTTCATCATAAGTTGCACTTAGATCTTCTGTTTGCGAAGTTTCAAAAGATAAAGTTGCTGATGGACCCAATTCAGCTTTTGCAATTTTAATATCTTTTTCTGATTGTTGTAATTCCAACTTTGCTATAATTAAATCAGGACTATTTTTTTGAGAAATTTTATTTGCCTCTCCTAAACTTTGTGGAAGATTAAGATTAAAATTTAATTTTTCATTTAAATTACTTATATCATTAATAGAACCAATTATATTTTCATAAATTAATTTTCCAGTTACAACTTCATTTGTTGCTTCAATAAATTTTGCATTTGCTCCGGCAAGAGACGACTCTGATTGGGCTAAATCAACTACACTAATTTGTCCTTTTTCTAATCTTGCTTGGTCAGTCTCAACTTGTCTTTCTAACAAATTAACATTTGATTGATTAATTTTATATTTTTGGTTAGCAAGTATCAAACCAGTATAAGCTTCAACTGCTTGATATAAAATTTCTTGTTCAACTTTTAAAAGCTTAACTTTAGCAACATCTAATCCTATTTTATTTTTTTTTAAATCTGCATTTCTTGTACCGTCATATAAAGTTTGTTCGATCAATAAAGATGTAGTTGATGGATCAACATCAGCAATAGATGCATTGCTTCCACTTTGATTAGTTAATTTATCTGTATTTTCTCTACTCTTAGATCCAGATAAAGTTACCGAAGGTAGATAATCACTTTTTGATATATTAATATTTTCTTCTGAAATATTTATGTTCTCTCTTTCTGCATTAAGCTTGGGGTTTTTGTTATAAGCTTTTAATAAAGCTTCAGTTAAACTATCGGCAAATAAGTTTGTATTAAAAAAAAGAAAAATTAAAATATAGACAAATATTTTTTTCATCAAAATTTTCTCTATGACTTATTGTTTTTTGTCCATTGGATGATTTTCACCATCGTTGACTACAACATTTTCTAACTCAAATGGTTTAACGCCTTCTAAACATGCCACATTAATTCCATACATATTTGGATTGCTACGCATTTTATGATGCGTGTAAATTCCACAATTTGAACAAAAATAATGTTCAGCTACATTTGTATGGTACTGATAAAGCTTTAAAAGATCTTTACCTTTAATAACTTTTAAATCATTAGTCCCAACCATTGTCATAATGGCTCCTTTTCTTTTACAAAGCGAGCAGTTGCATCTCATTAATTTTTTATACTGATCAGGGACATTAACCTCGGCCTCTACTCCACCACAGTGACAAGACAGTTTTTTCATTGATGTGTTTTGTTTATCATTATTTTTCTATCATAGTAATAGTTATCCACACCGCACTATATCTGCTTTAAATGTTCACGTTTTGATTCACTTTTGATTCTCTTACAGACTCAAAATACAACCTAATTGACTATATGGTAAATTTGTAATAGAACAAAGCAAGAACATGAAATTAACTGTCCCATTTTACTTACATAAAGCAGGCGCAGGTTTCCCTTCTCCTGCTACAGATTATATAGAAGAAGACGTTGATCTAAATATTCATTTAATCAAAAACGTTCCAGCAACTTTTATTATTAGAGTTCAAGGAAAATCAATGATGGATGTTGGTATATACGATGGTGATTTATTGGTTGTTGATAAAAGTCTTAAACCAAAAAATTTTTCTACTGTAGTTGCAAATGTTCACGATGAACTTGTAGTAAAAAATTTTGTTAAAGAAAAAGACGAACAGTTTCTTACTTCTAGTTCAAAAAAAATTGAAGATAAAACTATTATAAATAACGATTCAGAAATTTTTATTTGGGGAGTTGTCACTTATGTCATCCACTCAGTATACTAAAAAAATAGCATTAATTGATTGTAATTCTTTTTATGTCTCTTGTGAAAGATTATTTAATCCCAAAATCAGAAATAAGCCTGTTGTTGTTTTGTCCAGTAACGATGGTTGTATAATTTCAAGATCTAATGAAGCTAAAGCTTTGGGAATAAAAATGGGAGAACCATATTTTAAAGTTAAAGATATAATTCTTAAAAGTAATGTTCATGTTTTTTCTTCAAATTATTCTTTGTATGGAGATCTTTCTAGAAGGGTAATGAGAACTTTAAAACGTTTTAATTCTGAAATAGAAATTTATTCTATAGATGAAGCTTTTTTAGATTTAAGTAATTTTCCTGATGACGAAGTAGAAGAAGTAGGAAAAGAAATTAGAAGCATCGTATTACAATGGACGGGAATACCTACGAGTATTGGAATTGCAAAAACTAAAACTTTAAGCAAAGTTGCTAACCATATTGCAAAAAAAACAAAATCTGGTGTTATAAATTTAATAGGCATTAAAGATATTGATCCTATATTAGAAAAGGTAGAAATAAATGATGTTTGGGGCATTGGTAAACAACTTACAAAGTTTTTTGTTCAAAATGGAATTCATAATGCCAAACAATTAAAAAATATATCTAATACATGGATAAAAAAAAATTCTAATGTTTTAAGTTCTAGAACTGCTATGGAGCTTAGAGGTATTTCTTGTATATCTTTAGAAACTCAAAATTCAAAAAGAAAAAGTTGTGTGGTTTCAAGATCGTTTGCAAAAAAAGTAGAAAAACTTCAAGATTTGCAAGAGTCAATAACAAACTATTGTTTAAATGCTGCAGAAAAAATTAGATCAGAATCTTTAATTACAAAATCAATAACGATATTTATTAGAACTAGTCCCTTTCAAAATCAATTTGCTTATTATTCTAATTCTAAAACTATAGATTTGCCAATTGCAACAGACAACAGTATTGAAATAGTTAAAACTGCTCTAGCTGCATTAAAATATATTTTTAAAAATGGATATAAATATCAAAAAGCTGGAATAATGTTATCTGGTTTATCTAATTCACAAGGAAGTAAAAATTTATTTTCTTCTATCAAAGATGATAAAATTAAAAACCTAATGAAATCTATGGACAATACTAATTATAGATTTGGTCGATCTACATTAAGTTTAGCTAGCGCTGGAATAAATAAAAAATGGAATGTAAGAAAACAACATTCATCTAAAATTGATACTGCTGATTTTAATTTTTTACCAACAATAAAATCTATTTAAGATTATCAATATTACTAATATTCTCTAAAGAATTATTTAGCTCAGTTATGTTTTCACGTCCTGAAAGAACGAAAACTGAAATAATCAATACAACAACCAGGACTATCGGAATAAATGTTACAACTGAAATATATTGTGACACCAGAAAAATATAAACAGCTAAAAATATTATAGATCTGATTAAAACAGTAAATTTATAAACAGCAATAATTGATAGAGAATGTTTTAAAAGACTAATAAAACTCATCTTTGATGGACCAAAATATCTAGGCCCTCTAATTGATGGAACAGATCTTCGATCTTTGACTAACTTGGATAATGAACCAGAAAAACTACTCCAAGTAGCCGCTTCTTTGCTCATCTTATCTACTGCAGATTTAGTTAAACAAGTATAGTTTCCAAACTTAATTGATTGACCGGTAAAAACAAAAGTTAAATACTTATGAATTAAATAGCAAAATTTAAATAAAAGTCCTTCAGATCTTTTAACTCTATTTGCTGTAATTACTGTATCTGGATATTCTTTAGCTTTTTCAATAAGTTGTCTTATTTCTTCAGGTCTATCTTCTCCATCTCCATCCATAGGTATAACATAATCCACATCTTCTTTTTCATTAATATATTTTAAACCTGCAGCATTGCATCGTGCATGGCCTCTATTTTCTTTCATATTTATAACTTGAATAGATTTTAAATTATTCAAATTTAAACTAATTTCAGGCCTTTTTTCTGTAGAAGCGTCATTAACAATTAGAACTGATACTTCCTCCTCTAACCCTGCTATCACTAAATCAATATTTTCTAAAAGCTTAAAAACAGATTGCCAATCATTATAATTAGGAATTAATATTTTAACTTTCACTTGTTCCTATCTTATTTTATTTTCGTATTTTTTTCTTAGTTTTTGAAGATTTACCAAATATTCATCTCTAATATTTGAGATCTTAGCAACAGATTTTCCTTTTGCTTGTTGACTAGTGCCTTTAATAACTCTAGAGGATAATCTTTTTGACAGTTTTGGCGCTTTTAATTTTGTCCAAGGAAGTTTTAAAGCTGGTCCAAATTGTTCTAACATATGTTTCATTCCAGCTTTTCCTCCTGCTAAGTGGTAAGTTAAAAATATACCCATTAAAGACCATCTTAAACCTGGTCCATCTTCAATGGCTCTATCTAAATCTTTTGTCGAAGCATAACCTTCATTTACTATATGCAATGCTTCTCTCCATAAAGCCTCTTGAAGTCTATCTGCTAAATAGCCTGGTAGCTCTTTTTTAACCATGATTGGGTTCATTGATATTGATTTATAAAATTTATTAGCTTTATTTAGAAATTTTTTCTGAGTTTTTTTTCCAGGAACAATTTCCACACCAGGACACATATAAACTGGATTAAATGGATGTCCAATCATTGTTCGTGCCGGATTTTTGCATTTGGAATATATTCTAGTTGGAAGTAAGCCTGACGAGCTTGATGAAATAATAGCATCAGGTTTTGAATATTTCCCAATAATGCTCATCAATTTAGTTTTTATTTTATAATTTTCTGTAGCACACTCTTGAATAAAATCTGCTTCTCTTAAAGCTTCTTCTATAGAGGTAACATATTTAAAATTATTTAGATTTAGTTTTTTTTTATTAAATAATTTTTTTACATAAGGCCAAGTACGTTTGATCTCAGCAACTAGTCTCTTCTCCAATTTTAGATCTTTATCAAATGCAGTAACTTTTTTATTATGGGCAAGGCATCTTATTATCCAACCAGCACCTATAACTCCTGTACCAAGTACAGTTACATTTTTTATGTTAGACATTACTTGTGTTTGATAAGTTTAAGCTTTTCTCTTGTTTCAGATGGAGTCATGGTTGATACTCCAAGATCATTTACAATTCTTATTGCTTTCTCTACTAATTGAGCATTTGTAGCTAATTTTCCTTTTGATAAATACAAATTATCTTCTAGTCCCACTCTGGGATTGCCACCCATAATTACAGTTTGTGCAACAAAAGGCATTTCGTTTCTAGAAATTGCAAATCCTGACCAAACGCCTTCTTTTGGCATAATATCTTTCATCGCCTGCATTGCTAAAGGTGTTGCAGGAGCACCCCAAGGTATACCTAAACACATTTGAAACATTGGTGGATCACTAAGTAACCCTTCTTTATATAATTGCGCACCAAACCACATATTGCCTAAATCAAAAGCTTCTATTTCAGGTTTGACGCCTATCTCTTTTAATTTTTTTGCTGCTTTTCTTAAATCATTTGGAGTATTAACTGTAATCACTGAACTGTCTCCAAAGTTTAATGTTCCACAATCTAAAGTACAAATTTCTGGAAGCAATTGTTCAGCATTAGCAATTCTTTCCATAACATTTGCCATATCTGTAAGTGGCCCAAATTCTAGAGGGTTCTTTCCTTGTCCAATGTCAAGATCGCCTCCCATTCCTGTTGTTAAATTTAATATAACGTCTGTATCGCTTGAACGTACACGATCAACTACTTCTTTATAAAGTTCTAGCCTTCTGCTCGGTTTTCCATCATTTTCTCGAACGTGAATATGAGCTATTGCAGCACCCGCTTTCGCAGCTTCAATGGCGGCTTTAGCTATTTGTTCTGGAGTTTTTGGCAAATCAGGATGTTTGCCTGCAGTATCACCTGATCCAGTAACTGCACAAGATATAAATACTTTATTGTTCATATTAATATTAATAAATATACTCTGGATTAAGAAAAATGGAAATAAGTGAATTACAAAAGGATTTAGCTGCAGCATTCAGATGGACTGCAAAGCTTAACATGCATGAGGGAATAGCTAATCATTTTAGTGTCTGTAAACCAAACTCAGACGACTTTTATGTTAATGGTTCTGGAATGCATTTTAGCACAATTAAAGCAAGCGATCTGGTCTTAGTTGAACAAGATAAAATTGAAGAATTAAAAAAAAATCCAGATCTAATTGATCCTACGGCAATAAATATTCATGGTGCCATTCATAAAAAAGCGCCACATGCAAGATGCATACTTCATGTTCATTCAAAATATGCTACCGCTTTATCAGCTTTAAAAAATCCAGAACTTCCTCCCATTGATCAAAATACTATGCGTTTTTATAATCGTGTCGCAATTTATGATGATTTTGGTGGTTTAGGTTTTGAAGAAGAATCAAATAAAATGGCAAATAGTATTGGCAACAATCGTTCAATGTTATTAGCAAACCATGGAATATTAACTACAGGACAAACTGTAGCTCAAGCATTTGATGAATTATATTATTTTGAAAAAGCATGCGAAACTTACATCACTGCTTTATCAACTAACAAAGAATTAAATATAGTAACTCCAGAAGTAGCAGAAAAAACAGCTCAAGACTGGGAGAACTATCCAACCGGACTTGGTGAACTTCATTTAAAAGCTATAAGATCCATTCTAGATAAAGAAGATCCTAGTTATAAACAATAAAAAAAATTATGAAAAAATTAATAATTATTTTTTTATTAATAGCTAATCCTTTATTTGCTGGAAAAATTGAACAGCTAAGTTGGTATAATTTACAAGAACTCCTTGAGGATGATAATTTAACTCATAAAATTATTAAAAGCTGTGTTTCTTTAAATTCCGCAGTTACTGAAATTATCAAAGAGGAACACCCTGATCTAGCTAAAAAATTTTTTGAGACAGCAAATTATTTATATCCGTTTGGCATTCTTACTTTGGCAAAAATAAAAAAAATAAATTATAAAGATGCTGAAAAAGAATATTTGAATAGTGTCGATACCCAAACATTGGATTATATGGATTTCATGAGACAAAATGGAGTTATAAATCAAAGTTTTATTAAAGGAACTTTTTTAGGAGACGATATATCTTTTTGCAATGAAATTAGATCAGCAATAGAAATAACTATCTCGGAATCAAAAAATCAATAATAAATTATTCTGATTTTTTCTTTTTAAACTTAGGTATTTTTGATTTCTTTTTTTTAGGTTTTTTAGGTATTTTAGATTTAAAAGATTTTTTTTCACCTGTCGTTGTCTCTGTGCTTTCTTCCATCGCGGGCATTATCTCTGTACATTTTGTTGAGTCACAAAAATATGTTGCTCCGTTACTACTATTATAAAGATAAGCCCCACAGTTAGAAACTTTTTTTAAAGTACAGTTAACTGGCTCTAACCGATATTCCGCAAACAAGTTTGTTGAAGAAAATAAAAAAAACAGCAAAAGTAAAAAAAACTTTTTCATAAAAAAATATAAAAGGATTCAACCCTTATTAGAATAAATTATCAACTATTATTTGTCTCAGCTTAGTATATTTTTTTCATTAAAAACAAACAAAAATTTAACCTATAAAAAGTATATATAAAAAAGAACAGTTCATAGAACTGGTAATAAGTTTCTATACGTGAGACAATAATAAATAAATAAGGAGGAGAACTATGAATATAAAAAAGATGATTTATGTTGTCATATTCTCTTGGATTTTAGGAATTTTTAGCTTCGCTTCTGCACAAGAATTATGTACGGAATGTCTAAGCAAAGTGCCTAAGGACATGAGAGATTATGTATATAACATGGATTTTATGGATAAAGATCAGCCCTTAGGACCAACGGTAATGAAGGGTTGGAAAAGCCCTCGAAAACCACCTTGGACAATAGGTTATGCTAGTACTTATGCTGGTAACACTTGGCGTAAAGGTGCAATGGAAAGACTGATGGAAGTAGTTTATCCGAAATGGAAAGCTCTAGGGATGGTTGATGAAATCGTTATAACTCAGTCTAATTTGGATGACACTTTGCAAATTCAGCAAATGAGACAAATGATAGATGGTGGAAAAGTTGATGCCATTATTATCTGTTGTTCAAACTTAACTGCACTTAACCAAACAATTAAATATGGTTGGGAAAAAGGTGTTCCGACACTTTCTTTCACAGGATTTACAACTTCACCATATTCAATCAATACATCAGTTAACTACAGACTAGTTGGTTATTATATTGGTGCATGGATGGCTGAATTAATTGGTGAAAAAGGAAATGTAATAGTTATGGACGGAATTCCTGGCTATTCAGCTTCTGACCAACAAAGTGATGGAATGCTAGAAGGTCTAGGACAATATCCTGGAATAAAAGTTGTTGCACAGTTAGCGCATAACTGGACATCACAAGTAGCACAGAAAGAACTTTCTCAATGGCTATCAAGTAACCCAATAGAGATACATGGTATTGCTGTTCAGTCTTCAGGAGAAACTGGAACTTTACAAGCATTACTTCAGTCTGGACGTGATCCAATTCCACCAATCGCATTAGGTGGAGAGCTAGGAGCTCTATGTTATTGGAGACAAAATCCAAAATATATTGATGAAGCAATATATGCTTGGCCTCCAGGAGATGAAATAGAGTTGGGTATGGAAGTGATGATCAGAACTTTACAAGGACAAGGTCCAAAGATTCAATCTATATTGGTTGGTCCTGCGACTAAGAGTTTTGATGATATCGCAGCAGTCTTAAATGAAGATTGTGATAGAAACTCTACTGGTTGGGATAATCCAGGAATAGAAAACTGGGCTCCAAGAGCTTATGTGGAAACATTCT
>Ga0208639_1002228_pt1 | contig 11533 bp, 12 predicted proteins | sample ETNtaG_33_FD_185772 | JGI IMG/M metagenome (GOLD analysis project Ga0208639, IMG submission 185772) | Marine microbial and viral communities from oxygen minimum zone, Eastern Pacific Ocean - ETNP201310SV76 (SPAdes) (version 2) | ecosystem: Environmental > Aquatic > Marine > Oceanic ...
GGAAATACTTACATGCGCTTAGGTAAAACGGGTCATGCGATCCTTAATTACCTGCATGCAAAAACGCTTTTGCCGCGAAATGAAAACCTCGATGCAAATCTTAGGTATGCGATAAGTCAAACTACCGACCAGTTGCACCCTCCACAAAGTGGATTTCTCTCAGGAACATTATTCTGGCTGGAAACACTCAATCTAAACGAGCATTTCCAGTTTTTGATACTTTTCAATATTTTATTCTGGTCCGTTTCTATCGGCCTGTTATATTACAGAAAACCTTTCTGGCTTATTTTGAAAAGAGTGGCCCTGGGACTTCTATTAATTGCATTATTATCCACTGGGACAAAATATTATTTACAACCAGGACAAAACTCCGGCGTAATCCTTGCCAGCAAAGCCGACATCAAGTCAGACAAAGGTATTCAGGATATAACCCTGTTCCAATTGCATGAGGGAGCTATTGTTTCAGTAAACGAAGAAGATGAAGGCTGGGTAAGAATTTCCCTGGAAGAAGATAAAACAGGTTGGATTCCCAAAAAGTCTGTTGGGTTTTAATCGGACACCATTATGAAAAACAAACGACCCCGCACCGCCGGAGGTTGGGGATCAATCCTCTACTCATTACAAAAATCAATGAAGGCGGGCGGACTGTGGGCGATGATGCGCGCCCTGCTCAGCCGTAATAGCTGTAAAAGTTGTGCATTGGGCATGGGAGGACAAAGCGGCGGACTGCGAGCAGAAAGGTATTTCTCCTATTAACAAGCATTTTAGCCCTATCCCCCCTTATCTACGAGTCCAGGTATCGCTTGTTTCAGGAAGAAACTTTAGTTTTCTAAAAAACATCAGGCAATCATTGATGATCCAGTCGACGTGAGTCAACAAACCATGATCTGCATCCAGTTCATGTAATGAGCACCAGGGGTGACTGCTGGCAAACTTTCGTGATTCGTCAATTCCTACGGCTTCATCATTTATTCCATGGACGATTCGAGTAGGCAATTTTCTATTGAACCCAGCCTTGCTCCATTCCATAGCATCCTTGAAAACACCGGTACAGATATTTTTATTCTCTCCATAACGGTAATGAAAAATTGGGATACTCGGTTCCCATGAAGCTTCATCATTTAAATCCAGGTTCAACCTTTTCATCCATCGCTCTAGAAAATTAAATCCTGGAGCCATTAAATATACAGCACGAATATCCTCCCTTTTCTGTGCGGCCAAAACCGCAAGATAGCCTCCCATACTGCTTCCGATCAGGCAAGCGCCCCTGCCCTGAAACTGGTCCAGACACTTGGAAAGAATATTCATCTGACGAGTCAATGTCATATCCTCAAATCCTCCTTCTTCAAGGTCGGGAGCCTCCAGGGAAATTCCCATTTCATCAAATTTTTTTTTGAATGCCGCCGCCTTTTTTGAAAAAGGACTGGAAGCAAACCCATGCAGATAAACAAATTCAGTCATGATTCATTTCGTTCAGGGCTCTCCTCTTACACATGCTCTAGAGAGCAGACGTGCCGACGCATTCTATAGAGCAATCCGAGGCCAGGGAGAGCCGCGAGAAAAGTAACGAAGAAAAAAATTACCCAGCCAACTTCCTGAGCCAAAAAACCGGAAGGAGGCCCGACAAAAACACGACCCAACGACGCCAGAGCAGATAGAAGAGCAAACTGAGTTGCTGTATACCGGTGGTCACATAAGGCCATTAGGAAAGCGACAAAAGCGGCTGTCCCCATCCCTCCAGCCAGGTTTTCAAAGGCCACGGCAACCACCATCATAGAGTAAACCTTGCCCACATAAGCTAATACCATAAACGACAGATTTGAAACCGCTTGCAAAATACCGAAGATCATAAGGGACTTATACAAACTCATTCGGGACAACAGTACGCCGCCATACAAGGCACCAAATATAGTGGCAATAAGTCCTAGTCCTTTATTGATCGCTCCCACTTCTCCCACAGAAAATCCGGGACCCCGGATGAGAAATGCAGTGGTCAGACTTCCGGCAAAGGCATCCCCAATTTTATATAGAATGATGAGGACAAGAAACGCCCAAGCGGCCGGACGAGAGAAAAACTCGGTGAGCGGCCCCGAAACCGCTTCTGACAAAGATGTTGGGGGACGCCCCGCATCTTCCGGTTCCGGTGCCAGAAGTGTTGCCATTGTACCAATGAGCATCAGCCCGGCCATCAACATATACGTCAAACGCCAACCCAGAGGACCTACCAAAATAAGGGCCAAGGCCCCGGAAACCAGCATAGCCACCCTATATCCCGTTACCGAAATAGCCGCGCCCAGGCCGCGCTCCCTCTCTCTGAGAACATCCGTACGGTAAGCATCGATAACAATATCCTGGGATGCAGAGCTAAAAGCGAGGAGTAATGCAAGCAAAGCAACCAGCACGGGAGAATTTTTAGGAGAAGTCAGGCTCAAGGCAAATATAAGGCCTATTAGCGCAAGTTGGGTAAATAATATCCAACCGCGGCGTCTACCAAGCAGGGGAAGCACATATCGGTCCAACACAGGAGCCCATAAAAATTTTAGTGTGTAGGGAAGCCCTACAAGGGTAAAAAGCCCTATCGTCTTCAAATCAACCCCTTCAACAGCCATCCATGCCTGAAGAGTCCCTCCGGACAAAGCCAATGGAAGTCCTGAGGCAAAACCCAATAAAGCAACCGCTCCGATTCTCCTGTTAACCAGGGGTTTTAGTTTACTGAGAAAATTTTCAGACGAAACCAATTATATTATCCCTTTATTTGCAATAAGGTATCGATTTTCTATCGAGACATGCTTAAAACCAGAAAAATCTACACGCCTGTCTCGTATACAAAAATACATCAGGTAGTTTACCCGAAATAAGAGCAATTACACCCTTGTGAGACGACAAAATAGACCATTGAAAGATGATAAAAACTCCAATAAAATTGAACAGGGACACTTGGGACATGATAGGGGCTTTTTGACTGGAAGTCATTGATTTTTTAATGACCTTTCTAGTCCGTTTGTCCGATAAAGTTAAAAAATATTATGGGTCATGACTAGAACAGAGGGTGATTTTTAATCATTTTGATCAGAATTTTGTATATATCCTGATCCCTGAAAAAGCCGACTTCATAACTTTCTTCGCACACAATCCATGGCCGAAATCGTACTTACGATTCATTTAATGATCGTACTTTTCTTTATCGTAGGGTTTCCTATAGGGCTCTCATGGAACCACCCTGTATTCAGATATATCCATGCAGGTTCTTTAGTCGGGATCACTCTGCTTATGGTGGCGGGTATTCCCTGCCCACTAACGGTGCTGGAAGAGTCGTTGCTCAGTCAGTCCTACCAAGGTTCGTTCCTGGCCGTTTGGCTAAACCGCATTCTTTACCTTGAATGGTTCGACCCGTCCCACGTACTGATAGCTGACCTTCTATTCACGGCTCTGGTCTTATCCAGTTTCCGGTGGTATCCAATTAGAAAATAAAATTATTTTACCAATGAATAATTACCTGGACGAAACTACGGGTAGCGCACAGCGGAATCCAACGTTTTCAAAGTAATCGTTCGGGTCAGCTTCGGTTCGCGAGAATGAATAGCGGTAGGCATCCAGAAAATAATGTCCCGCCTTCTGAAAGGCATTTCCACGCAACACCTTCAACACCTTACCAAACCTTGGGTTTTTGTATGCATTTTCAGGGTAAGGCAGGTACCAGTCCATAGTCCACTCCATGACATTTCCCGCCAGATCATAAACATTGTAAGGACTTACATCTCCGGGATAGCTTCCCACGTTCACCAATGCCCTTGATCCATCAGTATCAATATTGGACTTGCCTTTTTCATAATTATTCCCCCATGGGAAATCACGACCATCGGTCCCGCGAGCAGCTTTCTCCCACTGCACCTCGGTAGGAAGTTTTTTTTGCGCCCACAGGGCATAAGTCAGCGCCTCTCGCCAGGTGACGTGCGTAACAGGATAGTTTTCTGTACCTTCTTTGTAGGTACCATTTTCCCAGTGCCCCGGCAATTCATCATACCCGGAAGCATCCAGGAACTTTTTATATTCTTCATTAGTCACTTCATACTTGTCTATATAAAATGCTTCCAGATTGACCTTTCTAATTGGGTGCTGATCCAGATACAATGGTTTGACTGACCCTATTTTCCTATGAGTATTTTCCTTGTCTATCTTGTCTGTTCCCATGATAAACTCACCCGCCGGGACCAGAACCATCTCTTTACCGTCGATGGGGGAGGTTTTTACAGGTGGCAAAGCCGCTCCTTTTTCTCCACTATCGCTGGAACCATTACAGGCGGAAAGAATAAATATAAACGTGAACGAAATCAGGCACAGGAGAAAAGGGCTTCTGTTTAAAACCAATTTAGTAAAACAAAACTGCCGACCGTTATGTCTTCTCAAATAAAATATTTGCAAAGTCTTACCCTCATCAAACCCATACGGGTTATTTTTTATCTTTCCATTTTAATTGCCCTGCTTCCCGCAACCGGCAACGCATTTGAAAAACCCCTGACTATGAAAACTCAGGGAGAAAACTCTCCACATATTTTGAAGTCCAACAACTTCTCATTAAACGCGAGAAATGTAAAGGTTCTAAAATCACAAGGGGATATTCTTTGGATGGGAACGTCAATGGGAGTCATCAAATACAACACATCATCCCTCGAAGACTATGTGATCTATGATAACCGCAATGGACTATTAAGCAATGGCGTCTTCAGCATAGCCATCAGCCCAAGCAACCAGATATGGGTTGGAACTTACGGCGGTGGACTGAGCCGAATAGATGAAACAGAATGGACTAACATCAATACACCGCAGGGACTCAACGATGCGTTTGTTTACGATCAGGAGTTTTCTAAGGATAGTATATGGATTGCCACATGGAGTGGCGCCAACCGGGTGAGCGCTGACCCACTGTCCCGCGATTCGTGGGAGAGCTTTACGGTTGAAAATACCGACGGCGGGCTGATCGACAACTGGGTCTATGCCATTGAGATTGGCCCGGATAATAATATCTGGTTTGGTACAGAAGCCGGACTCTCTCTTTTTAATGGAAAGGAATGGCAGAACTGGGACCACAAAAGCGGCCTCGGCGCAGACCATGAAATCGTTAGGAAAGATAATCAATGGGCCACAGACACATTCAAAGGTGCGCATCATAATCACCAGGCTCCCGACCTGCCGAATACGGAATCCGCCGACTTCCGCCCCAACTACATTGTCTCAATGCTTCTGGACCGGGCCAATCGGCTGTGGATAGGAACCTGGGGAGGAGGTCTCAGCTTGTTTGATCCTAAAAAAAAGGTTTTCCGAAATTTCACAGTTCAGGATGGCCTTCCAGGAAACTACATTCTCGCCCTCAAGGAAGGTCCCGATGGCAACTTGTGGATTGGATCAAACAAAGGACTCACCCGTTTTGACGGCTCCCACTTTCTCAACCTGTCAAAAACCAATGGGCTGATAGGCGATTTCGTTTTCAGCATCGAATTTGACCGCGATAATTTCCTGTGGGTTGGCGGACACCACGGCATGACCCAACTGAAAGTCGACCCGCTGTCCGGCAACCTGTTCCGTCTGGAATAGTTCATGATCAATCATCATCGTCTTCGTCGTCATCATCATCTTCATCGTCTAACATTGCTTCATCGACTTCTTTTTGTTCAGCGGCATCCATCAATTCCTTGATCTGCTCATAACCACTTGCCAGACGCTGTATGTTAATTAAAATATTGATGAGATCCGCGTCCTTGCATTCCCTTATTCCCGCTACAAGAGCGCCCCGCTCATCGTCTTCGTACTTCTCGTCCCACTCATCAAAGGTGGCGAGAATCTTGTCTTTGCAGTGAATCAAATCATAAAAAAAACTTTCAACTTCAATCGTGGCCATGGCTATCCCTGAATAATAAAATCCTGCGTAAATATTCGACCTCATAAGATGCTCGTAAAAATAACACAATTTTACGGTAGTCAGAAAGAAGAAAAGACACATAACGCTTTCCCTAATGTTTACAGGGAACATCTCCAATGACCTGTCTCATTTTCCCATTTTAAATATGGCTCATCATGGCTATAATTACCGCGACATACTTATACCTATATACCTAAAGGGTATTCATGGATGACCTGACATACAGAGGAGTGGCCTTTGCCGGTTTTTTTATGATCTCCCTGATCGCATGGGCAACAGGAAACCGGACCCCAGTAAATAGAAAAACTATTGGCGGAAGCATACTTCTCGCCTGGATCATTGGTGTGCTGACATTCTTGTTGCCTTGGACCCGAAGCGCACTTGAATGGACCAATAATATTCTGATAACAACACTACAGGCTTCGCAAAAAGGTGTGATCTTTTTATTTGGCCCCCTCGCGATAGGCCCGGGCCAAACTTTAGCCGATGGAACCGCCTCGGTCGGGTTTGTTTTGGCTATGCAGGTTCTACCTTCTGTAATTTTTTTCTCTGCTGTCGTCAGCGTTTTGTATTACCTGGGAATCATGCAAGCTTGTGTTAATGGATTCGCCAGAGTTTTTCACAAGTTGATGGTCCTTTCCGGTGCAGAATCTCTGTCGGCATCGGCCAACATATTCGTTGGCATAGAATCGGGTCTGGCCATTCGCCCTTATCTTGATCGAATGTCAAACTCGGAACTGCTGACCATGATCACCTGCATGATGGCAACTGTCGCCAGCACTGTAATGGCGGTTTATGTAATCGCCTTGCAGGAGGTCTTCCCGCAAATCGCCGGGCACTTGATATCCGCTTCCATAATTTCCATCCCCTGCGCAGTACTGATCAGCAAACTTTCTCTACCTGAAACAGAAGTTCCGGAAACACTGGGAACAATCCCAGTGGAAGAAAATTCTAAAAAACCATCCAACCTGATGGTCGCGTTGACAGATGGTGGAGCGCAGGGTGTGAAACTCGCTGTCGGGATAGCCACTTTGCTCATTGTGATTTTAGGAATGGAATCCGTTTTCGACCTGGCATTAAATCAATTGCCGAGCATCGCGGGAGAATCTATTTCTATTACCCGAATTTTAGGCTGGCTCACCTGGCCCTTTGTCATCCTGATTGGCTTAAAACCGGATGAATGGCAGATCGGCGCTCAGATTTTAGGATCACGCTTTATCGAAACAGAAGTGACCGCCTATTTCCAACTGGCCGCCCTTCAGGCCGCCCCTACTCCTGCTTTTTCTTTAAGGTCACTCACCGTTCTCACTTACGCACTTTGCGGTTTTGTTCATATTGCCAGTTTAGGAATTTTTGTCGGCGGGCTGGCCGCTCTTGTTCCTTCACGGGCCAAAGAATTATCTATGCTTGGGCTACGCGGACTGTGGACCGCTTTCATGGCCACACTGCTCACAAGTTGTATCGCCGGAGTATTTGCTCAGTCTTGATGTCAGACTCATTATAATTTTTATTTTCTCAACAGAGAAACCTGATATCATATCTGAAAAAATATTGCAGACCATTTCCTGGGAACACGCGGAACACATGACAGAGCAAGAACGGTTTATAGACAATGGCGATGGCACCATCACCGACACTCGATACAATATGATGTGGCTGAAACAGGACAGTTATCAGGCCAAAGGGAAATGGTGCACATGGAAGGGTGCCAATAAGTTTACGCAAAAACTCAATGATGAAAAATTCGCCGGATTCGATGATTGGCGGCTCCCAAAAAAAACCGAGGCACGCAACCTCTATGAGCATGAAAGTAAAAACACTGACTTCAACGGAGACATCGTCCATATCGACCTGAAGTTTCCGGAAGGATGCGGTTTTACCTACTGGTGCGAAGAAGAAAGCGGCATCAACGCGATGGCTTACAATTTTTACAGTGACCGCGCTTATCTGGTGCGAAGAAAAACCAAAGATGAAAGTTTTATGTCCTGCCGTCCCGTTCGCTCTTCCGGGCCTGAGGTAAAAAAATTCGGCAGGGTTTCTGATACGGGAAGGTCCCGGAGGGAATGACACTAAAAACTTTCCCCCTCTATAACTTCACGGGGCTTTTTTCAATACTCCCGAATTTTCATTCTAATTGTTCATGACTCTATACCGGGCCACTTCGGCTGAAATCAATCTGGAAGCGTTTCGACACAACTTGCGAACTGTCAAAACCCTCGCAGGCCCAGCCGCGACCATGGCAGTCGTCAAAGCGGATGCCTATGGGCATGGCGCGATACAATGCGCTCGTGCGGCTATAGAAGAGGGAGTGGACTATCTGGGTGTCGGTATCATTCAGGAAGGAATCGAGTTGCGTGAAAATGGCATCACCTCCCCTATTCTTGTTCTGGGCGGTATTTTCCCCAATGAGGTTGTAAACCTTATTAAACACAATCTTTCCACCAGTCTGTCAACATCGACTCTGGCGCAGGCTATTTCGCATGAAGCGGAACGCGCTGAAAAAAAAGTTAGTATTCATATCAAAGTGGATACGGGCATGGGACGACTGGGAACACAGCCTGAAGATTTCGCGGGCCTGCTTGATAATGTCTTGAAACATAAAAATCTCATGGTCGAAGGAATCTTCACACACCTCGCCTGTGCCGATGAGGAAGACCCGGAAGTCACGCGCCGTCAGCTTACATGTTTCTCCAAAGTGCTGGAAAAGTTGCAGGCGCAAAATCTTTCCAGAACACTTAATCCCAACGGCCCCATACTGATCCACAGCGCCAACACGGCAGGACTTTTCCGTTTTCCCGAAAGCAGGTTCAACATGGTACGACCCGGCATCAGTTTGTTCGGCTCACTGCCTTCACCTGTTCTCAGCCCGATACTCAATAAACTGGTCAATGAAAATGGACTTGCCAGACTCCGCCCCGTCATGTGCTGGAAGACAAAAGTCATTCAGATCCAGTCATTGCCCAAGGGAGCATCAGTGAGTTATGGCGGACGCTACACAACCTCGCAAGACAGCCTTATCGCGACACTTCCCGTGGGTTATGCCGATGGATTAAATCGTTGCCTGTCTAACAATATGGAAATGCTGATAAAAGGAAAGCGGGTCCGGCAAATAGGAACAATCTGCATGGATATGTGCCTGATAGACGTAACAGAAATTCCAGATGTCGCCATGGGAGAAGAAGTCGTTATATTCGGCAATCAAGGCGAGGCACAAATCTCCGTCGAAGAGTTGGCCAAGCGAGCCGAAACAATCCCCTACGAAATCCTTTGCGGAGTCGGCAAACGAGTCCCTCGAATCCACCTTCCTTGACACCTATAAGGCAGGGTTTATTCGACAATTTTTAAATCCGCCAGCGACTTTAAACCTTTCCCCTGGCAATATTCTCGCAGACCATGGATCACTTTTATGGTAATGGAAGGGTCTATAAAGTTGGCTGTGCCAATTTGTATCGCGCTCGCGCCGGCGATGAGAAACTCAAGCGCATCTTCCACTGAGGCAATTCCACCTATACCTATGACTGGAATTTTTACCGCACGAACCGTCTTATAAACCATGGCGAGCGCCATGGGTTTAATCGCGGGACCTGACAAACCGCCTGTGGTGTTGGCAAGCCATGGCTTTCCTGACTCAACATCAATCTTCATACCCACATGAGTATTGACAAGCGACAGAGCATCCGCTCCTGCCTCTTCAGCGGACAGAGCCATTTCGGTGATATCGGTGACATTGGGTGAAAGTTTAACAATCAAAAATTTATCCGTCACCGCGCGAACTGCCCCCACTATACGGTGAAGAACTTCCGGGTCGGAACTGAACTGAGTTCCTCCTTCTTCCACATTGGGACAGGAAACGTTCATTTCAAGAGCATCAATCCTCTTCACATGCGACAACGCATTCGCCATCTCAACATATTCAGTAACGGTGTCGCCAAAAAAATTAACGATCAAACGCGACTGATATTTTTCAAGGGAGGGTACTTTCTCATCTAAAAATTTTTCCAGACCAATATTCTCCAGTCCGATTGCATTTAACATTCCGGAAGCAGTCTCAATCATTCTAGGAGCCGGGTTCCCCACTCGAGGTTTCAGGGAAAGACCTTTGGTGCAAAATCCGCCCAACAGATTCAAGTCGACAAATGGAGCAAATTCCAGCCCGTAGCCAAAAGTTCCTGAAGCAGCGATGACCGGATTCTCCAATTCTAAAGAACCTAGCTTCACCGATAAGTCTATTTTCGTATTTTCATCCATATGCATTCAGGAGGCGTTATTTTCGCCGAAATACCAAAAAATCATTGAAAAATAAAGAGAAATCGTTCACTATGTTGAGCAGGTCAGGTTTCGGCGATTTTTAGAATTATGAAAAACCCGGAGAATTGTGCTAACCAGATCAATGATAATTAAGCCCTGACTAGGAATATCCTAACATTCAACGTTGCGGATGTCCTGCTAAAAACAGGTCACATCGGACTTCAATATACTCAACTTTTTTAATTAAAGAGTCGGCTCATGATCGAAACCCAAGAAGACAAGCCCAGTGAAGAAATAGACTCCTCGACTAAAACCATTGATGAAGAGTGGAAAAAATACAATAAGCGTCTGGATGACCTTATTGACGATGTTGAAATCGAAGCCGAAATGGAAGCGGAAAAAACCATTCGATCCAAAAACTCAAGGCTGGTCACAATCTCTTTTATAGGTCTCGCTCTTATTGCTTTAATATTTGTTCAAATTCAACATCGTTCCAATTCCCCTGAACCCATTACTTCAGAAAAGGCTCTGATTGAAGAAGCGTCTTTGCATCCACAAGATGCACCGAGTACAGCGCCAGCCATTCCGCCGACGGACCAACTGGCCCCGGCAAAGCCTGCTCCAATGGTAAAAACTGTCAAAGCACCCACAAAACCTGAAAATGCGGCGCCAAGGAAAACAGGAAGTTTGGCATCCAAAAAAGCTGGAACCGTGAAAGCGCCCAAATCAGTTCCTAAAAAGCCGATAACAAGCACTGCAAATGGAGAACACTACGTTCAACTGGGCGCATTTTCCATTAAGGAAAATGCTGAAAAATTCTCTAAAAAAGTCAAATCCAAAGGATTCAACACAACGATTTCGGTTCGTGAAGCAAAATCAACTCGACATCAAGTGTTCATGGGGAATTTTGATAGCAAGATCAAAGCCGAACTCAAGTTGGCCGAGCTTAAAGTTTCAGGATTCAATCCATCCATCAAGAAAACCAATGACGCCTACACCCTGGAATTGGGGCTCTTCAGAAAAGATGCGAGTTCTACCTCTCTTGTTAAAAAACTTCGAGGCCGTGGATTCCAGCCAGCCACGAAAAGAGTTTCGGTTGACGGCAAGACCTATATCGTCCGCGTAGACGGGTTGGTCACCAAAAAGGATGCCCGGCAAACCCGGCAAAAACTTGCTGACCTTGGGTTTAAAAATAGCTTTATCCGATAACCGCTAACGAAGAGACCTATCTTGAAACCCTCTCAGACGGGTGCCTTTATTCACCTCCCTGTTGATTTTTGACTCTGATTTCTCCAACATTCAACGTGGGAACCTTTGAAAAATCTAATCGAGGTTCCCTATTCTCTGTAAGTTTTATCCCCCCCCCCC
>Ga0208639_1002233_pt1 | contig 11519 bp, 6 predicted proteins | sample ETNtaG_33_FD_185772 | JGI IMG/M metagenome (GOLD analysis project Ga0208639, IMG submission 185772) | Marine microbial and viral communities from oxygen minimum zone, Eastern Pacific Ocean - ETNP201310SV76 (SPAdes) (version 2) | ecosystem: Environmental > Aquatic > Marine > Oceanic ...
ACTCCAGGCAATTGGTAGTTTCTGAATGATTCCAAATTGGTCTCACCCATTGCGATCCAGCCATTGGAGGAGATACTTATCTCGGTATATTCCTGTCCATAGAAATTGAAGGTGAATGGTATATTTATTGTTTCCACATCATCTTGATTATTACCATTGTCTGATAATGAACTCAAATGATCTCCTGGACCTCCTTCCCGATCATCGATCTCAACCCAATCATAAGTAGGAGAGAGTAAATAGTCTATATCCTCATTGTCGTATATATAGTAGCCATATGAGTCTGGACCAACTGGGTCATTGACCGTTGGCTCTCCAATTTGAAGTTCCACTATGGAATTTGACATATATCCATCCTCTGTCTCTACATTGACTATCAGGTGTGCGATGGCACCAGGAATGGTCTCTTCCAATGAGCTGACCTCAAAGTGGTCGTCTCCATTGAAGGATGTTTCACCAGAAGAAACGATCGTCCAGGATCCATATCCATCGATTATCTCAATAAATGGACTTGCACATGTGATCGTTCCAGAGACAGATACTGCATTTGTCGATCCACTGTTATTCAATTCTATCTTTATATATGATGATTCACCCGGACTCAGAATATCGCTAGCAGAGCCAAGGACATCCACACTGGTTGCAAGTAATGCATTACCAGAAGACATTATATTCAACACTCCACCAAATGAATTTCCTTCTGCATCAGAGAAGGTCACAAGTAATCCAAGATCAGTTTCGTCAGGTAGTCCATCTCCCAGACTAACAATAAATGGAGCACTACCGGTAGCGGTTTGGCCTGATGCAATATCACCAAAATCTAAAATGCTAACTGTAGAGTCTATGGACACACTCCCATTGGTGGTTGACAGTTGCCCCACAACCCCTGTTGCATCCTCTGAACCATAATTCTTTGCTGTCACATAGATCTCAAGGGTCTCTCCACCGTTTGCAATGAGGTTACCATTCCCATTTGAATTACCTAGACCATCATCATCGATCGTGTATGGTGACTCTGAAAGACCAACGGCAACTCCAGGATCGTGGATCTGGAATGAATTTTGATATGGATAATGATCCTTTTTGGTCACTGTCACCAAAACCTCACCCGTCTCGATCGAATTTATTGGTAATCGTACAAAGCCCTGAGAATTGGTATACCCGGACTCAAAGATCTCACCATCCATAAGTATCGTCACCCAGGCATCATCTACCTCGCCATTCTCTTTTTCCACAAGAATATCAACATAATTGGTGCCCTTGGTCAGGCTGTATGGATGTGTGACCGTTGTCATCTCAGGAAAAGCGGTCCACATCTGTAGAGATGACTCTCCCATCAGGTTATTCCAATGGGTAAAGGTATGGCAGTAATTATTAGGGTTTGATGGGTAATTCTTATAAAGCATCATCTTTCCATACATAAGTGCAGCACCGGGAGTCTCAATGCCCTCGATAAAGGTCCCATAGTAGAATCCCATGTCCACTAGATTATTGAACATGGTATGCGTACCAAGAGTAGCGGTCCCCACACATACGACCGACCCCTTTGGATTGGACGGTGTGCCAGCCCTGATGAATGATTCGATGAGCGACTCACCACTGCTTGAACCAAATGAACCTGTACCACATGTGATCACTGTCGCAACAGGGAGCATGAAACCATTCGAGGTACTATTGACATCACTTGCCCCAAATCCACTTACACCATAGTAACCTCTGTAATTAAAAAAGCTAACCCCATCATTCATCCCTGAGACCATCTGACTTGGAAAAGAGCCACTGTATACCGTATTGACCTCCTCAAAACCAGATAGGTCTAGGATCTCATTGATATGTTCGTTGGTAATGACACAAGATATCCCTGATGTAGCGGGGTCGCCTACTAGGCAGGCACGCTGAAACCAATTCTCATTCATATAGGGATCAGATTCATAGTTCAGTGTCTTGCTTATGATAGTATTCAAGTGTGAACTACTAGAGAATGAAATTCTGCCAATAAAGACCTCAGGATACACATCACCACCCTCAAGTGTGGTATAGGGCATGTCGCCTTCACCACTATATCCGCTATATGACTCAGTCCATGTTGGGATATCATAACTCCCCGTCGCATCACCAACTATTGTCACATGTACGGGTGGATTTTCCCAGGTCTCATATGCATCCTCGATATAATTCTTCAGGTTATTTCTATTATTGACGACACTCGAGGATGATACATATTGGACATCAAAACCAACCCTCTTTTTCCAATCCATTAATTCTTCAACAGTCCCCAGTAGGTTACCTATATTGCTTGGCAGAACATATAGAATAGCAGGCCTTTGATAATCATCATCGTCCCGGCTAAGATCACTGTGATTAACGATCATTGACTCATATAGAGCCTCAAAGGCGCGTGATCTTTTCTCTGGTATGAATGGTGCATCAGTCGAACCTGACTCTACCAATTCCAGCTCAACACTATGTATCACGGTCAATGTCTTTGACACTGGGTCATATTGGAATGGGGTCAATGAGACCTGGACCATGGTAATGTCCCTAAAAACCATTGGCTGAGAGACGGTTGCGATATTTTCAGGGAATGGTCCAGCCTGATCATAAATATTACCCTTGGTCACAATACCCGTTGGTTCTGATTCCCATGTGTCAAATGGTAGGACCTCCACATTCTCAATGATTTCAAACTCTTGAATTGAGATCTCGATTGTGAAAGTCTTGCCAGGTTCAACGGCATAATGTGTTGAGATCGTTGGGAGATCAGGCTGACCTGGTAAGGACTTTGAACCTGCTCCCTCCATTTCCGGTCTTATATATAAGACCCCATCTTTTTCAATTTGCTTGATCTCGTATCCAGGATTGGCGAATATTAGTTGTCTTTCCATGGATGTAATACCAAATCCACCATATGCGGTCTCTACATTACTCTCTGATGCAATCAAATTGCACAGTAATGGAATGATCCATGTCCAGTCGCGTATTTTTCTCATGTCTGCCTCTATTGTATCATCAATAAATGAAAGAATTCAGGGTAGTAGAAACTACCAATGTATGCCCCTGTTCCTGCAAAGGATAAAAATGGCCCCAGGGGTATTGCCCTATCCTTATCAAATCCCTTTATCAGAGAAACGCCTATCCATGCCAACAAACTCAATACCGAGGCTCCAAACAAGGTCAATGCCATTCTCATTGGGCCCAACCAGGCGCCTAGCACTATGCCCATTTGGATATCCCCATAACCCATACCTTGGCGTTTGGTGATACTCCACAATATACCCACTATAACAAGAGGGATGAAAGCACCGACAAATATTCCCCATAGCGCCGCAGAGAGGAATATCACATCAAACAAGATCCCAACAAAGGAAGTGATGACTCCTATAATGATGAAAATGAGAGGAACTTGAAACGTATGATAATCAATGACCGATATACCTGCAAGTGTCATTGCGATCACTGAAAAGACAATAGCCTCAGGCATATCCAGATTAAGGGAACCCCAGGTCACTATGGCCATACCCACCACCTCAAGAAAAATATTTCTATTGCTCATGATATAATCTTCAATTGCAAGCCAGTTGACCAAACGTTTGACAGCGTTTCCTAAGATAAGACCGAACAATATTGGAATAAGTATTTCCATCCTATAGTCCTGACTGAAGTGCTGATCCAAGATGAAATACAGGTAAATATGTGAGAACGACCATCAATGCAATGACCGCTCCAACAAGTAAGATCAGCAGCGGCTCTATCAGGGTCGTCATCCTGTCGACCAATGCATCAACTTGTTTTTGATAATAATCCGCAGCTCTATCTAAGAGATCATCCAATTCTCCCGTGTCCTCTCCTGTAGAGGCCAACTGCAAAAGAATAGACGGAAATACCTCAGTCCTCCTCAGAGCCGTAGAAATATTATACCCGTCCCTTATGAGATCTGATGCATCATCTATCGCTCGCTCATAGACCTTATTGTCAACCACTTTCCTCAATAGCGCAGTGGTCTCAAGCACAGGGACACCCGCACCGATCAGGATACCAAATGTCTTACAAAACTTATTTAATATGGACTGCTCCGTTAGATTGCCAAAAACAGGAAGCTTAAGCATGAATGAGTCAAGTGCAAATCCACCTCTCTGTGTTTTGGATATAAGCCAGATAATTGTACTGATAGTAAATATGATAAATGTAAGAAAACCAACATTGTTTCCAAACCAAGTGCTAAAATCTATCATCTGCCTTGTCGCAGCAGGAAGACCTGCGCCTAATTGTGCATAGACCTGAGAGAATTTGGGGATGATGACCAAGAGCATGACCATCAGCATGCCAATGAGAAATAAGATCATGAATATTGGATAGTTCATCGCAGATTTCACCTTCCTGCGTGTATCATCCAAATTCTCTAAATAAGATGATAATTCTTCCAAGATCTCATTCAAATTCCCACTAACCTCACCAGCCTTGACCATTGCCACAAACAATGTATTGAAGACACCAGGATGCCTTGAGAGTGACTCTGATAGATTTAGGCCCTTGCGAATATTATCACTCACTGTACCTAATATCCTTTTAAACTTTCGATGCTTCTCCTCAGCGCCTAGGCTCTGGATCGCCCTTTCGAGCGTGAGTCCTGCAGAGAACATGGTCGCCAACTGCCTGGTAAAGAAAACAATATTTGATAGAGGAATTCGATTCTTTGCTTTTTCTATGGAAAGTTGTATCTCGTCAATGAATGGCCCCAAAAAATCAAATGTATCATCAACTTCCTTCAGTGATATTACCATTTGTCCATTGGACGATAGTTTCTGGATCGCAGTATCCAAGGAATCAGCGCGAATCTCGCCCTCTTTCCTCTTGCCCTCAGAGTTTTTTGTTAAATAATTATATATGGCCACTATAGATCTTCAACCGTTGATCGCATGATCTCCTCTATTGATGTCGTACCATCTAACACCCTAGATAGTCCTGCATCTCTCAAGGTGGTCATCCCATTCTCTAGTGCAGTCTGCCTGATCTCATCCTCATTGGCATTGTCATAAACAAGTTTTCTTAGATCCCTTGCCATTGGAATCATCTCAAATATCGCTAGCCTGCCCTTATACCCTGTGTTTCGACATTCTGCACAGCCCTTCCCTTGGTAGAGGGGAGCTTTTATTTTTTTCTCATCAAGCCCTACGATCGCTAGTTCTTCCTTGTTAGGGGTGTATTCCTCTTTACAATTACTACATAAACGTCTTACAAGCCTCTGTGCCATCACTAGATTGAGACAAGAACCAACCAAGAATGGAGCAATTCCAATATCAAGGAGCCTGGTTATGGTACCTGGCGCATCATTGGCATGGACCGTTGAAAAGACAAGGTGGCCCGTCAATGCAAATTTCACTGCAATATCAGCGGTCTCTCCATCACGTATCTCACCGATCAATAGGATATCAGGGTCTTGCCTTAGAATAGAACGAAGCGTCGATCCAAAGGTCAGACCAATATCCTCAAAGACCTGTACCTGATTGACCCCATCAAGTTGGTATTCAACAGGATCCTCAACCGTGGTTATGTTTGTCCTCTCACTCTTGATCTCTTTTAGTGCAGCGTACAGGGATGTAGATTTACCAGAACCGGTTGGGCCAGAGACCACTACCATACCATAGGGCTGGTTGATGACCTTCTTGAAGGTTCCCAAATTTTCCTTTGGAAAGCCCAATGATGTGAGATTAAAGTCAAAACCTGTCTTATCAAGGAGACGCATGACAACCTTCTCACCATAGACTGTTGGCAGAATAGATACACGAATGTCAATGTCCTTGCTAGGTGACTTCACTGAGAATCTTCCATCTTGAGGCAAGCGCTTCTCAGCGATATTGAGATTAGAAAGGATCTTGATCCTAGTGACAAGGCCACTCAAGGATGTGATCGGTGGTGTCATGATGGTTTGCAGCACTCCGTCGATCCTTATGCGAACATATACCTGGGCCTCCATAGGCTCAATGTGAATATCAGTGGCTCGCTCTTTGATCGATTCTTGGAATATCAAATTAACCAATTTTACGATAGGTGCATCTTCCTCTGATGCCTTATCAGGCGAGAGATCAACCTCCTCCTGAGATCCCTCCTCACCTGAGATCACGGTTATACTGTCAATTGTCTCAGCAACCTCGGCCGTTTTTTGTATCTCACCGTAAACCTTATCAAGGGCCTTCTCAAGCAGAGCAGGACCAGACACAATAATATCGGGGTTTAGATTTGTCAGCCGTTTGATCGAGTCAACAGATACAACATCATCAGGGTCTTCCATGGCAACAACTATGGTCGTATCATTGCTACTGATCCCGAGTACCCTGTTCTCCCTTGCAAAATCCTCAGGGATCAATGCTGCGACCTGTGAATCGGCCTCCAGCAGGATGAAATTATCTGCCTTTTTATATCCGAGCTGTTGACTGTATGCGGTCGTGAAATCATCTTCTTCAATGAGACCCATCTCGACCAGAGTGATACCTATCTTCTCGTTGGTCGTCTTTTGTTGTGCCAGTGCCTCATTTATACCACCCTCGGTGGCCTTTCCATTCTTTATAAGTATCTCACCTATCTTTGAGAATTGGGGATTGAAATCTTGACTCATTTTCTAGTTCCTATGTAAATAATTTTGAATTTATTAAGGACATTCGGCCGGTGACCTCACAAGAAGAATATCCAAAGGGTCACTGGTCGTGATCTCTGGGATGAGGAGTGTGGCTGATAGGCTTGATGTGAAATCATCATAGGAGCAGATATTCGGGTTCTGTGTATCATCAATATTTGCTAGTACACATAGATTCTCGACAAATTCAACAATTATCCTCGCGTAACCATCTTCATCTGTGCGTACCACTGGCTCACAGTTGATCATTGAATAGCCGTCCCAAACACCATTTCCCTCACCCTGGTCAAAAGTACCCTCAATACCATCATATCCAAAATCGTCAAATGGCTCGGAAATTTCTGATGTATCGATCAATCCATCACCATCAAGGTCAAATGCATCATGATGTTGGTTGAAGGTTCCCATGTCCAAGGTAGACGGATCATCATCAGCACCATAGTCTCGCCAGGAAAAACAGCCATCTTCTATGCCCGCTATCCCTTCAGCATCCGTGTATGCCTCAATGCCAAGTTCCAACCATTGGTTGACGCCCGTTCCACCAAAGGCAACAGGTGCATCTACGACAGGATTACCATAATAATCAATTACAAGTGCAGCGACCTCTATCTGCGCCGGGCTTCCTTGAAGACTGAAATCATGATAGGTAGACGCAGCCAACATTGAGACCTGTCCAGGTAGGAAGAAGAGTGTCGCATCCCCTTCATCTTCATTGATGTAGGATGCCACAGAGTCACCGTTTGTACCAAAAGTCAGTGCACGAACCTGACCTATGTCGCCGATCGCATCAGTAGAATAGACAATGCTTGACCTTGCAACTCCTGGAGTTGCTGTACTGCTCAATACTCCTTCATTGTTGGTATAGCTCACACCTTCGACAAAGGCATCGATCAGGGTATCAGGGGGAAGTGGGTTGATGTTCCAATACACATAGGTTGAATCCTCGACCGGATTATACCATCTGTCATAGACGATCGCCGCACACTCTGTCTGGTAGAAACCACCACCTATTGCCTCGGTACTATTTGGGTCATATTCTGCCTCAATGTAATAGGGTGCTCCAGAGGCAATGATGACAGGAACTGAGATACTCTCGAGTGCATCATTTAGGGTGTCACATATAGTGGTCTCAATGGTATTGGTTGTCGCAATGATCCTCACCGGTCCGGGCTCTGATCCACTGTTCAGCGATACCGTAGCAATGCCATTGACCGATTCTACATCGACAGTGGTCTGACCAGGCGAATTCAGATAGGTCTCCGATAGGATTGGCTCAAGTCTAAAGTTCACCGTAATAGGTGTTGTCAAAAGGTTGCCATTGTTGTCATATATTTCGGCCTTGATATCTGTTGACTCGATGCCACCTCCATCCTTCACAACGATCTCACTTGGGTTTGACGATGGTATCTCAATATAGGCACAAGAACCAACAGCACTCTCAGTACCGATAACGATCTGTTTTTCAACCGTTACCGTGTCACCGATAGCAGGGTGGTAGAATGATGTATTTACCAGGCCTGGTCCAACATTCTCGCTAAAGCTATATGATTCAAAGGTGGTGTTGATCCTACCCGTTGCATCAGTATAGCAAGTATCAGCACATTCAATACTACCATTGGCAGACTCGATATTCAGTAAGACACCTGAAAGTTCATGGCCGTAGGCATTTTGCAGAAGTACCTCATAGTCGCTGCTTTCGCCAAGGTCTATCTGCGAACTGGCCGTGATGTTCATGGTATAGGGCCATATCTGTTCTTTTTGACTGAATATGGAGAATTCAACATTGTCGATAATATCATCAGTGTACTTTACAGTAATGATCGCACCAGAAGATGCGGTGGTCTCAATCTTCTCCACACCATTCGTAGGTTCGAACCTTGCATAGGTATACCCATTGCCACCCATGTCAGGAAAACCAAACTCCTTGAAATTGGGAACATATTTGGTGGATGGGTCATTGTGTTTAATAGATCCCAAATCCGATTCTGGAGTAAATAGTAGTGATTTGCTATTAACACCATTGCCTTCGGCATCCAACAATCTAGCAATGACAACCACATCCGTTCTTGAATCGGAAGCAGATAAAACCTCACCTACTATGGTTGGATTAGAGATATCAACACCATGGATGAACACATAAGAAAGTTCTAGAGAACCCGTCTCCACAGCGGTATCTATTTCAGAAGGCAGACGGTCATCACAGGACAGGACAAATAGCAATACACATGATACGGAGATGCTGCTTATCATTCTAAATATTTTCATGTTACTCTCCTTGTACTTCTGATTGGCCATCGACCTCATTACCAGAGTTTGAATTTTCAATATTTTCATCTGGAAGTTGTCGATCGATAACGTAATTCTCATACTCTGACACCTCCTTTGATTTTACTATCCCGGTATAGGCATCCACTATGATCTTTGGAGTGATCTGGATGACCAGGTCTGTCTTGCGCTCTATCACGCCTCTTGAGGTGAATATCTTCTCCCCTATATAGGGTAACTTGTGGAGTATGGGTACCTTGTATGTCGTCTTCTTCTTGTCATTGCTCAGCAGACCACCTATGACAATGGACTCGCCGTCTCTCACTCTTATAGTACTGGATGATGCTCTACTCTTAACTCTTGGTATATTTGCATCTGGACCAATGAATTCAAATATTGTAGACACCTCCGGCTCCACCTTTACAGTGATATATCCATCTGTATTCACTGTAGGCAAGACCTGCAGTTTGATTCCTACTTCTTCTTTCTGAACCTGAACCTGACCACCAACTCCACCAGAGCTAAGGATATATGGTACAATATCAACCAGCTTTATACTTGCCTCTCTACCATTGATCGTTGTCAGTCTTGAGTCCGCCAAGACCTCTGCCTTGTTATTTCTCAGTAGCATGTCGAGGGTCAGGTCAAACGCTGTCAATTGTCTACTAAAATATTTCGGCAGAATGCCTGTCTTATCCTTGTCTGTCAATTTACTCAATCTATTGAATCCCATGGTTGCGGGTAATTCACCTAGGGTCTGGTCATCAGGTACCACTGATCCACCGCCATCCTCTAGAGGAACACCATTCTCTGCGAGGATGGTCTTGTAATTTGATATCTTGGACCAGTCCAGCCCCAACTGCTCCTCAATGTCTGCAGCCACCTCTATCAGGCGTGTCTCCAACATGATCTGAATTGCAGGAACATCAATACTCTCTACAACCTTTACGATCTCTGCTATCTTCTTTGGCGATGCATTTACGAGTAGTTTATTTCCAGGAATATCAACCTGAATCTGGTCAGAGATATCTTGAAGAAGATTTTTCACATCCTCAGCAGCTGCATATTTTAAGGTCACAACATAAGAGGTAACCCCCACCTCTTCCTTTAACTTCTTGGGATCTGCGATGAGAAATGAATTGCCGACAACCTCGTAGCTCAGGCCCACTGCCCTAACGACCAAGTTGATCGCCTGTTCGATCGGGACATCATCCAAATGAATCGATACCTTGTCCTGTTGATTCACGTTCGGATCTGTAACGATATTGTATCCACTTTCCTTTGCCAAAATAGAAAGGATACTAGGCAGGAAAGCATCTTCTGCATGTACCGTTATCAAGGTCTTATCCTCGTTAACACCATTATTCACAGACTGCCCCTTAAGAGGGCCAGACAGATTGACCATGATGATAAGGCCGATCAAAAAGTTCCAATAGCTCATTATATGTTTATCCTTCATAATTTTTTCCTAATATCCTATGTTGATGGCCCATATCCAGGTGCTGGATAAGACTTCATACCGCTACTTGTTCCAATGGTGACCTGTCTACCATCTATCTCTTTGACTATACCAATGTTGGGCAGCTCATCGCCTACCGAAACAGTAAACGCCTTTCCTCGATAATTGATCTGCGCTTGAAAATGATCGTCCCTCTGATATACAAGAGCCACACGAATTGCATTTCTATTTCGTTTCACTCTGCGTCCAGAACCATCCGCAAGTGCAAGAACGTTTGTCAATAGCATTGGCGTGTTCTCTATATTGAATACATAGTTGCTACGTTCCTCAAGTCTCTCCTCAAGATAGGAGATGATGTTCTCAAGCTCTTTGTCCGTACCAAACTGTAGGTCTTCGGCTGCCGCCTTCAGACGGGCATATTTGTTGTTCATGGGAAAAAGTTTAAAACTGGTCGCCACAAGAGACAAAATGGTGAAACCAACCAGAAGATTCCATATTGTTATCGATCTATCGCTCATGATACCACCTTACTCTTTGATTTCACCAGTGTTATGGTAGAGAGATTCACAACAAACTCTTGATAAATCAGCCTCTCCTCATCTGTATTTGCCTTGATCCTCTCAATGCCATTCTTCACCTCAAACTCATCTATGGTAATGAGCCTTGGAGACCTCTCTATCTCTGTGAGAAATTTTCCAAACTGATCATAGGTGCACTCCAGTGTGATGATATAGGGTGCCTTGAAATATGTTATCTTGTCAATACGTGGCTTGGGCTTTATCCCAAGGAGCTTGATATCCAATTCTTCAAGCATGTCCGTCAGGTTATTCAAGAATGGGAGGCTGGCATCATCAGCGAGGGAATCGGCCTTGGAGAGCGCCAGATTCTCTTGGAATAGGGTGAAGACTCGATCCAACTGACTAGCAAGTATCTGTGCACTTATCAGATTCTCATTGAGCTCCTGTTGCTCTTCCTCCAGTACCCTGATATCAAAAGGTTTTTCACCGATCAAAAAGGATGCGCTGATCCAGTATGACAGTGTCAACAGTATCAGACAACCAAATAAAATAATATTTCTTTTCTCAGCCATGATCAGTATCAGGAGAAATTCTTCTTCCTGCTCCTCTTTGAACTCGCCTCGATCTCGAATCTCACAATATCCTG
>Ga0208639_1002237_pt1 | contig 11507 bp, 12 predicted proteins | sample ETNtaG_33_FD_185772 | JGI IMG/M metagenome (GOLD analysis project Ga0208639, IMG submission 185772) | Marine microbial and viral communities from oxygen minimum zone, Eastern Pacific Ocean - ETNP201310SV76 (SPAdes) (version 2) | ecosystem: Environmental > Aquatic > Marine > Oceanic ...
TGTAGCCAGTCTGACCACAGGCTTCGGGCACGATGAATTGTCGTTTTGCTGTTGTTTCCAGAGCAAAGAAACGAGCCAACATCCCGTAGGCCTCATCGAGGAGTCCGCAGGGGAGATCGCTTGTTGTTACAACAAAACCTGTTCCGAGGCTGCGCATCAAGCCGTCAACTACAGCGGCTTGTTGAAATCTCGTGCCCTGTTCAAAGGCCAGCAGGTCAACATCGAGAATTGTCTGTTTCAAGCCATTGTTTGGTTGAACGAACGCTGGAATGGTGCCGTAAATACTTCTTGCAGCCCAGATCATCGATTAGGCGTTGTTGGTCAGCTGGTCGCCAACCTTGGTGATTTCACCTTGCTCAAGTTGAGGCAAGGCTTTGGAGTTAGAGCGAGATTCTTTTAGATCCTCTGCGGTCTAGGGATCTCATCAGGCCTTGATGGATCTGGGTGCTTTGGTGTGTACCCGTAGGAGTCCCAGTTGCCAGTTATGCCCTTGGAACGCAGTTGTGCTGCCTACGCTGCTGGAGCTCCAACTCAATCACCCGTGAAGGATGCCAGTAAACCCATACCTTCCCAAGTGATTGGTGTGGGGATCGTGCTTAATCAGGCTGGTGAGGTATTAATCGATCAACGTCTAAATGAGGGTTTACTTGGTGGCATGTGGGAATTTCCTGGCGGCAAGCAGGAGCTAGGCGAAGCCATCGAAGCCACCATTGCCCGCGAGCTCAAGGAGGAATTGGCAATTGAGGTGCAGGTGGGTCAACAGCTGATTGCGCTCGACCATGCCTACAGCCATAAGAAGCTTCGCTTCGTTGTTCATGTCTGCAGGTGGATCGCAGGAGAACCTAAGCCGCTAGCCAGTCAGCAGCTGCGATGGGTGAAAGCCAATCTTCTGGCTGAATATTCCTTCCCTGCGGCCAATTCTCGGATGATCGATGCGCTTATCGATTATCTCCGTGCAGACAAGCCCAGCAAGTCTTCTTAGTTTCTAAGCAGCATCAGTCAATCCATGTCGAAGACCATATTTGATAGATCCGAGCCTTTGGTGATTTGCCTTGGCGAGGCATTAGTTGATCGCCTTGGACCTTTGGGGGGAGATCCAGCCGTTGATCAGCCTGTAGAGGATTGCCTAGGGGGAGCCCCCGCAAACGTTGCTTGTGGGTTGGCTCGACTCGGCACCAAGGTTGCTTTTTTAGGACGTCTCGGAGATGACGCCATCGGGACCAGCTTTCGTGAATTGCTGGAAGATCGAGACGTAAACCTTTCTGGTTTGCAGATCGATCGCCTGCGGCCGAGTCGCATTGTGTTGGTGCGTCGTGATTTTCATGGGGAGAGGGTGTTTCAGGGGTTTGCAGGTGATCGGGGGAAAGGTTTTGCTGATCAGGCCCTGTCTTTAGAGGAGTTGGCACTTGCCTGGCCTGCGTTGGCGGCTAAGGCTCGCTGGTTGCTGATTGGCTCTATTCCCCTCGCCACAACGGCCTCAGCCAAAGCCCTGCTTTGGTGCGTTGATCAGGCTCAAAAAGCTGGTATTGAGGTAGCACTTGACGTGAACTGGCGTCCCACTTTTTGGGACCCTGATCATTCTCCGGATAGTGGCCCGGATGAGAAAACATTGGAGGCGATTAGTTCTTTGCTTGATTGTGCTTCTCTGCTCAAGTTGGCCAGAGAAGAGGCAGTTTGGTTTTTTAATACTGACGATCCTGCCGCGATTGCTCGATCCCTTCCGCAGCGGCCAGATGTGGTTGTTACTGATGGAGCTCTTCCGGTGCGTTGGTGTATCGGGGGCTGTGTCGGTGAGATTGCAGCGTTTGCACCCCCTTCTGTTGTTGATACCACTGGTGCTGGCGATGCTTTCTCGGCAGGATTGCTGCATCAACTTTTGATGGCTTCACCATCTCATCGAGATCCGATCAAGGTTCGGGAGATGGTTCGTTTTGCTGCTGCCTCTGGCGCTCTTGTTTGCGGTGGTGCTGGTGGCATTGATCCCCAGCCCTCTCAACTGCAAGTGGAGGCGTTTCTGGAGTCGGCCGCGGGTGCCGTGAGTTGAGCCAGACGCCCTCCTTGAGGTCGATGTTGCAATTGCAGCCGCCAGGCATCTGGCAAAGCAAGGCTTAAACGCTCTGGCCATTCCACGGCTAACAGAGCTCCCAAGCGCTGAGCTTCCTCTTCTTCCTGCAGGAACAGTTCATTGGCAGCCATGGGTTGTTCCAAGCGATAGAGATCGAGATGGACCAACGGAGGAAACCCATTGGGATAGTGCTGGGCTAATGCAAAGGTTGGACTTGTGATTGGCTCATCGATGCTTAGGGAGACGGCTAAACCCTGCACAAGGGAGGTTTTGCCGGCTCCTAATGATCCTTCCAGTAAGAGCAGGGATAAAGCAGGCAAGCGTTGGGCTAGGGCTTGACCAAGGGAATGGGTGGCCTCAAGGGTCTCGAGGATCCAGCAAGTATCTGTAGATTGGCCCTCAAGAGAGTCCGAAGCCTCAGCAACTCTGCAGAGATTCCCTTTCACGTATTCCTCAAAGAGAGCTATTGATCATGGTGGCAGTGACCACATCTCCGACCTCGACCCAGGTCGGCCCTGAATATGTTGTAGCAGACATCGGTTTGGCAGATTTTGGCCGCAAGGAACTAAGCATCGCCGAAACAGAGATGCCTGGCTTGATGGCCCTAAGGACTAAGTACGGCAGTGAACAGCCCCTCAAGGGTGCTCGCATCGCTGGTAGCTTGCATATGACGATTCAGACCGGTGTGCTGATTGAGACCCTGGTAGCTCTAGGGGCTGATGTTCGCTGGGCATCCTGCAATATTTTTTCCACCCAAGATCATGCTGCCTCAGCTATTGCAGCAACTGGTGTACCTGTATTTGCTATCAAGGGTGAAACTCTTGATGAGTACTGGGCTTATACCCACCGCATCCTCGAGTGGGGTGATGGTGGTTCTCCCAACATGATCCTGGATGACGGTGGTGATGCCACTGGTTTGGTGATGCTTGGCAGCAAGGCTGAAACCGATCTCAGCGTGCTTAATAACCCAGGCAATGAAGAAGAAACGGCATTATTTACTTCGATCCGCACCAAGTTGGCGCAGGATTCAAGTTTCTATTCCCGCATCAAGGCCAGCATTCAGGGGGTTACAGAAGAGACCACGACTGGTGTCGCTCGTCTTTATCAGATGCAGAAAAGCGGGGAGTTGCCTTTCCCAGCAATCAATGTCAATGACTCGGTGACCAAGAGCAAGTTCGACAATCTCTATGGCTGTCGTGAATCGTTGGTCGATGGAATCAAGCGGGCCACAGATGTAATGGTGGCGGGAAAGGTGGCTTTGGTGATGGGCTACGGCGATGTTGGTAAGGGCTCAGCTCAGTCGCTGCGTGGTCTTGGTGCCACGGTGATGATTGCTGAAATCGATCCGATCTGTGCGTTGCAGGCTGCAATGGAGGGTTATCGGGTGGTACGTCTTGCTGATGTAGTTCAGGACGTGGACATATTTGTTACTGCCACCGGCAATTTCGAGGTGATTCGTCATGAACATCTAATCCAGATGAAGGATGAGGCCATCGTCTGCAATATCGGTCACTTTGATAATGAAATCGATGTGGCTTCCCTAAAGAACTACCAATGGGAAAACATCAAGCCACAGGTGGATCACATCACACTGCCTAGCGGACATAAGATCATTCTTCTAGCGGAAGGACGTTTGGTGAACTTGGGATGTGCCACTGGTCACCCCAGCTTTGTGATGAGTAATTCTTTTACCAATCAGGTGTTGGCTCAGATTGAATTGTTCTCGAAAGGGGATCAGTATTCCAATCAGGTTTATGTGTTGCCTAAGCATCTAGATGAGATGGTTGCTCGCCTTCATCTAGACAAGATTGGTGTCAGTCTCACTGAGTTGACCAAGCAGCAGGCCGACTACATCAGTGTTCCTGTGGAAGGTCCCTACAAGCCCGACCACTACCGCTACTGATCGGATCCCTGAGCTGGTTACCCATCCCATGGAAGACTTGCGCGATTATGTGCAGGCTCCATGGGGTTTTCAGAACTGATTACTCAGTTGCCGGACTTGATCGGCAGGGCTGTGGAGGCCAATCAGTGGATGGGTTATGGCGCCATCTTCGCGGCCATGTTTCTGGAAAATCTCTTTCCACCTATTCCATCTGAGTTGATCATGCCCCTTGGGGGCTTTTATGTGCAGCAGGGTCAACTGCAGTTTTTGCCAGTTGTGATAGCTGGCTTATTGGGCACCCTGTTAGGTGCTCTTCCTTGGTATGGCATTGGCAGGGTCATCAATGAGCAACGTCTTGAGACTTGGCTCAGCAGGCATGGTCGTTGGATTGGTATCAGTCCTGAAGAGCTTGCGCGTAGCAGGCGTTGGTTCAATCGTCACGGCACAGTATTGGTGTTTTGGGGACGACTGGTCCCTGGTATTCGCACGTTGATATCAGTACCTGCAGGCATTGAATTAATGCCTTTTTTGCCTTTTCTGATTTGGACCACAGCAGGGAGCCTTATCTGGACGTTGCTTCTTACTTGGGCTGGCTTGGCGCTTGGTGAGAGTTACAGCAATGTGGAGTTATGGATTGATCCTGTGTCCAAGGTCGTCAAGGTGGCCTTGGTTATTGCTCTGGTATCTGCAGTGGTGTGGTTAGGCCTGCGCATTTGGCGCAGGCGGCACAACAGTGATTGATCAATGAGTTTTAAAAGGGCACTTCCTCTTCGCTTGGGCTATCCCCAAATCCCCCTCCGCCAAAGTTGCTCGCTTCTGCATCTCGTTTTGATCCAAGCAGCTCTAGACGATCTACCCGTATAACGGGCTTGCTTCGCTCCTCGCCAGTATTGCGGTCAGTCCAGCGATCTAGCTTGAAACTTCCGATAATTCCCAGCAGGGATCCTTTCTTGACGTAGTCGGCGGCGACCTGGGCCTGCTTCCCCCAGATTTCTAGGTTGAACCAGTCAGGCTCGTCGTCGCGACTACGACGGTTTACGGCCATGGTGAGGTTGGCCACAACACTGCCCGATTCGAAGTAGCGGACCTCTGGATCGCGGCCGGCTCGACCGACGAGGGTGACGGAATTGACTCCCATAAATGACTCCTAGTGTCTGTTTTAGGTCAATGATGCGCCACGGGTTAAGTGGCTGCTTATAAGGAGTTCCACCCTTACCGCTGGGTGTAACAGACTGAGTTGGCTACTACTCCTATGATTCGCCGACTTGAGTCGCGCACCTGTGTTTTTTCGTCGCTTTCAGCTATCACGCGACATCGGTATTGATCTGGGTACGGCAAACACCCTTATATATGTTTCGGGCAAAGGGATCGTGCTTCAGGAGCCTTCCGTTGTAGCCCTTGACCTTGAGAATGGTGTGCCTCTAGCGGTGGGTGACGATGCCAAGCTGATGCTTGGCCGCACCCCTGGCAACATTCGTGCTGTGCGTCCCCTGCGCGATGGCGTGATCGCTGATTTCGATGCGGCCGAGCAGATGTTGAAGACTTTCATTCAGAAGGGCAATGAAGGTCGCGGCATTGTGGCTCCACGCTTGGTGGTGGGTATACCGAGCGGAGTTACTGGTGTTGAACGGCGTGCTGTACGTGAGGCGGGTATGGCAGGTGCACGGGAAGTCCATTTGATTGATGAGCCTGTTGCTGCCGCGATCGGTGCCGGTCTTCCTGTTACCGAGCCGATTGGCACCATGATTGTCGATATAGGAGGAGGCACCACTGAAGTGGCTGTGCTCAGCTTGGGAGGAACTGTTTTAAGTGAGTCGGTTCGCGTTGCAGGTGATGAAATTAATGATGCTATTGGGGTTTATTTGAAAAAGGTTCACAACCTTGTGGTGGGTGAGCGCACGGCAGAGGAAATCAAGATTCGAATAGGTTCGGCCTTCCCTAATCATGAGTTTGATCAGCAAGCCATGGATGTGCGTGGCTTGCATTTGCTTTCTGGTTTACCGCGTTCGATCAGCTTGCAGGCTGGTGACCTGCGTGAGGCTATAGCTGAACCACTAAACGTGATTGTGGAGGCTGTTAAGAGCACCTTGGAACGTACGCCTCCAGAATTAGCCGCTGACATCGTTGATCGCGGCATCATGCTTGCTGGCGGTGGTGCTTTGGTTCGCGGTATTAGCGATTTAATCAGCCATGAGACAGGAATTTTTACCCATGTGGCAGAGGACCCTCTGCTGTGTGTCGTTAATGGTTGCGGTCAGGTGCTTGAGGATTACAAGCGACTCCAGCGGGTGCTCGATACGCCTGAATTCACCCGTTCGTCCATGACGGCCTGAATCGATGGGGGGCTCCCCTTGGCAGGCTTCTTTTCGTTGGCGGCGTTGGCGAGGATTTTTGCCATGGCTGTTGTTAGTGGGAGCCCTGGGTCTTGTGCGTTGGAGTAAAGGTTCGGGTTTCGCCGATGCTTATGCCCTCCTTAGCCGGCCGTTTTGGCCTGGAGCAGCTCAAAGAGAATGGATTCAAGCCTCTTCTGACCTGGAGCAGCAGGCCAAACTCCTATTACTTGAGCAGGACAACCAAAGACTCCGCGGGTTGCTTGCACTTGGTCAGTCCCCAAGATCGGGTCGTATTTCTGCGGCGGTAATTTCTCGTACCCCGCAGGGGTGGTGGCAGCAGTTGATGTTGGGGAAGGGGCAGCTTCACGGCATTGGTCCGGGTGACGCTGTGATGGGACCGGGAGGATTGCTTGGCAGGATTCAAAGTGTCACACCCACAACAGCACTTGTTCAATTACTCACAGCACCAGGTAGTCGGCTAGGAGTCTGGATACCACGTACCAATCGCCATGGCCTCTTGCTTGGCATGGGTACGAGTAGACCTCAGCTGGAGTTTCTCGATAAGGATCCGAATGCATTCCCTGGAGACCTGGTCAGCATTTCGCCTGCAAGCACATTGATGCCTGCCAACCTTCCAATTGGGGTGATTCAGTCAGTAGATAATCGAGCGGTTCCGGCTCCTCTTGCGGCTGTGCAGTTAATTGCTACTCCAGAGGCCATTGATTGGGTGCAGGTACAGATTCGTTGATGGCGCGTCTTCATCAGCAACCGATTTGCTTGGCTTCCGCCCTCCTGGTGCCCTGGCTGACCCTATCGGCACCTGCTTGGCTAAATCTTTCTGGTGTTGGTCCTTGTTGGGCAGTGTTGTGGTTGTTGCCATGGGCACTTGTTGATGGACCGATTTCTGGACTAATCGCTGGGCTTTGCCTTGGGTTGGTGCTTGATGGCATATGTATTGATGGAGCGAGTCAATGGCCGGCGCTGATGGCGCTTGGATGGTGGTGGGGGCGATTGGGGCGGCGGGTTCCACCGATCAAGCGAAGTTTCAACCTTGGATTGTTGACATGGTTTGGCACCGCTTTGGTTGGCTTGAGTTTGTGGATGCAAACACTGATTTTCCACTTCGATAGCGCTGCACCTTGGCTTCAGGCTTGGGGCTGGCAAACTTGTTTGGCGCAGTCGTTCATTACTGGCCTGATTGCTCCGCTGATTGTGTCTTGGCAGCTGTTGATATGGCGGCGGCGGGCTCGTGCTTGAGCAGCTAATGACAGTTTTGCGGATTCGACGAAAGATCTTTTTTCTAGCTCTTGTTGTAGTTGGAGCAGCCTCGATTGGTTGGGGATGTCGTCCAAAGCAAGATTCTGCAGCTGATATGCAGTTTTGGACCTTGGAGCTGGCTCCGAAGTTCAACCCTTACATGAAGGGGGTGATTACTAATTGGGATCGGGATAATCCAGATGCGCCGGTGCGTTGGACAGACCTCCCCTGGGGATCAGTGGAGCGCAAGCTATTGGCCGCGGTGTTTGCGCGTACAGCCCCGGACTTGGTGAATCTCAACCCCCTCTTTACTGCCAATCTGGCCAGTAAAGGGGGGGTTAGGGATCTGACTTCCTTGCTCCCTGCCGATGCCGCTGAGCGCTATCTCCCTTCAGTTTGGGAATCTGGCCAGGATTTCAAGGGAGAACAGATCGCTATTCCTTGGTACCTCACGGTGCGGTTGAGTTTGGTTAACCAGCAGCTGTTACAACAGGCTGGCCTAGAGGCTCCTCCGCGTCGCTGGAAGGACATTCCGGCCTATGCACGTCGCATTCATGAGCGCACAGGCCGTTATGGCCTATTCGTCACCGTTGTGCCTGACGATTCGGCAGAACTGCTCGAGTCGATGGTTCAGATGGGAGTTACGTTGCTTGATTCTCGTAAGCGGGCCGCTTTCGCTACTCCTAAGGGTCGACGTGCTTTCGCATTCTGGACTGATCTTTATAGGCAAGGTTTGCTGCCTCGAGAGGTGATCAGTCAGGGACAGAGCCGAGGAATAGAGCTTTATCAAAGTGGTGAGTTGGCCATGTTGGCGAGCGGTGCAAAAAATCTGGCCAGTATGCAGAGAAATGCCCCTTCTGTGGCCAAAGTTACTCAGTCGTATCCACCACTTACTGGTGCTGATGGCACTGCGAATGTGGCTGTGATGACACTGGTAGTACCTCGTCAGAGCCAGCGCCAGCAGGAGGCAGTTGATTTTGCCTTGTTTTTGACCAATGGCGACAATCAGGCTCGCTTTGCTCAGGAAGCCAAGGTATTGCCATCTTCATTGCAGGCTTTGAAGCAGGTGCAGATGGCGATCAACGCTGAACAACCCAAGTCGCGCGAGGCTGCTCAGATCCGAGCTGCCCGAGCACTATCATCTAAAACCTTAGAGCGAGCGCGGGTTTTGGTGCCGGCTTGGCCTGGAGTCAAGCGCTTACAGAGCATTATCTATACCCAGTTACAACGGGCCATGCTGGGTCAGATCAGTAGCGATGAGGCCGTTGACGAGGCCGCAAGTCAGTGGAATCGTTACTCAGAAGCCAGATGGCCCTGAATTACTAATTTATTTAGTAAGTATAAGTACTCTTTAAATCTTAAATAAATAGAAAAACTGCTATTTCGCGGCCCTTCTAGCTACTTCCTTTTAAGGCGTAAGGGTAAGGTTGTGTTTCTTCATGTCAGGGAATTCTCATGAAAGTGGGAGGTCCATCTCAGCTCCAAAGCATTGATGGGTATGAGAATCAGGCCCCCGCGACTGCCAAGGGCACCATCCTGGTTGTTGACGATGAGCCTGCCGTGCTGCGGATTTTGGTGATGCGCCTTCAATTGGCTGGCTATCGGGTGATCTGCGCAGAGGACGGAGAAGAGGCTCTTGAGGTTTTCCACCGTGAACAGCCTGATCTGGTTGTTCTCGATGTGATGCTTCCCAAGATGGATGGTTTCGCTGTTTGTCGGAGGCTTCGCGCGGAGTCCTGCGTGCCGATTATTTTCCTCTCAGCATTAGAGGCCATCTCAGAGCGTGTGGCCGGACTGGATCTTGGAGCAGACGATTACATCCCCAAGCCATTTAGCCCCAAGGAACTCGAGGCGCGTATCGCAACGATTTTGCGTCGAGTGGGTCCAGGCTCCTCCACCGCTGAAATTAGAGATCTTCCAGTAGGGCAAGGAGTTATGCGTGTTGGAGATCTAGTGGTAGACACCAATCGCCGTCAGGTGAGTCGTGCTGGTGAGCGGATTGGCCTCACCTACACCGAATTCAGCCTTTTGGAATTGTTGTTCCGTGAACCAGGCCGAGTGGTACCTCGGGCAGAGATTTTGGAGCAGCTCTGGGGTTATCCCCCTCGTCGAGCTGCCGATTTACGTGTAGTTGACGTTTATGTCGCCCGTTTGCGCGGCAAGCTTGAACCCGATCCACGTAATCCGGAGTTAATCCTTACGGTTCGTGGAATTGGTTATTCCTCCCAGAGAGTGGGGGAGATACCAGTTGCTGTTGCTGTTGCTGTTGCGAGTTGATCAAGTAGATGGGGTAAATAGGGCACTGACGCCATTGACCGGCAAGATGGCGCACGTAAGTTCTTATTGCCTTGTCTGAGCTGCGCGAGACTCGCCTAGAAAAGGCGAAAGCCCTGAGAGAGCTTGGTATTGGTCCTTATGCCCTGCGCTTTGAACCCAGCCATCGCACCGCCATCCTGCAGGCTGACCATGCTGATTTAGCTAAGGGGGAGGATCGGCTTGTAACAGTTTCTGTGGCTGGCCGGGTAATGACCCGTCGAGTAATGGGCAAGCTTGCCTTCTTCACTCTGGCGGATGAGACCGGCACGATTCAGCTGTTTTTGGAAAAGGCCACTCTTAACGCCGTAGCAGTAGAAGAGCCGGCTTCAGGGGATTTTGATCAGCTCATCAGCCTGGTTGATTCTGGTGATTGGATTGGGGTCACAGGAACTCTTCGTCGCACTGACCGTGGTGAACTCTCTGTGAAAGTGCAGCAATGGAAGATCTTGAGCAAAGCTTTACAGCCTTTGCCTGATAAATGGCATGGCCTGGCAGATGTGGAGAAGCGATATCGACAGCGCTATTTGGATTTGATCGTGTCACCACATTCGCGCGAAACTTTTCGAAGGCGTGCACTGATGGTGAGTGCTATTCGTCGATGGCTCGATGATCGTGATTTTTTAGAGATAGAAACACCGGTCCTACAGGCTGAAGCTGGTGGCGCTGAAGCCAGGCCATTTATTACTCACCACAACACACTCGATCTGCCTCTTTATTTGCGGATTGCCACAGAGCTGCATCTAAAGAGGCTTGTAGTGGGTGGTTTTGAGCGGGTATATGAGCTTGGGCGCATCTTTCGTAATGAGGGGACCAGCACCCGTCACAACCCTGAATTCACCACCGTGGAGGTGTACCAGGCCTACGCCGATTACATCGACATGATGGATCTCACTGAGCAGTTGGTGGCTTCGGTATGTACTCAGATCTGTGGATCTACCAGGATCATTTACCAAGGGAGCGAGATTGATCTAACGCCACCTTGGAGGAGGGCCACCATGCATGAGTTGGTCCAGGAGGCAACTGGGCTCAATTTCATAAGCTTTGCTGATCGTTCAGCTGCAGCATCGGCCATGTTGCAGGCAGGTTTGGAGGTTTCGCCTAAGGCCGACAGTGTGGGTCGTTTGCTCAATGAGGCCTTTGAGCAAGCAGTTGAGGACAGTTTGATTCAGCCCACCTTTGTGCTCGATTATCCGCTTGAAATTTCCCCTCTTGCTCGCCAACATCGCAGCAAGCCCGGACTGGTGGAACGCTTTGAACTTTTCATCGTTGGTCGGGAGACGGCCAATGCTTTCAGTGAGTTAATTGATCCCCTTGATCAGCGACAGCGACTCGAGGCACAGCAATTACGTCGTCAGGCTGGGGATTTGGAAGCTAATGGGGTGGATGAGGACTTTCTTCAGGCTCTTGAGGTGGGTATGCCCCCTACTGGTGGGTTGGGTATTGGGATAGATCGCCTAGTGATGTTGTTGACCGATAGCCCTTCTATCCGTGATGTGATTGCCTTTCCTTTGCTTCGGCCGGAGCTCAGAACGCAATCTTCTTAGTTCGGAACCGCCGCAGTGGATAATTAACTCAGTGGCATGGTCCTCTTTCCATGAGTGGCGAGCGCGTAGGTTTCCGCTTCAAACACGCCGATGCGGTGGTCAAGCGCAAT
>Ga0208639_1002241_pt1 | contig 11491 bp, 8 predicted proteins | sample ETNtaG_33_FD_185772 | JGI IMG/M metagenome (GOLD analysis project Ga0208639, IMG submission 185772) | Marine microbial and viral communities from oxygen minimum zone, Eastern Pacific Ocean - ETNP201310SV76 (SPAdes) (version 2) | ecosystem: Environmental > Aquatic > Marine > Oceanic ...
CAACAACCTAACTGTAATACGGTTAATTCTTGGTGGTAAAAGGATTTGACCTTAGATGCTCAATAGACAACGGGTTTGAATAATGATGAGGCAACCCCAGAGACACAGGTGTATACATGCTACCATTTGAAGCGCCGATTGAGCCAGAAGATGAAGAGGAAATCGATCCCTTTACTGAACTAGAAATCGATTCCAAACCTCTCGCGCAGCGAGGAGCGGATGCTCTCGATGCTTTTTCTGAAGAAGAGGAAACTATTGTTTCAAATACTGAATTTGCTGATCCCTTAGATGCATTTGCTGACGATGATGACGATGAAGACGATTTAGCAACTATTCTCAGTTTCGAAGAAGAAGGCGCACCAGCGCCTAGCAAATCAGCACCGACTCCAGAAAATAGTTCTGAATCTACTTACAGACTCTTACTTGAGACTGTTTGGATTGATGATATTCTCGATCCATCAGAAGTCGAACTTCTCGCACGAAAGCGAGGCGAACTCGGTATTAGTTTCGAAAGGCACCTACAATTGGTACGCGATATTATCGGAGGCTGAACTATGGCTCCGACCCCTTTTGAGCATGGATTGGCCCTAGCTTGGGCCGATGGAGCGCTTTCACGTAATGGTGCGGTAATGCTTGAAAAACTTCAGAGTAAACTTGAGTTAAGCGATTCTCAAAGAGCGGTTCAAGAAGAAGCTTGGTTGGCATTACTCTCTGTAAATGAGCGCCGTTCATTCGGCGATGGTGATACCATTCTCAATGAATGGTTAACGGCACTAAATGACACTACATCACTTGATGATACGGTACGTTCGATGGGGCGCGCTACACTAGACTTAGGCCTTTCAAAAAGCACCTGGAATGAGGCAATGGCTTTTGCAGGTGGACTCGGTCTTTCCATCCCTCTAGCAGAAGGCGTATGGATGGAAGAAGCAGCGGAAGAGTTGACTGAATGGCCACCTGCTCTTGACCCACTTGCGGTGATTCTTGGATTAGTAATCTCGGTTGGTTCTATCCAAGCCGAGGAAAAAATGGAATATGGCGAGGGGGCTAAGATTGTCAATATCACTCATCCCGAAGCTACTACTTCGACCCTCTCATGGATGCCGGACCTCCTGCCTCTAGCTGGAGATGGTTGCTCATGGGGATGGAAAGATGGTTCTGAATTATCATCTGAAATACCTCAAGGAGGGCTTGTCTTCAATAATTCTGTTCTTCTTGCTTGGATTCGACGGTTTATTTCAATGCGTATTTCAAGAGGAGACCCTGGGCTCGATGGCCTGCCCGAAGGAGTCGCACTAATGCCATCTTCTTCATCTCTAAAGAGTGATGATAGCGGCATGATTATCTCGATGATTGTTGATTTAGGAGAATCGGGTTTGGTAAAGCCATGGGCAAAAGTATCCGTTGACGGAGTACCCGAAATTATTCCGGCGCCAGATGGTCTTGCCGAAAATTGGATTAGAATACATGATGCACTTGCAAAACTTCTCATCAATGCTCTAGAAACATTGCCACGTCAAATATTACTTGCAGGTGGACTGCAAACTGAATTCACCCCTCTAAATCAAGAAAACGGTTGGTTGATTTACGATTTGGTAGAATGATAATTAGAGATCAAGAATCTCCATCAACCTACTGTCAACAGTAACACTCTTACTGATTTCATCAACAATATAATTTCCGATATTTGATTTCTGAACACTGCGAATAGTTTCTTGAAATGACTTCTCTGCTTCAGCTATTTCAGTAACATCCATAGCCATTCCAATAACACGCTCAGGGTTGCCGTTTTCATCGGTCATTATTCCTCCAGTGCACCTCATTATTCTAGTTTCATTGTCATCCGGTCTGGTGATTCTATGAGTGAAATCAAGGGGCGAAAGTGTAGCAATTGCTTCACCTAAGGTATTGTGCACGAAATCCCTTTCATCAGGATGTAGAAGTGATACAAAACTTTCTAGAGATGGTTCGAAATCTGGATCTGTACACCCATATAATTGGAAGAGTTGTTTTGACCATGTTACTTCGCCATTTGCAACATTCCATTCCCATGTACCGCACTCTGTTTTACCGCCTATCTCATTATGGGAATTAGCAATATTAACTGAAAGATTCAACACTTTCTCCATCTCTTTATGCCCTGTTAAGTCTTCAAAGGTTCCAATTGTACGGACTAATGTTCCTTCTTCATCAAATTCGGGTTTTCCATTAACACGACCTAAGAAATAACTGCCGTCAGGCCTAGAAAATCGTGCGGTTACCACATATGGCTCCCTAGTTTTTTCAGCCTGTTTGACATTTGCTTTTAATAGTGCCAAATCAGAGGGGTGAATCATACTATATGCTCGCTTAATTGATTGTTCATTATCCGGCTTCGCTACAATCGCTACGCTTGATGAATCGAGTAATATCTCAATTAATGCACTTTCGACTTTAGCCAAATGTTCTGCAACGGTGGAGCGAGAAAGATTGATTTTTTTTGCTAATTCTGACATCGTTATTTCTCTAGGTCGAGCGTACCATCCACATTCGTAAGCGGCCTTGATGACGCGCACTTGTTCTGGAGATACTACTCCGTCCGAAATGATTGTTTCCGTTCCAATGGATTTTGCTGAAATCTTTGAAGGAGTTTTTACCATTCTAAGCAAATCTATGGCAGGTTTTACTGATTTCGCTGGGCCGCGTACTGCATATGAAATTCCAGATGGACCTAATCCAGTTTCTGGAAGCATTGACACACTTGGAACTTTGAGTTGAACTGCAACAACAGGGCTAATTGACGCCTCCATTCGAATTTTTAGTACAGTCTCTTTTTCATATCCTGTACTTGGAGCACTAATCACCTCAAGTACAGATAGTCCGGGAATTGAACCATCTAAATCACTTGGTCCTTTATTCGATTGAAAGGAGCCTTGAATGATTAAATCAAGATGGCTTTCGCCTCGTTCAGCATACCCAAGTAAATGCAAATTGTGGATTATTTCGAATAATGGTTCCATGGGTGTGCCATCGAATACAGACCTTTTCCAAAACACCTGCACTTCGCGCATGTATTTACGATATACTAATCTGATAAAAAGGGGCTCCCGGTTTTCATTTGTTAACGCCATTAATAATTACAGTACAATTAATCTTAATGCTTGGATTTAATGAATTTGATACGCTGCAATACTTCTCATGACTTTTATGAATAATTCGTTCAGCCAACAATTTTGGAACTTCTCCGGTGATGTGATATTCCATTTCAATCGAGGTGAATGAACGTGGACTTTCTTCCCTTCGAGTAGAGTTAATTTCAACCCAAACCTCAGTGAAATTGCGGTCCTTCAATCCGATTACCACATCGACCAAAGAACACGCACCGATCATTTGCAATGTCAATTGCATTGGGCTAGGCCCATCGTCCCAATCCATCTCAATCGATTGTCCATTCGAGTTTGTTCCCACCATTTTGCTACCGCCAGTCCACTCCACTCTTCCCTGCATAAATGCCCCAAGGGCGTGGCGGAATTAATTACATATCCGACCGGCGTGTTGATGAAGGAGTCGCCGGTGGGCGAAAACGATTGGCATGACAGGCACCCCTATCACCATGGAAAATGGCGAACTCATAATCCCTAATGACCCTATTATCCACTTCATTGAAGGAGATGGAATCGGAGTCGATATCACTCCGGTAATGATTGGCGTAGTAAATGCGGCAGTTGAGAAGGCATATGGTGGCCTGCGGAACATTTCATGGGTCGAAACATTAGCCGGCGAGAAGGCTTTCAATGAAGTGAAAGAGTGGTTACCTGAAGCTACACTAAACTCTATGAAAACTGGATTGATTTCAATCAAGGGCCCTCTCACTACTCCTGTTGGCGGCGGAATTCGTTCTCTGAATGTCGCCCTTCGACAACAACTCGACCTATTTGCATGCGTTCGACCTGTCCGCTGGTTTGAAGGGACTCCTTCTCCGGTAAAGTCACCGGGAGATGTTGACATGATTATTTTCAGAGAAAACAGCGAAGATGTCTATGCTGGAATCGAATGGGAAGCCGGTTCTCCTGAAGTTAAGAAGGTCATTGATTTCCTACAGAATGAAATGGGCGTTGACAAAATCCGTTTCCCTGCAACATCCGGAATTGGAATTAAACCAATTAGCCAAGAAGGTACTGCGAGAATTGTTCGAGCGGCGATCAAATACGCTGTGGACAATGACAAGGATAGCGTCACTTTAGTCCACAAGGGCAATATCATGAAATTCACTGAAGGTGGATTCCGTGATTGGGGATATCAACTTGCTAAGGATGAATTTGGTGCTGTTGAACTCGATGGTGGCCCATGGTGCACCTTTAACAATCCAAATACAGGAAACCAGATTATTATCAAGGACGTTATTGCTGATGCTATGCTACAGCAAATTATCACTCGCCCTGCAGAATATGGTGTTCTTGCAACAATGAATCTCAACGGTGACTACATTTCTGATGCTCTTGCTGCACAAGTAGGAGGTATTGGCATTGCGCCTGGTGCAAATATCAACTACGATACCGGTATTGCAATCTTCGAAGCAACACATGGTACAGCACCCAAGTATGCTGGTCAAAACAAAGTCAATCCGGGTTCTCTTATTCTCTCTGCTGAGATGATGTTGCGCCATATGGGCTGGGGTGAAGCTGCTGACCTAATCGTCAAAGGTTGCGAAGGTGCAATCAGTGCAAAGACAGTTACCTATGACTTTGAACGCTTGATGGATGATGCGGAGTTACTCTCTTGTTCGGAATTTGGGCAAGCAATGATCTCACACATGTGAGATTTCAAATGACTAATTTTGATTTCGTTGTAGAGATTGACTAGACTCTAATTAATTAGCGCCATCTAGCATTCAAATCTCTTGAATTCTTTACAACGCCGAATCCTAATCTCTCTTCGACCGCTCTAGCAACTAGAGTGAAATCGCCATCTCTTGTTGCGACGAGAATGTTTCCAATTTCTCCAAGTGACCGATTGGCAAGAATTGATGCTAAACACATCAATGTTTGATCCGCTACTTCTGGATAGAAGTCATTCTTTTCGATTACCGTACGAATTGGTTCGTAATTTCTACGCTTCATCATCGTTAACTCTTCGTATACCACTTTGTGATCTAAAAGGAATTTCTTGAGTTGCGCTCGAACTTCCTCATCGTCTACTTCATCTTCGATATGTAGATCCAATGGTTTCCAGGTCGAGAAGTCTGACAAAATACTGTTGACTAACTCACTAATAGTCTCTGAATTCATTACTGTATCAAGGCGGTCCTCGGACACTAATGTATCATTGAAACCCGCACGAATTCGTGGAATGTCTTTTGAAATTTCAGTGAGTTCATGTTGTACAACCTTTGGAAGCCAAAGGTGAATTCGCCCCTCATCAGAACGGCGCTTAAGAATGCGGTGGAATCGTCCGTGTCCACCAATGTCAAGAGATGCTTCAGCAGCAATTTCGAGTTTTTCAGTAAGACGATGATGTAATTCATCAATGAGAATATTGGTATCAACAATCACCAACGGATTTAGAGAAAGATGGCGCAAGTATGCTCGTGACTTGACGGGTAAATTGTGCTTATGATTAGAAAATAGGCCTCGCTCTGCATCTGCAAGCCGCTTTGAATCCAGTAGCGAAAATTTGCCTGAATTTTGAGCTCTTTCTAAAATCATCAATCCCTCTAGAGGTTTCTCGGCTGCTGCTTCAACTGCAATCTCGTAAATTTCTTCTCTACTAACCGGTTCTAGTTGCATTGCCTGAGCATAACGGTTCTCAAAGGAATGACGGTTTCTCCTTCTCTCTCTTTGCAAACTATTGACTGCAGCCTTTACACGTCCAATAAATGGCTCTCGAGGTAATTGACGGGTATGAGATGAAGGATAATTTCGCAAGAGATCCAAATCTTCCTCAGAGTGGAATGCTCGTTCTACCATTTTGGCTTCTCCTTGCTGATTCTCTTCTCGAACCATGCGAGTTTTCCTTACATACGACTTCAGCATTCTAGTTGCATCATCCGTCTTACCACGGGTTGCAGCACTATGGCTGACATTCAGATATAATTGGAATCTACGAGTAAGTGCAGCCTTTAACGCAGGTTCGCTATCTAGCAAATCCACTGCTTCTGACCATTGTTCTGCATGAGCCAAATGTATGAGTGCCTTACGATATAGCATTATTCGGTGCTCATAATCAAAATCAGAATGGTCTCCAGCCCTGCGATAATCTCTTGCTGCATTGAGTTCATCGCTCTTTGAAGCATTTATTGCGGCTCTTGCCAATGTATGCCAAGGAGATTGTGGGTCATTATCTTGATACCAACTAACCAAATTTGGTAATCCGATATCATATTCGAGAACTAGGTGGCGGACCGCTTGCATCATTGGCATTGCAGTAACATCACCAGATAGTAATCCATTCAACAGCTCAACAACGCCCTCGTTCTGGCTTGTCTGTAATAGCCAAGCAGCTCGATTTAATCTGAGAGTATCGATTACAGCTCGGAATAATCGGCTTTCAATCTCTGTAAGATCTGCAGATTCAATACTCTTCACAAGTGTATCAAGAGTCTTAGATTCGGTTAAGCCATCTCCGCCATCTTTGAGGGCCTGACGGCATTTATTGAATGCTAGAAGGCCGCTTCTATTCAATTTGCTAACAACACTGCCATCATTTGCAGCAGCGCCGTCTAGAACGAGAAGTAATCCCCTAGCAGCATCCGAAAAGGCATCAGGAATTTCCATATCCTGGACTGTTCCAAGTGCTGCTCTTCGTGCTGTTCTGATTGATTCAAAAGTATAACCTTTGGACCTTGCAGGTAGTAGGTGAGCAACCATGAGCGTCTCATAGGGGTGGTCTGCACAGCGCTGATTATCTTCAATGAGTAAGTCTGCTAAACGATTGAGGTCTAAACCTCTACTGAATAGGTCAATCGAGGACTCCAAACCAAGTTCGGCCCCGATATCATGTAGTCGACGTGCTGCAGCTACTCTGACTGAAAGGTCTAGTTCAACATCAGAAACTAATTCACTCAAAGGACTCTCGTGCAAACTAGAAATCTGGTTATTCATCCATTCAGTTGCTGGCTCTCCTAACTTTTTCACCAATGGAATCAATATGCTAAGATCTGCATCTGCATCTAATTTGATGGATGAAAGAATTTCAAAGGCTGATTCCGATGCCCCCTCCTTTACAAGAGCACTGAGAAGCCACCATTGTAGAGTTTCTTTATTCTTTGAATCCTTTACCGAAGACAAACCTACCTCGAGTTCTGCAGAAGAAAGGCTTGCTGCGTCTTCTGGAACCATTGACCATGCAGTAGTTCGGCGGGCAATTGAAAGTCCATCTTCTCCAGAGGCTGAACGACTAGAATCCCAATCTTTTGCCTTACCTTCTCGAAGATTAACGATATCAGATAATGCGATTGAAAGGTCTGAATCCACCTTTTTGAGGCGCTTTAGTGCAGCGGTTGCATCTTGACCAAGGTGGATTAGTAAAAGGGCGGATATCGCACTTCCTTCACCATCTAGTGTGCCCAGCGGGCCGATGTCACGCAGGCCTCTATTGCCACGTAATTGGGCGATTGCCTTCTGTATTGCAACCTGTGCAGTTGCTCCACTTGCTGCAGGGGAAATTGCCTTGAGTGCATTTGCTACCGCTTTTGCATCGGCAGGGTCAACCCATGCATTAGCAAGGTCGACCGCTTTATCCTCAACAACCTCACTTTCATCCACAGGGAAGGCTGCGAATTGTGCGAGGATTGGCGTTGCTTCGGCCATTTTAGTCCAAGCAGGATGTACGCCATCGCTCATACACGAATCTCTGAGTTCATCGATTATCGAATCCCACGATTCATTCCAGTCATCCTTGAATAGAGTCCTTCGAATTAGAAGTACAGATAATCGAAAAGCCGATGGCGAACTCTCATCCAGTAGAACATCGCTAGATTCTGGTAGCCATTCGAGAGGGCCGCTTGAGTTTCCTCGTGCACCACGACGTGTACGAGCCCCTCTACGTCCTCTGAAACCAGAAGAATGTGATCCTTCATCTTCATCTGAAGGTATTTGCACTTCGTGAAGTGCGAGTAGAAGAAGTGATTTCCAAGGTTTGTCGAGCATTTGCCACTCGGGTAGTTTGGCCACAAGACGTTGGCGGGTTGCAGGTGGAACCCCTTCCTTGAATCCAGAATCCAAGCAGGTCTTGAGGTCTTTCTCTTGCAGCTCCACTCACCCCTTACGGGGTGAGGCGCTCGGTCGGACCTCTTTAGAGCCACCGGCCACCTTGTTCACTAGCAACATCCATCATGTGAGGCGGCAAGGGCCTCTTCAGATGGGGCTCCAAACCACTGCTATCCTTCTACTGCATCCCCTGTTGGCTTGCGGCATCATAGGTTACATGTGGTGGCAATATGGCTGGAAACTAAAGAGTCGCCAATTGAAGGGCGAAGAGCGCCAGAACGCTGTCGACAACCATGAAAAGGTAGGCGAACGCATTCTAATTCTAGCAGTTTTAGCAGTCTTCATTGCATTCTTCGCAAGATGGCAAACTGGATTAGGACTTGTTCCTCAAAGTCTGCATGGTTTTACTGGCTCTGTTGGAGTTGCCCTACTTTGGATAATGACGAGGTGGGGTCGAGTTGCACGAAAACAAAAAGTCGAGAGGCAGAAACATGGGAGAGCAGCAGACCTGTTGATAGCCTGCATGTTCTTCCATTCATTCCTCGGATTCCTCTACCTTTTCAGTGTTCTTTGAACCAGGTAACCAAGATGGGCTCCACCAATTCCACTTACCCATCAACCGCATCGTTGCAGGAACAACAAGTGCGCGGACGATAGTCGCATCGATAAGAATTGCAAGTGCCAGACCGAATCCGATTTGCTGCAGAATAATTAATGATGAAAGGCCAAATGCACTGAATACAACTATCATGATTGCCGCAGCACCAGTGATTAGTCGACCTGTCCTTTGTAATCCATTGGCTACAGCCAATCTATTGTCGCCAGTCCTCTCCCATTCTTCATGAATTCTGGATAGCATCAGAACTTCATAATCCATCGATAGCCCGAATACAATACAGAACATTATCACAGGATTTGTAGCCTCAATAGGCTGTGGGGTAAAGTTCAGTAAATCAGAACCATAACCCCATTGGAAAACAAATACCAACATTCCAAAGGATGCTGATATCGATAAAATATTCATCACGATTGCTTTAATCGGAATTATCACACTTCGTACTTGGATGAAAATTAAGACCATCGTAGATATGAAAATGAATGCCAATGCCATAGGTAAATTTTCCTCGATGGCATCTAGTGTATCTAGGCTGTAAGCGGCAAACCCAGCAACTTGGAGTGAACCTTCGCTACCAATCACCAAATCATCCGTTAGTGAATTTCTGTCATCGCGAATATCACTGACAAATTCTCTACTATCCTCTCCCGTTATCGGTCCATCTAAAGAGAAAATGAAGTACGTGATGTTGTTTGCTAAAAATGAATGTCGAAAGTATTCACGAGTAGTATTCATTTGTGGTGTTAATTCTTCACTTTGCCAAAAGTCGACTACTGCATCCTCTGACATCCCAGGAACTGGCCCTAAAGCATAACCGAATCCATCGAGTACTCTTGAATCATTGACATGTTCATTTGCCCATCTATACATTAAACGAATATTATCTTCATGAAGAGGGTCTTCTCCATCGAAGTCGATTACAATCATTGCTGAGTTTGCTGCGCTTTCAGGCCACTTCTCATCTAAGTGTTCGAATCCTATTCTGGTTTCATCGTCAGGGGGTAAAGCATCCCTAGAGGCCATAGAAAATTCCGCTTGAAAGAATGGCAATCCCGAACCTAGCAAGATGATCAGGGTTGGAATCAAAACAGCCCAAGGCCGTTCCATTACTGTATTAGCAATCTTTGACCAAATACCATCTTCACCATCATTTTCTGTCTTGAAGGAGAATGGTAATTTCCATCCATCGCTCACCTTAGTACCCAACATGGCTAGAATCGAGGGTAGAACAATCAATGAATAAATCATGGCAACTGTTACAGCCAATGTTCCACCAATTCCAAGGCTTGGAATTCCTGTATTCTCAAAAAATAGCATTCCCATTAGACCGATTCCAACTGTGACTCCACTGAAGAACACCGCTTTACCTGCGGTTGCTACGCTCATCGCAGTGGCTGTTCTAACATCGTGACCCCTGGTTATTTCCTCACGGAACCGATTAACCATGAATAAGGAATAGTCAATTGAAACCCCAATTCCAATTAGTGAAATAATATTCACAGCATATTGAGTGACATCTGTTACATTGGATAGCCAAATAGTGACTCCCATTGCAGAAAGAACGGTTAACAATCCAATTCCAATTGGCAGTAATGCTGCTATAATTGTCCCGAATACAATGACTAAGATGATGAGGGATAACGGGCCCGAAATAAGTTCAGCTGTAATCAAATCGTCTTGAATTCTCTTATCAAAAATGACATCGATTGCAACTCCACCAGTACGCCATGTCTCAAAATCTCCGTCGATTACTACATCTCCCCAATTATTCGCATACAATTCCTTGGCCTCTTTGCGATCAAGATTGATAGTTACGATATTCAATGCCCAAAATCCATCTTCATCTTGATGAATAAACTGGTTCCTCTCATCACCAGTCTTATCCCATGAATATTCGATACTGACATTATCCAAATCTGCAAATGGAGCCAGAGCCTCAATAACAGAGTTTTGCCATTCTGATGAAGTATCATCGAGAGTTGGATGATGGACAAGATAGATGAAGGATTGAGATCCTTCATCCAAAGTAAAAGCATCATTGTACATCTTGGATGCATTCATTGATTCAAGGTCCCCCTCTCCCCATGATTCAGCCCAATTAGGCCCCATGGTCATCAGTGAAGCCATACCGAAACATGCGAGAATTCCGATGACTAAGACCTTCTTTTTGTGGTCGAAGGTAAATTCTCCCAGCTTGTAGAAGGCGCGGCCTTCTAGCATCTTGGGGTCAGACGCACCTTCCATGGTCGCTCGCTAAAAACAAAGTATTTCAGTTAATGGTTGCCCATGTGTACATCTTTCCTAAATACCAAAAAATGGTTCACAGGTACATGGGAGAAGAGCATCTTATGGTCGAAGGATATCCTACCAATCGCTGGTTAGTCCTAGCAGTAATGAGTTTGAGTCTTGTAATTGTCATGCTTAACAATGTCACACTAAATGTTGCACTCCCTGAATTATCAAAGGATTTGAACGCTGATAATTCAGAATTACAATGGATTATGGATTCCTATGCTCTCGTATTTGGTGGCTCATTACTCGTCATGGGAGCTCTTGGGGATCGGTTTGGTCGCAAAGGCGCATTACAAATTGGCTTGGTAATGGTTGGTGCAGCATCAGCATGGACTGCAAAGTTCGCTGATTCTTCGACAGATGTGATTATTGCACGTGCTACAATGGGGCTTGGTGC
>Ga0208639_1002246_pt1 | contig 11478 bp, 9 predicted proteins | sample ETNtaG_33_FD_185772 | JGI IMG/M metagenome (GOLD analysis project Ga0208639, IMG submission 185772) | Marine microbial and viral communities from oxygen minimum zone, Eastern Pacific Ocean - ETNP201310SV76 (SPAdes) (version 2) | ecosystem: Environmental > Aquatic > Marine > Oceanic ...
GATCCAGTAACTGCATCACAAACAAATAAAGGAAAAATAATTGTAGGATTCTTAATTGGAATATTTGCTATACTTATTAGAGTGTTTAATCCAGCTTATCCTGAAGGAATGATGTTAGCAATTTTATTAATGAATGTATTTGCTCCACTTGTAGATCATTATGTGATAGAAGCAAATATTAAAAGAAGACTTAAAAGATCAAAAGCGTAAATTATGGATGTAAATAAAAATAGTTATACTTTCGGTTTTTCGGCTATTATGGTAGTTATTGTAGCGTTTTTACTTTCAACATCTTATATTGGATTAAAACCATTACAGGATAAAAACATTGAGTTAGAAAAAAAACAGAATATATTGAAGTCTGTAGGTATTGAAGTAAATAGAGAAAAAGCTGCAAAAGAGTATGATAATTATATTATAGGTCAACCTGTTTTAAATCACCTTGGCGAGATACAAGAAGGTTCTGCATTTGATATTGATTTAGCTAAGGAGGTAAAAAAGGATATCTCAGAACAAAAATTACCATTATATATAGCAGAAGTTGAAGGAGAAAAGAAATATATTATTCCATTAAGAGGAAAAGGTCTTTGGGGACCTGTTTGGGGTTTTATTTCATTGAATGATGATTTAAATACTGTATTTGCAGCTGTATTTGATCACAAAGGAGAAACTCCAGGGCTAGGAGCAGAAATAAACAAAGCAGATTTTCAGGAACCTTTTACTGGTAAAACTATTTTTGATGGTGTAGAATTTACTTCTATAAAAGTTGTAAAAGCAGGAAATGCAAATGATGATATACATAAAGTAGATGGAATATCAGGAGGTACAATTACTTCAGTAGGCGTTTCTGAAATGATACAAGAAAGATTAAAAAGATATATTCCTTATTTTCAATCTATCTTAAATGAAAAAGAGAAGGTAAAAATAAATGAAGCAGAAAAAGTAGAGAAAGAAGTTAAAGAAGTGAAGAAGATAGTATCTGATGATGAGATGTCTAATATCTCTAATATAGGTGAACCAATGAACCAATAACAGATTAATTATGAGCGAAAAAGAAGCGTTGTTCTCAAAAAAGAATAAGAAATTAATTAGTGATCCTTTAAACGACAATAATCCTATTACGGTTCAGGTTCTGGGTATTTGCTCTGCACTTGCAATTACGGTAAAATTACAACCTGCTATTGTTATGGCAATATCTGTATTAGTGGTGCTTTCAGTTGCTAATGTAATAATTTCTCTTATGAGAAAGATGATTCCATCCAGAATCAGAATTATTGTACAATTAGTTGTTATAGCAACATTAGTAATTTTAGTTGATCAGGTGTTAAAAGCATTTGTATATGATGTTAGTAAGGAACTGTCTGTTTTTGTTGGACTTATTATTACCAATTGTATTATAATGGGTAGGTTAGAAGCATTTGCTTTAGGAAATTCTCCTTGGAAAGCATTTTTAGATGGAATCGGAAACTCTATAGGATATGCAGTACCTTTAATTATTGTAGCTTTTTTCCGTGAATTATTAGGCTCAGGTACTTTGTTTGGATATCCGGTTCTAGAGAATTTAGGAGTTTATGATTTAGGTTATGAAAATAACGGCTTTATGATTTTGCCACCAATGGCACTTATTACTTTAGGCGTTGTTATTTGGATACAAAGGATTAAGAATAAAAAATTAGTAGAAGAAAACTAGAATTATGCAAGATTTAGCAAACATATTTTTAAAGTCGATTTTTATTGATAATATGGTATTTGCCTATTTTTTAGGAATGTGTTCCTATTTGGCAGTATCAAAAACAGTTAAAACTTCAGTTGGACTAGGAATAGCTGTAATATTTGTATTAGGAATTACAGTTCCGGTAAATTATTTATTAGAAAACTTTGTGCTTAAAGAAGGAGCTTTATCTTGGTTAGGCGATAGTTTTACTACTATTGATCTATCATTTCTTTCTTTTATATTGTTTATTGCAGTTATTGCTTCTATGGTACAATTAGTAGAGATGATTGTAGAGAAATTTTCTCCTGCACTATATAGTTCTTTAGGTATATTTTTACCTCTAATTGCAGTAAATTGTGCTATTCTAGGAGCTTCTTTATTTATGCAAGAAAGAGAATATACTTCAATAACAGAAGCAACAGTCTTTGGACTTGGTTCTGGTGTCGGTTGGTTTTTAGCTATTGTAGGTATCGCAGCTATCAGAGAGAAGATTAGATATTCAAATGTTCCTCCAGCTCTGAGAGGTTTAGGCATTACATTTATTATTACAGGACTAATGGGAATTGCCTTTATGAGTTTTATGGGTATTAAATTATAAATAGAAGATAGATAATGGTAGTATTAAGTATAACGACAACAACAATAGTAAGTAGTATACTAGTATTTTTACTAGTAGTTTTATTTTTAGTAGGGATTTTATTATTTGTAAAAGCAAAGCTTTCTCCTGCAGGAAAATTAAAGATTAAAATAAATGGAGAAAAGGAAATTGAAGTGGAAGGAGGAGGAACGTTGCTTTCTATTTTAGGAAGTAATGGAATATTTCTACCTTCAGCTTGTGGTGGAGGCGGTACATGTGTACAATGTACTTGTCAGGTTCATAGTGGTGGTGGTGAAATTCTACCAACAGAAAAACCACATTTTAGTAGAAAGAAAGTTGCAGAAGATTGGAGATTAGGATGTCAAGTAAAGGTGAAAGAAGATATGGAGATTACAGTTCCTGAAGAAGTATTTGGAGTAAAGAAATGGGAAGCTACGGTAGTTTCGAATTATAATCTTGCAACTTATATTAAAGAGTTTGTAGTAGAAATACCAGAAGATATGCCGTATGAAGCAGGTGGATATATTCAGATTGAGATTCCTGAATGTGAGGTTCCTTTCTCGGAAATGGATATAAAAGCGCATCCTGAAGATCATCCAGGAGAGCCTGATAAATTTGAAAAAGATTGGGAAGAAGGACCATATGCTTTACGACATTTAATAATGAAGAATGATGAGGAAGTAACAAGAGCTTACTCTATGGCCTCTTATCCAGCAGAAGGAAGACATGTTATGTTAAATGTTAGGGTAGCAGCACCTCCGTTTGATAGAGATAAAGGAACTTGGGCTGATATAAATCCTGGTATTGCTTCATCATATATTTTTAATTGTAAAACAGGTGATAAGGTAACTATTTCTGGTCCTTATGGTGAATTTTTCATTAATCATTCTGATGCAGAAATGTTGTATGTTGGAGGCGGTGCTGGTATGGCTCCAATGCGTTCTCACTTGTACGAACTTTTCAAAACACTTAAAACAGGAAGAAAAGTAACTTATTGGTATGGTGGAAGATCAAAAGATGAGTTATTTTATATTGAACATTTCCGATCTTTAGAAAGAGACTTTCCTAATTTCAGATTCTTCTTAGTTCTTTCTGATGCACAAGAAAAAGATAATTGGAAAGAGATGAAAGATATTAATGATACTGAAGGAGATGGATTTGTTGGTTTTGTACATAATGCTGTAATTAACCAATATCTAAGCAAACATGAATCTCCTGAAGATATTGAATTCTATTTCTGTGGCCCTCCAATGATGAATGATGCGGTTGTAAAAATGTGTGATGATTGGGGTGTGCCGAAAGAAAATGTACGTTTTGATGATTTTGGAGGGTAAATAAAATTACTCTACCCAGTCAGCAATAAATAGATTAGTGGATCTTGTTCCTCCATTATTTCTATTAGATGAAAAAACAAGTTTTTTACCATCATAAGAGAACATAGGGAAAGCGTCAAACACTCCATCAAAAGTAATTTGTTCTAATCCTGTACCATCAATATTAATCATATAAAGGTTAAAAGGGAAACCTCTTTCAGAATCGTGATTAGAAGAGAATATTACTTTTTCTCCACTAGGATGAAAGAAAGGAGCCCAATTTGCTTGTCCTAATTGTGTTATTTGTTTTAAATCCGAACCATCTACATTACAAACATATAATTCCATATGTGTTGGCTTTACTAGTCCTTCTGAGAGTAATTCTTTATACTCTTCAATTTCTTCATTAGTTTGTGGCCTAGAAGAACGGAAAACAATTTTTGTACCATCAGGTGAGAAAAAAGCTCCTCCATCATAACCTAGTCCGAAAGTGATTTGTTTTATATTATTACCATCAATATCCATAGTATATAATTCTAAGTCACCTGTTCTGTCGGAAGTGAAAACTATCTTATCTCCTTGAGCAGATATAGTTGCTTCTGCATCATATCCAGGTTCATTTGTCAACTGATTTACAATGTCTCCATCTATATTAGCAACAAAAATATCAAAGTCAGAGTAGATAGGCCATACATACGCACCGTCTTCTCTTTTTTCTGGTTCTTTCGGGCAGTTTTCATTACCCAAATGTGTAGAAGCGTAAATAATAGTTGTATCTCCTGGCATAAAGTATGAACATGTAGTTCTTCCTAAACCTGTACTTACCATTGGAGGAAGTTTATCTTCCATATTATCATTTCTCCAATCTGTTACATAAATCTGATCGCAATCTATTCCTTTCTCAGGATTCTTCAACTGAAATACTAATTTAGTATTATCAAAAGAGAAATAAGCTTCTGCGTTATCACCACCAAAAGTGAGTTGTTTTATATTTGTAAGATGTTCCTCTTGATTATAATGTATTTCTGATTTTTTTGTAGCTCCACTCTCTCCGTCAGTAATTTGATCTAATTTATTTTCTCCGGAAGATGCGATTAAAATCAAAATACTTAATAATAAAATCTGATTCATAATATTTATTTTAAAATAGGTTGCAAATATAAAAGTAAAGAATAATAATAAGTTATGATATTTATCATTATTAATGATGTATTTTTGTGATATGAATTTAATTTCAGCAGAAGAGTTGAGTAAAGAATATGGGGAGAGAGTTTTGTTTGAAAATTTAAGTTTTGGATTGAGTAAAGGTGATAAAATGGCACTTGTAGCTAATAATGGCACAGGAAAATCTTCCTTACTTAAAATAATTTCTGATAATGATGTTGCTTCTTTTGGAAAAGTAACAGTTCGTAAAGGAACACAGATAGGATATTTGTCTCAGAATTCAGATTTTGACAATTCTTTAACGGTTCAGCAATTAGTTGATTCTGCTAAAACTCGTGTTTCCAGAATAATAGATGAATATGAACAGGCGGTAAATCAACAAACCAATGATTTTTCGAAAAGAAATCAAAAGAAAGTAGAAGAATTAACTCTACAAATGGATCAATATTCAGCTTGGGATTATCAAAGTAAAATAAAACAAATCCTCAATAAATTCAAAATAACAGATTTGAATCAGAAAGTAGGAGATTTGTCAGGTGGACAAAAAAAGAGGTTGTCATTATCTCTTTTACTTATTGATGAAGCGGACATTTTACTTTTGGACGAACCAACAAATCATCTTGATATAGACATGATTGAATGGCTGGAAAAATATCTTTCTCAGAATAAAGTAACTTTGTTAATGGTAACTCACGATCGATATTTTTTGGAAAATGTATGCAATCATATATTAGAATTGGAAAATGGACAATTGTATCATCATAAAGGAAATTATTCTTACTTTTTGGAAAAAAGAACAGAAAGAGAAAATAATTTTGATGTAGAAATACAAAAGGCAGGTAAATTGATGAAAAAGGAACTAGAATGGGTGAGACGTTCTCCAAAAGCTCGTACTACAAAATCTAAATCACGTTTGCAAAGTTTTGAAAAAATAAAAGAAAAAGCAAATTCTGCAAAAAGGAAGTCAGAACTGAAATTAGAAGTAAAAATGAGTAGGGTTGGAGGTAAAATATTAGAACTAAAGAATATACAGAAATCCTATGATGATATATGTATTCTAGATGGATTCACGTATACGTTTAAAAAAGGAGAGAGAATAGGAATACTTGGTAGTAATGGAGTTGGAAAAAGTACTTTTCTGAATATTATTACTGGAAAAGAGAAAGCCGACAGTGGAAAGTTGAATATTGGAGAAACAATTGTTTTCGGATATTTTTCTCAAGGAGGATTAGAAATAAAAGAAGATTTAAGAGTAATTGAAGTTCTAAAAGAGGTTGCTGATGTAATTATCCTTGCAAACGGAAGTAAAATTTCCGCATCACAAATGTTAGAACATTTTATGTTTACTCCAGAAATGCAATACACATATGTAAGTAAACTTAGTGGTGGGGAACTTAGAAGATTATATCTATTAATGGTACTAATGAAAAATCCTAATTTTCTTATTTTAGATGAGCCAACTAATGATATGGATTTACTTACTCTAAATAAATTAGAGGAGTTTCTAATGGATTTTAAAGGCTGTCTGATTATTGTTTCTCATGACAGGTATTTTATGGATAAACTTTCAGATCATATGTTTGTTTTCAAAGGAGATGGTATTATTCAGGATTTTTATGGCACCTATTCTGAATTTAACAATAAACAGAAGGAAGATAAAAAAGAAATAAAGTCTGTAAAGAAACAAAAGAACAATTCTGTAAAGAAACAAGAAAATAGGAATGTGTCCTACAAGGAGAAATATGAATATGGAGAGTTAGAAAAAGAAATTTCTATACTTGAAAAAGAGAAAGAGATTTTGGAAAAATCATTATTAAAGACTAATTTAGAGGTAGAAATAATTATTAAAAATAGTAAAAGACTTTCGGATGTCGTAAGTCTAATAGACGAAAAAAGCTTTAGATGGATGGAGCTAGATGAATTAATGTAATATGAGAAACAGTATAGAAATAATAAAAGGAAGTAAGGATAAGAAGATATTAATGGATATAACTTTTCCTACAAAGAGTAATAATAAATTGATCATTTTTTCTCATGGATTTAAAGGATTTAAGGACTGGGGTTGTTTTAATTTAATATCTAAAAACTTTGCTCAAAATGGATTTACTTTTTTGAAATTTAATTTTTCTTACAATGGAACTACTCTTAGTGATCCATTAAATTTTGATGATTTAGAAGCTTTTGGAAATAATAATTTTTCAATTGAGTTAAACGACCTATCTTTGGTGTTAGACTGGTCAATTAAGAATTTACATATGTCTGATATAACTCTATTAGGACACAGTAGAGGAGGAGGAGTGTCTATGATTAAATCAGGAGAAGATACAAGAATTAGTAGAGTAGTTAGTTGGGCTTCTCCTTCTGATTTTTTAAATAGAATGCCAAAAGAGAGAGTAGAAATCTGGAAACAGAAAGGGGTAGCATTTATTTATAATGGAAGAACAAAACAAAATATGCCTTTATATTTACAGTTTTATAACGATTGTGAGAAAAATAAAGAAAGATTAAATATTCAGAATTCAGTTAGCGATTTAACAATCCCTCAACTAATTATTCATGGAGATTCAGACCCATCAGTTGATGTAAAAGAAGCTTATGACTTATATAAATGGAATCCTAATTCAGAGCTATTTATAGTTAAAGATGCCGACCATGTTTTTGGAGCTTCTCATCCGTATAATTCTGATGTATTACCATCAGATTTACAAATAGTTGTAGATAAAACTATGGAGTTTATTCTATGACAACAAACTGATTATTATTATAAAGAGCTACAGCCTTTCCTTTTAGTTTTTCCCCTATAAATGGAGTGTTTTTAGATTTTGATTTTATATCAGTGTTTATCACTTCCCATTCTATGTCTGGATCAAATAATGTAATATTTGCTTTTTCTCCTTCTTCAATTTTTAATTCTTCTTTTAGTGCAATCTTTCTTGGGTTAGTAGATATCTTTTCTATTATTTCAGATAAACTTAGGTCAGAGCTAATATGTTTACCTAAAAGTCCAAAAAGAGTTTCTAGTCCTAATATTCCGAATGCAGCATTGTCGAATTCTGTTTTTTTGTTTTCTTCATCTTCTGGAGAGTGGTCTGAGCAAATTACATCAATTGTTCCATTTTTTAATGCTTTTATTAGTGATGTATTATCTTTTTTAGTTCTCAGTGGAGGAAGAACTTTATATCTTGTATCAAAAGTTTTTACTTTTTCGTCTGTCATTACTAGGTTATTTATTGAAACATCTGCTGTAATGTTAGCTCCTTCCTGTTTCCCTCTCTTAATTTTACTAACGGACTCTTTTGTGGATATGTAAGAAAGGTGTAAGTTTCCTCCAGTGTATTTTGCTAGGCTTATATCTCTATCAACCATTATCTCTTCAGAAACATTTGATATCCCCTTCAGTCCTAAATTAGTACTAGTTACGCCCTCATTCATCTTTCCATTATTAAAAATACTTTTGTCGTTAGGATAGTTCATGATAAGTCCATCAAGATCTTTACTATATAGTAGAGCTAGCTTCATTACTTCATTTCTTTGTAAGGATTTCTTGTCATCAGTAAAAGTTCGGCAGTTTACAGAGTTTATGTCATGCATTTCTACTAAATCATTCCCTTCTATATTTTTTGTAACAGAAGAGGATGTATGAATATCTACAATACTGTCTTTTGTATTGTTCTTAATGTACTCAACATGTGATTTACTGTCAATTACTGGTTCAGTTTGTGGCATTAGCAACACAGATGTAAATCCACCTTTTATTGCAGATTGTATTCCTGTTTTTAAATCATCTTTATATTCAAATCCTGGCTCACGGAAGTTAGAGTGCATATCCATCCAGCCTGTAGAAAGGTGTAAGTTCTTATCAGAAAATTCAAATGCTCCTTTTTCAGTAATATTTTTTGCAATTTTTGTAATAATACCATCTGTAATTAAAACATCACAAGTTTTATTATTATGTTTAGAGTTAAGGTCAATAATTTTAGTTGATTTTATTAGTACTTTCATGTTTGTGTGGTTTTGATAAGTAATATTTCAATTGTAATGAATAATAAAGAAAGTAGAACAAATACTTTCCAGAATTCTTTATTTTTATCTATATTTTCTATATTCTGATTTATACTTATATCAGAAGAAAATACTTTTACATTTTCTATTTTATTTAATATGATAAAATCAGAAATTTCTGTTTCTGTAAACTGTTCTGTATTACTTTCTAATCGGTTATAATTGAAAGATATAGTTTGTAAGGTATCATCTTCTTGTAATAACTTATAATGATTAGCATCTTTAATCTGATTATTAATTAATAAATAGTCATTATTATTTTTTAATATTAAATCTGACTGATTTGATTTTAAGTGAAAAATATATTCCTTCTTAGGATTAGTCTTAGGTAGTTTTATTTCTAAGTCATGATTTATTGTATAGTACAGATTATTTGTTCTTACAGAGTTTAATCCCATATTAAATAGGGTAGTTACAAAAAGTGCATGCTTACTGAAAGTATTGTTTCCTTCAGATAACGGAGAGCAAAAAAGGTAAATTTCACCTTTTCCTTTGTTGTAATAGTTCAAAAACTCATCAGAATTTTCCAATCTGAAAATATTTTGCTTAATAATGTTAGAGTTTTTCTTGAGTTTGTAATAATTATATATGATAGGTAGGTTAATATCATCTTTTATTTTTGATGTGCTAAATACACTATTAAAGATAGGATGTTTCAGATTTAGATTTGCTATTTCTATATTTTCAACTACCTCTGTACTAAATTGATTTGCATTCAGTTGATTCAGAAATAAATTATAGGATTCAATATTTGCATTTTCTGAAGGAATAATACAAACACCACCACCTTTCTCAATATATAATTTTATAAAAGAACTAAATCCGGTACTAAAATTATTCAACTGATTTAAAATAATAAGCTCCTGATTATCTAAAAAATTATAGTCAATCTGATGTATATTTTGTAATGTGTAATTAAATGTTTCCTCAGAAGAAAATAGCTGACTTATATTTTTATTTTCTGTTTCATATAATTGACAAATATTTATTTCTTCGTCTGAAGTAAAATTAAAATATAAATGATTATCGTAAGTAATAGGGTGGTCTTCAATGCTAATTAATCCGTTATTTATTCTACTTTTTTCAGATGTAAAATTAAGTTCTATTGTTTTACTTTCATTTGCAAGCAAGGAGATATTTTGCTGTGTTTTATGAGTGTTGTTGATACTTAGATTTACAAATAAGCTCTCTATTTTCTCATCAGAATGGTTCCTTATTATTGTTGAAGCACTAATGGTATTTCCTCTTGTATTTATTGGTGAGTTCAGGTAGCAACTATCTATACTTATATTAATATTTGAATTTTTCGAAAGAGTGGGGATAAATATAACAGATTGGTTTCTATCTAAACTCTGTATCGCATTCAGATTTGTGCTAGATCTCTGGAAATCAGAAATTATATATAAAGTATTTTTTTCAGGACAAATAATGTTTGCCTTTTCCAAAACTTTCTTCAGGTTCTTGTTTTCAGAAGATGATTTGATGTTTAATATAAATTTTTCTGCTTCTTTTTTGTTTTTCTTCGAATACTTGCTTGTTTCCGAAAAATTGTTTGTCAAAATCCAGAATTTACTTGTGTCATTAGCTGAATTAAGAATTTCTAAAGCATTTTCTTTCGCTAAGTCAAGTAACCTTCCTTTTTCAGAAATATTATCCATGCTAAATGAATTATCAACATATATGATAGTGTTATTATTAGTTGAGGTATTTTCAGAGTTATTTGGAATATACGGATTTGCAAAAGCGAAAACTATTGCCGAAATAGCCAAAATTCTACTAAGTAAAATTAGTAATTGTTTTAATGTATTTCTTTTTTTCTTTTCGGATTGAATTTCCTTTAGAAAAGTAATGTTACTAAAATAAACAACTTTGTGTTTTCTTAGATTAAACAGATGAATGAGAATTGGAATTGCTATTGCAAAAAGGAAATATAGAATCTGTGGGTTTTGATAGCTCATCAAAGTGCAAAATTACACTATTTTGATAATTTAAGACCTTTTTTTATTAAATTTTGTTGAATTAAATAATTCCGTCTTTTATCTCTAATTTTCTGTTAGTTATGTTTGCTAGAGAATTATTATGTGTTACAACAACTATTGTCTGATTTAATTCTTTGTTGAGTTTTGAAAGTAAATTATGAAGATCTTCAGCATTTTTTGAGTCCAGATTACCAGAAGGTTCATCTGCTAAAATAATTTTAGGGTTATTTATTAATGCTCTAGCCACAGCTACTCTTTGTTGCTCTCCACCAGAAAGTTCATTTGGTTTATGTTCTTTTCTGTTCTCAATATTTAGTAGTTTTAATAGTTTTAAAGCTCGTTTTTCCACTTTTTTTCTGTTTTCTCCCTTTATAAAAGCTGGTAAGCAAACATTTTCTAACGCAGTAAATTCGACTAATAAATTATGAGACTGAAAAACAAATCCAATATTTTCGTTTCTAAAAATAGAGAGATTTTTGTCAGAAAGTTTTGTTATATCTGTGTTGTTAATCCAGGCTCTGCCTGAATCAGGGTTTTCTAGAGTTCCTAGAATTTGTAATAGGGTAGTCTTTCCTGCTCCAGAAGCTCCAATTATTGAAATAAACTCACCTTCTTTTATGTGTAAGTTTACTCCTTTTAATACTTTTA
>Ga0208639_1002249_pt1 | contig 11472 bp, 13 predicted proteins | sample ETNtaG_33_FD_185772 | JGI IMG/M metagenome (GOLD analysis project Ga0208639, IMG submission 185772) | Marine microbial and viral communities from oxygen minimum zone, Eastern Pacific Ocean - ETNP201310SV76 (SPAdes) (version 2) | ecosystem: Environmental > Aquatic > Marine > Oceanic ...
ATTATTTCCCAAAACATCAGCATCTTTAGTATTATGAATTTCAAGAGTTATTAACTTGTTATCAAAACCTTTCTCTCTCCACTTGTTAAGAGCTTCTAAACCTATAAAATTTCCTTTATTAGGGTGTACAAATCTATCTAAACCTGACTCGTAAGGTGAATACTCTATTGAAAGTTCTGTACCAACTAATTTGTATGATTTTTCTAACCTCAAACTATTCATAGCTCTTATTCCAAAAGGTTTAATTCCTAAATCTTTCCCAGCTTCCATTAATTTATCAAAAATATGATTTTGATATTCAATTGGATGGTGAAGTTCCCAACCTAATTCTCCAACAAAGTTTACTCTCATAGCATTTACTGGAGCATATCCAATATTTACATCTTGAGCAGTTAACCATTTGAAATTTTCATTTGAAAAGTCATCAGTTGATATTTTTTTTAATAAATCTCTTGATTTAGGTCCAGCAACAACAAGTACACCTGTACTACTTGTTAAATCTTCAAAAGTAACACCTTCATTTGGCATCCATTTTTTAACCCAATCATGGTCTAATCTTAAGTTTGCTCCTGCAGAAACCAAATAAAAACTATCTTCAGCCTCTCTCATAATTGTAAATTCTGAGTGAACACCACCTTTAGTATTTAGTGCATGACACAAACCAATTCTTCCAATTTTTTTTGGAAGTTTGTTTGCAACTAAATGATCTAAAAATTCTTCAGCTTTTGAACCCTTAATTCTACATTTAGCAAAAGCTGTCATATCTAGAAGACCAACGTTATCTTTTACGTTTTGACATTCTTTCTTAATTGCATCAAACCATTTAGATCTTCTAAAAGACCAATCGTCTTTTTGCTCCATGCCATCTGTTGCAAAAAAATTAGGTCTTTCCCAACCAAATTTTTGACCAAAAACTGCACCTAAATCTTTCATTCTTTCATAACATGGTGAGGTTTTTAATGGTCTTGCTGCGGGTCTTTCTTCATCAGGATAATGAGTAATAAAAACATGACTGTAAGCTTCTTCGTTTTTAGCTTTTAAATAAGATTTAGTTGCATAGTCACCATAACGTCTAGGCTCAACACCAAGCATATCAATAGTTGGTTCACCATCAACAATCCATTCAGCTAACTGCCATCCTGCTCCACCTGCTGCAGTAATTCCAAAACTATGTCCTTCATTAATCCAAAAGTTTTTTAATCCCCATGCAGGTCCAACAATCGGATTACCATCTGGTGTATAACAAATTGCACCATTATAAACTTTTTTAACACCTACTTCACCAAAGGCAGGAACACGGTGTATTGCACCTTCAATGTGTGGTGCCAATCTATCTAAATCTTCTTGAAACAATTCATACTCTGAATCTTTTGATGGACCGTTAACATAACAAGCTGGTGCACCATCTTCATAAGGTCCTAAAATTAATCCACCTGCTTCTTCTCTCATGTACCATCTATTATCACTATCTCTAAGAACTCCCATTTCTGGTAAGCCATCTTTTTTTCTTTTTTGAATTTCAGGATGCGGTTCAGTTACAATGTATTGATGTTCAACCGGAATAACTGGAATATCTAATCCAACCATTTTTCCAGTTTGTCTTGCGAAATTTCCTGAACAAGAAATTATATGCTCACATTCGATTGAACCTTTGTCAGTTTCAACAACCCAACCATCTTTTGTTTGTTTCATAGAAATTACACTTGTATTTCTATAAATTTCTGCACCCATATTTCTTGCGCCAGTTGCCATTGCTTGTGTTAAGTCAGCTGGTTGGATATAACCATCTTCTGGGTGTTGAATAGCGCCAACTAAATCATCTGTATGACATAGTGGCCAAATTTCTTTTACTTGATCAGGTGTTAAAAATTTTACATCAACACCAATAGTTTGAGCAACACCTGCATATTGATGGTATTCATCCATTCTATCTTTGGTGCTTGCTAATCGAATATTTGACACAACACTAAAGCCAACATTCTTTCCAGTTTCTTCTTCTAATTTTTTATAAAAATCAACTGCGTATTTATGAAGTTGTCCAACAGAATAACTCATATTGAATAAAGGTAATAATCCTGCTGCATGCCATGTTGATCCTGAAGTTAACTCTTTTCGCTCAACTAGAACAACATCTGACCAACCTTTTTTTGCTAAATGGTAAAGAGCACTAACACCAACTACTCCACCACCAACTACTACAACTTTAGTTTTTGTTTTCATCCGCGATTCCTACTAAATTTTTTGAAATAACGAAACAAAATTGTATCTGTGGATAATTAAATTGAACTACCAAGTGGAATTGGGTTTGACACCATTGTCGTCAGCCAACAATCCTTTAATATCCCATCCTGAGTGTACTTTTCGACTTGCCAATTGAACTTATGATAGATTTTATTTTTGTCTAAAATTATCACCTCAAATTGAGCCCATTTATCACCACTTCCGAGCTCTGTTATAGTATGACTAAGGTGATCTAACATCATTTGATACGAGTCTCCTTTAATCATCCTTTTGAAATTAGGCAAAGGTCCAGTGACTTTTTTATTATTAGGGTGAGCAAAATTCCATGTTTGCTCAATGCCACTATCTTTAAAATTGAGATCATTTTTTTGAAGCCCCTTTAACTGGATCTTTACCACTTCTGATGGTTTAATTTCACTACTGGGTTTTATAATTTCTGCATTTGATGTGGATAACAATATCGAATAAAAAATTAAAACTTTAAGCGTTATTAGCAGTTTTTTTGACATCATCTAAAAATTCTTGTTCTTTTTCATTACTTACAAATGGTACTGCAAAATATCTTCTAATGTACATAAACTAAAAATATTTTTTTACTAATTAGAATTTATATATCCTTTTAAGAACTTAATTTGAAAAATTTTACTAAATAAAAACCAAAAAACATAGCAACAACAAATGAAATGGAATTTATATTTAAAAGTGCAATTGATGATATAGCTGGACCAGGACAAAGTCCTCCAAGCCCCCAACCCACACCAAATAATGCAGATCCAATAATTAACTTATTGTTGATTTCTTTATTTTTTGAATAGTTAAAATTGTCAGCAAATAAAGGTTTTTCTTTTCTTTTGATCAAATGAAACATAGGTGAAGAAACAATTAAAGCTCCAATCATTACAAATGCTAAAGAAGGGTCCCAATTTCCAAAAAGATCTAGAAAACCTAATACTTTTTCAGGATTAATCATTTCAGAAATAACCAGCCCTATCCCAAAAATAATACCAGAAACTAAAGAAATTATTTTACTCATATTAAATTTTTAATTAATACAGTTGCTATTCCAACTATCATAAATGTTATTGTTGCAACAATTGATCTTAACGAAAATCTTCCTATACCACTTATTCCATGACCGCTGGTACAACCTCCGCTAATTCTTGTTCCTACACCAACCAATAAACCTGCAAAAATTAATAAAATAAAAGAATTTGAAATTATAATATTAATTTCTTGATCAGTAATAAAGCTATAAACAATAGGACCTATTATTAATCCAATCAAAAATAATAAATTATCAAATTTATTATTTTTTTCAGTTAAAGCATTTGCAGCTATTCCGCTAATACCAACCAATCTACCATTAAATAAAAAAAATATTACAACTGCTAAACCAATAATCATCCCTCCAATAGTCGCTGTTACAGGTGTAAAATTTATTATATTCATTAATTACTTAATGCAGGAAAAGCTTGTCTTTTTCCTAAAAAAAATTTTTGATATTCCATTTTAGTACATTTATTTTCGACATAATCTATATTATTTTTTTCCATCAATTTTTTTGCATTCTCGTCTCTAATACCAAGCTGCAACCACAAAACTTTTGCTCCAATTTTTACTGTATCTTCTGCAATAGGAAAGGCTTCTTTGGATGGTCTAAAGACATCGACTATATCCACAGGTTCTTTGATATCTGTTATTTTTTCATAAACTTCTTCACCTAAAATTTTTTCACCCTTTGCTCTTGGGTTAACAGGGATAACCTTATATCCATATTTTTGCATATATTTCATGACTATAGTTGATGGTCTTAAAGGGTTTTTACTAACCCCTATCATTGCAATAGTTTTATATTTTGCGAGAATATCTTTTATCTCAGACATAAATTATTTATTTTTTTTTATCTGGTCTTCACAAAATTTTCGAGCTTCTTCTAGATCTGTAATTTTAGATTCAGACAATTTTTGACTTCCGGCAAGACATGCATCAACAGCTCTTTTTAAGTTATGATCGTTAAAACTTAGAACTAAATACATTCCAAGAATTACAAAAATAACAATCAAAATATTTTTTTTATTTTTCATTATTTATTTTTCCATTTTGGTTTTCGTTTTTCCAAAAAGGCAGTAATCCCCTCTTTTGCATCAATTGCCATCATATTAATTGTCATCATTTTACTAGTGTATGCATAAGCTTTTTTTAATGGCATTTCTAGTTGTTTATAAAAAGCTTGTTTACCAATTTTAATTGTCAAATTTGATTTTGATGCAATAATTTTAGCAACTTTTAGCACTTCACTGTTTAGTTTTGACTTTGAATAACAATCATTAATTAATCCAATTTCTTTTGCGTAATTGGCTTTAATTGGTTCTCCAGTTAACAACATTTTCATCATTGGTTTTCTATTAATTTTTCTGCTTACAGCTACCATAGGAGTACTACAAAACAATCCTATGTTAACTCCTGGTGTTGCAAACAAAGTATCGTTAGTACTATATGCTAAATCACAACTTGCAACTAATTGACATCCTGCAGCAAAAGCTGCTCCATGAACTTTAGCAATCACTGGTTTTCTTCCTTCAACAATTTGAAGCATTAATTTTGAACAAAGGTTAAATAATTTTTGATACTTTTCTTTTTTTTTTAATCCTCTAACTTCTTTTAAATTATGTCCTGCACTAAAACCCTTACCAGCTCCTTCTAAAATGATGACCTTTATTTTTTTATCTGTATCAAGTTTTTTAAAAGCGTTAAGTAAATCAGTTAAATTTCTAAACGATAAAGAGTTATATGTTTTTGGTTCATCAATTATAATTGATGATATTTCACTATTAATTTTTTTAATCCTAATGTTGCTTGTCATATTAATCTGCTAAACCATCAGATCTAGCATGATTTCTTTCTATATGAATTGGCAAAACTTTTCCATAAATAGCTTCTGAATGTTCTGGAGTATTAACTCTCCAAGGATCTAATACATAAGCTGGTATACATAAATATCTAGGTTTTGTGCCTTTTACTTTTGTAACTCTGTGCATTGTAAATCTGCCCTTAAATATCTGTAAATCACCAGGTTCTAATTTTAATTGTCGAACCTTAGTCCTATCACCGTCTAATACTTTCTTAACTTCATCGAAATTTTCATTTCCTGGCTCTCTAATAAATGGACAATATTCAAAAACCCCACCTTCGTCAGGTTTTTGTATCATTATGCTAAGTGTAAATTCACAACTATCAAAATGCCAAGGGAGAATTCCTTCTGGTCTCATTATATTGTATGCATGACAAGCTAGTGGGTCTGCCCATCTATATATTGGGGATATACCCAAGCATGCAGATACAAATTTCAAAAGTTCTTCCTGCTCATATAAAAATTTCATTTCAGAATCTTTATTGAAAAGATCTGAATTTAAATAACCATTATCTCTCTCTAAAAAAATTCTTTTAGGGTGTGTTTTAGTTAAGGATGGGTCATCTTTAGAGTTAAGATATGGGTTAATACTTTTTTTTGACATAAAAACTTTGTCAATTTTTTCTTCTAATTCGGAATTCATGATTTCAATTGATTTTGGTAAGATAAAATTTGGAATAGTTGAACAGCTAAACTGATCTAAATCATCTTTACATTTTTTAATTAATTTTAGGATCTTATTTGAGGATAAATCGTTAATTGGGTAGTTTTCTAAATCTACAATAGTTTTTAATCTATCGTTCATTAAAATTTATTTCAATTTTCCTTCTTTTCTCATCTTAGCTCTAATATTAGTTGCTGAGATTTCTTGAATTTCTTTAGATAGTTCAATCTCTTCAATCTTATATCCAACACCTCTTCCATAACAAATATTTGTAATATTTGGGACCATCATTATCTTAAATTGACCTTCGAATTCTGGATTAAGTTTATCTTCAATATTTTTTTTGACTGTTTCAAAATCAAATGGGTTGTCATCTACACCTTGGACATCTCTAATTTGAATACAAACCTGGCCAGTTTTTTTTATAATTTCTTTGAATAAAGTATAATGACCATCATGAAATGGTTGCCATCTTCCTAGCATTTGTGCAGTAGGTTTTTTATTATCCCATTCATAAGCCATTATTTTATCTCCCTTATTATTTTTGGTGCCCAATTTTTAGCATCTTGTGATGTCACATGATAGTCAAACTTATCTGGTTTAATAAACATCTTATTAGTATCATCAAACCTTCCTTCTTTTATTGTATCAACCCAAATAATATAATCTGCAGGAAATAAAGCTCTAGCTTCTGGTGTAGGGCAAATAAAATCTGCTACAACAATATTCCCTTCCTTTTTTAACTTTAATGCAAAATCTGCCATTCGTTTTGCCTGTCTTTTTCTTCCTTCATCTGAAAAATCCCAATCATTAGCTTCTTTTCTTACTTCATCAGCATTTAATCTTTTAGCTTTCAGTAATGGCGCTAATTCTTGGGCTAAAGTTGTTTTTCCAGAGCCTGGTAGACCCATTATTAAAATTATTTTCATCTTATATTAAATTGTTAGCTACCCATTTATGAAATTGATGAGTTGGTGTATCCATAATTGGTGAAAAATTTCCTCCATTATAAACTGGCGAACCTCTTCCTTCTTGCATACCTTCAATCGCTCTTATGTCTTCCAGCATAACATCTTTCCAAAATCTTGCGTTTTCTTTTCTTAATTCTTTAAGTTCTTGTCCATTTGCACTTTTATCACCAACATAATACATTTGCATGTGTTCTTTAGTTTTATTTGTTCCTAGTGGTTCTAACCAAAATACATAAAAATGATCAATGTGCAAACCAATCATGACGTTTGGAAATAACGCAATATATTCAGAATTTTTGAGAGATTTTTTTTCCCAATTATTAAATGTATCAAATTTATTATTTCCTTTTACAGGTTGTTCATATTTTTTACTCCCTTGTCCTGCAAATCGATTTGGCAATCCTTGAATGTGATAATGATCATTAATATTTGAAACTTTATTTAATTCTGGATGAATAGTTGGCAAATGATAACTTTCACAATAATTTTCTATAGCAAATTTCCAATTACATTTAACCTCTAAATCAAAATAACCATAATCATTAGAATGAACTAATAATTTTTGATCCTCATTATTAATAAATTTAGACCATCTTTGTTCAAGTGGCTTAATATAATCTTCAAACTCAATTTCATTTGAATTTATATTTACAAAAATAATATCCATCCATACTTTAGATCTAACTTCTTTTAAATTGCTCTGATTCTTTTCAAATTTATCTGAGTTATGAATATTTAGACCTCCAATGTGAGGAGTTGCTACTAAATTTCCCTTAAAGTCATATGACCAAGAATGATAAGGACATCTAATTACATTTTTCAAGCTGCATGGTTTATCCAATAACTTAAAACCTCTGTGGCTGCAGACATTATGAAATACTCTAATTTTATTGTCTTTATCTCTGATAATCATTAAAGGAATCCCGAGCAGATTGTATGGCTTTGCATCTCCAGCGTTGGGTATAGAGCTGCCAACTCCAATAACTGTCCATTTATCACAAAAAATCTTATCTCTTTCATACTCTAAATATTCTTCACTAGTGTAACACTGGTTTGGAAGCCCATTTGCACTCTCAATAGACTTGTCCACATTCATCAATTTTTCGATGTCCAAGATATCCGAGAGAGATTTATTTTTATGATTTTGACCCACATAAAAAATTACCATGGACATAATTTTTCGCAACAAATTTCAATTTTTAACCATGCTGAATTTCTTTGACAGCTTTTTCAAATAAGATAATGATCGGAGAAAAATGAATTTTTCATTGGAAATTGGTCCTCATACTGACCTTGAAACTTTACCTCCTGTAAAGGATGTTTACGTCACTATGTTACCTGGTGGAGATTATAAAGAGACTGCTGATAAGTCAGGAGACCTAATTAAAAAAGGTTTTAATCCAGTTCCACACTTTCCAGCAAGATCAATTAACAGTGAAGAAGAATTAAAAGATTATGTTTCAAGATGTAAAGATCATGGTGTTAAACAAGCTTTAGTTATTGGTGGTAGTAGAAAACCAATTGGAAAGTTTGATAGCTCATATCAAATTTTAGAAACAGGTTTTTTTGATGGTATTAAAATTGGTATTGCGGGTCATCCAGAAGGAAGTCCTGATATACCAGAACAGAATTTAGAAAAAGCAATGATAGATAAGAAGCCTTATGCTGATTATATAGTAACACAATGGTTGTTAGATAGTCAGCCTATTGTTGATTTCATTTCTAAACAAAGCGTACCAGTGCATGTTGGAATTACTGGGCCAATGAAAATATCTAGCTTAATAAAATTTGCTAATATTGTCGGGGCGAAAAATTCCATTAACTTTCTTAAATCTAATTTTACTAAGGCGTTAGATTTATTGAAACCTAAAGACCCTAATGAACTAATTGGGAAAGTTAAATCGCACACTGATAACTTCCACATTTATACATTCGGCGGCTTGAAGGAAACAAACAAGTGGTTGAAGGAGAATAGTTATGTCTAATGAATTTGACTATACTAAGTTAAAACATGTTACTTCAGTTGATCAATCAGATCGTGAAGTACCATACAATTTAAGACAAAGTGGGCCAACAAAAGTTGAAATGCTTATTTCAACAAGGGTAAGAAAATCACCTTATTGGCATTTATCAATGCAGGCAGGTTGTTGGAGAGCAACCGTTTACAATCGTATTTATCACCCAAGAGGATATGTAAAACCAGAAGATGGTGGAGCAATGGTTGAATATGATGCAATTGTAAATCACGTTACTATGTGGAACGTAGCTGTTGAAAGACAAATTAGAGTTAAGGGTCCTGATGCAGAAAAATTTACTGACTACGTAATAACAAGAGATGCAACAAAAATTTCTCCAATGAGAGCAAGATACGTAATCTTGTGTAACGCGTATGGTGGAGTTTTAAATGATCCAATTCTTCTAAGAATTTCTGAAGATGAATTTTGGTTTTCATTATCAGATTCTGATATTGGCATGTACCTTCAAGGTGTAAATGCTGATGGAAAATTTGATTGTACTATTGAAGAAATTGATGCTTGCCCAGTACAAATTCAAGGACCCAAATCAAAAGCACTAATGAAAGATTTGCTTGGTGATCAAGTTGATTTAGACAACATGCCTTTCTATGGATTAGCTGAAGTTAAGATTGCTGGAAGAAGTTGTGTTATTTCTCAATCAGGTTTCTCAGGTGAAGCTGGTTATGAAATATATTTAAGAAATGCTACTTTATATGCTGATGATATGTGGAATGCTGTTCTTGATGCTGGAAAAAAACATAACTTAATGGTTATTGCCCCTGCTCACCATAGAAGAATTCAAGCAGGAATTCTTTCATGGGGACAAGACATGGATCAACAACATAATCCATTTCAGTGTAACCTTGGTTATCAAGTTTCATTATCTGGTAAAGGTGAATGGGATAAGAAAGCCGACTATGTTGGTAAAGCTGCATTAGAGAAAATGGGTGCTGAAATCAAAGATGGTAAAAAACCCTACAAGCTTCAATTAGTTGGGCTTGAGTTAGGTGGAAAACCTATTGAAGAGTACGCTCCTGATTTTTGGCTAGTGTCACCTGAGAATGGTGGAGATCCAGTAGGATTTATCACGTCTCCTTGGTATCACCCAGAGAAAAAGCAAAACATTGCTATGGGATATGTGCCATTTGATGGAACATTAAACTCAAATGGATTTCCAAAAGGCAAGGTTGGAACTAAATACAAAGTTCATTTACCTGAAAAATACTCTGATACACCAGGAACACCTGTTGATGCTGTGGTAGTTGATATACCATTCAAAGAGTCTTTTAATGCAAATACAAGAGAAGTTGTAAAAGGCTAAATCTATTTTGGGGGAGCCAATTAAAGCTCCCCCATTTTTTCAATGGGCACAGGTTTTTTAATCGTAATTTGCATTATCATTTCGATTGCTTTAATAATATTTCCACTATTAGTTTCATATAAAGCACAAAAAACAGAAAGAATAAAAATTAATGTTTGGTGAATTTTTAAATATAGTTTTTAAATCAATAAAATTAGATAGATCTCTATACTCAGATAATAAAAATTTTGGTGAAGCTTCTGTTTATTTTGCAGGGCTTATAATGATCTTAGACGGTATTGCTGGTGCCGTAGCTGCAAATACTGTTATTAAAACTGCTGTTGCAATGTCTGGACTTACGTCAATTCTAACTTGGTTAGTTTGGGCAATCTTTATATACGTAATTGGTGTTAAACTTTTTCCTGATAAAAAAACAAAAGTTCCTTTTAAGAAAGTATTAACTGCAGTTGGTTTTGCTCACGCGCCAGGTTTACTTAGATTTTTTGCAGTGACACCAAATATGATGATACCCATTATTTTTCTTACTCAATTTTGGATTTTTGCAGGATTGATTATTTCTACTAAACATGTGTTAGGTTTGAAATCGAATATAAAATCTTTTGGAATTGTATTTTTATCTTTTTTAATAATAGCTTTTTTATCTATATCATTTGTAATGAGCAGAATGAATATGCTACCTGTAAGCCAGATTAGTTAAATTGGAAAAATAGTCTTAGAAACTCTACAAGATTTACATAATTTAAAACTAGTTAATATTAAGTTTTGAGAAACACTTTCATCCTCTTTCTTGCACTCCTCGCAAATATTATCTAATTCCCTTATAATTTCTTTGCTATATTTTTCTTTTGATCTATCAGTCATTATCTGTAAGCCCTGCACCTGCTCCATCTTGTTTTAAGCTATCACTTTCCTCTACAAAAGTATCTTCAGCTAATTTATAAAGATTGTTCCATTCTAACTCTGTGAAGTTATCTTGATTATTAATAAACTTAATCTCAATGTTGTTTGCAAATTTAGGAAAATCTTGATTGAAAAAATTTGAGTAAATATTTACATTTAAATTTAACAAAATTTCATTTTGATCAAATCTGGCATATATTTTTTTTCCACAAATCTCTGACGCCCTACTTAAAAATGATAAGAAAATTAATGGGTAGGCAATTTTTTTAAAATGAATAGTTTCAAAATTTTCAATTGATTTAATTTGATCTAAAAAACTAACACCAAGTGTAATTGGGCAAAAAGATTCTAAAGAAGGTTCATTTTTTTCATTAATTAAATTTAAATTTTCAAATTTTTTACTTTCTTTCTCTTTATAATATTGATTTAAATTTTTAATTCCGTGAAGT
>Ga0208639_1002251_pt1 | contig 11471 bp, 10 predicted proteins | sample ETNtaG_33_FD_185772 | JGI IMG/M metagenome (GOLD analysis project Ga0208639, IMG submission 185772) | Marine microbial and viral communities from oxygen minimum zone, Eastern Pacific Ocean - ETNP201310SV76 (SPAdes) (version 2) | ecosystem: Environmental > Aquatic > Marine > Oceanic ...
AAGATTACGGCTGCTATCGCTTGCAGCAGAAGTTTCCCCTGAGGGGTGAGGCCAGTGTTTGTTCCTCTCGTAAGACTTCGCCAGTCGTCAAAGCTACCGATCACCATGTAGGCCAGCGTGATGCCTGCTAGAGCAACTAGTTGCTCACTGCTTTCACCATGCACACTTATCAAACCTCCGATGAGAAGACCTACTGGCACCACCAGTAGTCCACCCATGGTTGGTGTGCCTGATTTGCTGTGATGCGTTTGTGGACCGTCTTCTCGAATCACTTGGCCCATTTTTAGGGCCTTAAGCCTTGGTATACCCCAGCTGGTAACGACCACTGAAATCAGCGTTGAAACCATCAATGGCAGGCTGAGCAGACTATTGGCGATTAAGTGGTCTGAGGCAAAGCTTGTTGCAAAGACAACGATTCCGAGCAAGGTTGCGGAAGTTGTTGCGTTATCCCACCACCTTTTGGTGTTCATACCATCAAAGGGATTTTGAGAATTGCTCACGACAAGGCTTGAGAGGCTGTGCGTAGCGAACTGAGCAGACTTGTTTGGCTGACAGAGCTGCTTACTCTTCCCAGTTTTCTTCTGTTTGTTCGTCGTCGGCTTTGTAGTCCTCTTTTTCTCCCATCAAGGCTGATAGTTCTTCTTCCTCTACGGTGCTGACCTCTGGAGAGGTGGATTCCTCATCGGCTACTACCCTGCCACTTGCTTCGAGCCAGCTCAATAGATCTGGTTCTTCACGCAGTGGCAAAACTGGCGCAGGATCAGTTCTTCTATAGCGAGTAAGGGCTGGATTGATGCCATCGAGTGCGCTCAGGTTTATTTCTTTGAGGGCGCTCATTTGTGAGGACACAGACCAATCAGCCAACATAGTTCATTGACTTCCATTTCTCATTTGTTCTTTTCCTCCAAGCTGATACTGGTTGCTGTTGCCTGGGGTTTGGCTTTAGTCCTTAGCCTTGGTTTGCGGTTTTGGGGTTTGCAGCATCCCGAGCCTTTTGCGATTCGGCCACTTTTGGTGGTGTTTTTGCTATTTGCGCCTGCAGTTGGTCTTGGAATCTGGATAATCCGGGTGGGATTTACGAAACCTAACCCTTTGCCTTTGGTTAGCGGGAAGGGAGAATCTTTGCACTGTGATTCGGAGTCCAGTTGATGGGGCGTGCGAAGAAGGTTGTGCTGGCTTATTCCGGTGGTGTCGACACCAGCGTTTGCATCCCATATCTCAAGCATGAATGGGGGGTAGACGAGGTGATCGCCTTCGCGGCTGATTTGGGTCAGGGTGATGAGCTTGAACCGATCCGTCTAAAGGCTCTTGATGCTGGTGCTAGTCAGTCTTTAGTTGGAGATTTGATCGAGCCTTTTGTTGAAGAGTTTGCTTTGCCAGCGATTCGGGCTAATGCTCTCTATGAAGGTCGCTATCCACTTTCCACAGCCCTTGCTCGTCCTCTGATTGCTCGCAGCTTGGTAGAAGTTGCTAGGGAGGTAGGGGCCGATGCGGTGGCCCATGGTTGTACCGGTAAAGGCAATGATCAGGTCCGTTTTGATGTGGCGATTGCATCACTTGCTCCGCATCTAAAGGTGCTCTCGCCTGCTCGCGAATGGAGAATGAGCAGGGAGGAGGCGATCGACTATGGCGAGCGTTTTGGCATTCCTGCTCCGGTGAGCAAGAAATCGCCTTATTCGATTGATTTGAATTTGTTAGGACGCAGTATTGAAGCGGGCCCTCTTGAAGATCCGATGGTGGCGCCGCCTGAGGAAGTCTTTGCTATGACCGCTTCTGTTGATGCTTCTCCAGCTCAGGCTCAGGAGATCGAGATTGCTTTTGATGCTGGTAATCCAGTCGCTATTGATGGGGTTCGACTCGATCCGGTTGATTTGATTAAGGAAGCTAATCGCCTTGCTGGAGAGCATGGTTTTGGTCGGCTTGACATTATTGAGAATCGGGTGGTGGGTATCAAAAGTCGGGAGATTTATGAAACCCCAGGACTACTTTTATTGATCCGTGCCCATCAGGAATTGGAGAGCTTGACGCTTGCGGCGGATGTCTTACGCAGTAAGCGGCAGTTGGAGATGCAGTGGGCTGATTTGGTTTATCAGGGTCTTTGGTTTACGCCTTTGAAGGATGCGCTCGATGGATTTATGGATCGCACTCAGAGTCATGTGAATGGTTTGGTGCGGATCCGTTTACATAAGGGCAATGCCACGATGATTGGTCGTAGTTCTAGTACCAACAGCCTTTATCTTCCTGATATGGCTACTTATGGAAGTAAGGATAATTTTGACCATAGTGCTGCTGAAGGGTTTATCTATATCTGGGGACTGCCAAGTCGCCTTTGGGCTGCCGCAAGACGAGATTGAGTTATTGATTGTTGCTTAGGCGCTTCGCTGAGATTCGTTGCTTCTGCCTAGCCACCTTGTGCGCAGCATAGAAGGCACTTTCAGTAAGCGATGATTATCCAGCATGATTGGATCGGTTTGGAGATCATTGTTTTGGGCATGAGTTAGGAGGCGATATCGCTCTAGTAGAGGCAGAAGTCGTTGTTGAAACTTTCGTTCAAACAGATCTGGAAGTTCTTTTAGGAGTGTTTCGTATTCCTCTACTTGGCATTCAAGATATTTGATCTGCTGCTTTAGCTGATCTAATTCGCTATTAGGGTTTTCTTTGAGGTTTGCTCTGATTTCAGCTTTACCCATCAGTAATTTGCCTGTTGCTTGTCTCCATTGTTGGAGGGCATCACGTGTGGAGATTTTGTTCTCTTTTTGAGACTCCTGATTGTTCCAAACTGGAAGGGGAGTCTGATGATCCTGTTCGACATTAAGCATGGCCGGACGCTAACGCCCGGCAGCTTTTGCAACAATGGTCTCGATCAGGTTTCTACCGTTGCTTCTTGTGGCTCTGTAGCCGTAGCCGTAGCCGCAGCCGCAGGCTCAGGTTCACTACTTGGCGCGACTCTGGGAGCGGGTAGGGGACCCTCTTGCTTAACAGTTAAGTAGCGAATCACGTCTTCGCTGAGACGCATGGCTTTCTCTAGTACGGCTACTTGTTGGCCATTTCCATTGTGGCTGAGCTGTACGTAGATCCCTTCTTTGTGCTTTGCGATTGGATAAGCCAGCCTGCGCTTGCCGCGCATCTGATTGTCTAGTACTTCAGCACCAGCTTCAGTAATCATCTCGCGGTACTTGCTGACATGGGTTTCAACTTCCTCTTCCGGGATGTCCGGGCGGAGGATGTACATGGTTTCGTAGTAAGGCTGCTGACTCATGAGGCGTTCCGACAGGGACTAAAGGCTCACAGAAGTGAGCGACGGATCCACCACCTTATCCCTTTGAGGTCAGTGTCTTAGTAGAGCTGCATCCGTACAGCTTGGCTAATACCTGGTAGGTCTGGTTCGCGACCTCTAAGGCATTCGATTAAGGCGAAGATCACAATCGCGAAAACCGCTACCAACACAGTGGTGGCAAGAGTGTTGAAGATGAGTGTTCCTTCTAGCGGTTTTTGAAGGATTTCGAAGAACACCAAGCCCAACAGGCTCAAGATGATGCTTAATAGCAACGCTTGCAGTGTGTTGAAGCGCAGAAAGTAGGGAACATTTGGATTGCGGACTACGGCAAGGAACAGCACAAGGAACAGCACCAGGCTGCCTAGACCTCCCCAAGGGATAGCACTTTGCACAATCCAGATTGGCATTGCTGGCAGTAAGAGTGCGCTTAATAAGACTTCCGGTACTTGAGCTAAAAGATTTTTCCCAAAGGGAATGGCGTCGCTCCAGGGGAGCATGTAAATCAGTACTCCCAACAATCTTTGCCAGATGGGTATGAGCATGAAGGCCAGATCTTTGCGTAGACGCTAAGTCGCGAGATGGCTCAGAGCAGCTTTTCTCATTTTCTCGATTGGCACATCGTTTTTGCCACTCCACAGCCTTAGAGATGCGGCACCTTGTTGTATAAGCATTTCGAGTCCATCTATGCAGTGGCAGCCATGTTGTGCTCCCCAGCTCAGCCAAGCGGTTGGTCTTGGTGTGTAAATCAGGTCATAGAGGGTTGTGCTTGGTCTGAGGTTTTGCCATATCTCTTGTCCTAGGGGCATTAGCTCTATTGGCTCTGAGTTTTCAGAATGGATTGAAGCCATCCCCACGGGAGTTGTATTGATCACTAGATCTGCTTTCAGTAGCTGTTCGACGAGAGCAGAGTCCTGTTGAAGAATTCCTTGCAGCTGCACTTTTGAAGTGGAAGGGGTGGGATTTAAATCATCGAGAAATCTCTTTAGTGCATCAGGTCTGCGGCCTACCACCATGATTTGAGCCAGTTTTAGATCTTGTAGACCAGCTACTACGGCTCTGGCGCTGCCACCGCAGCCGAGCACGATTGCAGAACGCTCATGCCATTCGCGATTGCATGCTTGAAGGGGTGCAATAAAGCCAGCAACATCAGTATTGGTACCTGCCCAGCCGCCATCGGCATGAGGCAGCAGAGTGTTTACAGCTCCAAGTCGCGTTGCCAGGGGGCTGAGTTCTCTACAGGCCTTAGCTACATCTTGTTTGTGGGGAATGGTGATGTTGAGTCCAAGGCAGTTCATAGAACGCAGAGCACTCAGCACAGTTATGAGTTCGTTGGTTTCGCATGGCAGGGCCATGTAGCACCAATCGAGATCCATGGCGGCTAGAGCCGCGTTTTGCATCACTGGTGAGAGGGAATGGCGTACTGGTTGGCCTAGTAGTCCAACTAGGCATGTTGTGCCGCTAATCATTCCCATTGTTTTATCGGTTCTGAGCCCAGCCTGCCGGGTGAGCTGTTCGGGAACCACACCTCGCCTCTAAGTGGCCTCACTGCCGAGGATGCAGCTGTTTAAGACAGACATCTTTAGGAGGTCGGCACGAATGGGAAAGGTTGTTGGAATTGACCTTGGAACCACGAACAGTTGTGTCGCCGTGATGGAGGGTGGCAAGCCCGTAGTGATTGCTAACGCCGAAGGGTTTAGAACAACGCCTTCTGTGGTTGCCTATACCAAAAATCAGGATCAGTTGGTTGGTCAGATCGCCAAGCGTCAGGCGGTGATGAATACTGACAACACCTTTTATTCAGCTAAGCGCTTTGTTGGCCGTCGGGTTGATGAGGTGAACGAAGAATCAAAGGAAGTTAGCTATGAGGTTGAGAAATCTGGCTCCAATGTGAGGTTGAAATGTCCGGTTCTAGATAAGCAGTTTTCCCCTGAGGAAGTTAGTGCTCAGGTGTTGCGCAAGTTGGCTGAGGACGCTGGTAAGTATCTCGGCGAGAACGTAACCCAGGCCGTTATCACGGTACCTGCATATTTCAATGACTCACAGCGACAGGCCACTAAAGACGCTGGCAAGATTGCTGGCCTTGAGGTGCTGCGCATCATTAACGAGCCCACCGCTGCGGCGTTGGCTTATGGCCTCGATAAGAAGAGTAATGAGCGGATTTTGGTATTTGATCTCGGTGGTGGAACCTTCGATGTTTCTGTGCTCGAGGTAGGAGATGGTGTTTTTGAGGTGCTCTCTACCTCTGGTGACACTCATCTTGGCGGAGATGATTTCGACAAGGTGATCGTTGATCATTTGGCTGAAACCTTCAAGTCCAATGAAGGTATTGATCTACGCCAAGATAAGCAGGCTCTCCAGCGTCTTACCGAGGCAGCAGAGAAGGCCAAGATCGAGCTTTCTAGCGCTACGCAAAGCGAGATTAATCTGCCATTTATTACGGCTACTCCTGAGGGACCTAAGCACGTAGATCTCACTCTCACGCGCGCCAAATTTGAGGAATTGGCCTCAAGTTTGATTGATCGCTGTCGTATACCAGTGGAGCAGGCGCTTAAGGACGCCAAGCTCTCTTCTGGTGAACTAGATGAAATCGTGATGGTGGGTGGCTCCACACGTATGCCTGCAGTGCAGGAATTGGTGAAGAGGGTTACTGGGAAAGATCCCAATCAGACAGTGAATCCCGATGAGGTTGTTGCTGTAGGTGCTGCCATTCAGGGAGGAGTGTTAGCCGGTGAGGTTAAGGACATCTTGCTGCTTGATGTCACCCCTCTCTCTTTGGGTGTGGAGACTCTTGGTGGCGTAATGACCAAGATGATTCCACGCAACACCACTGTTCCAACGAAGAAGTCTGAGACGTATTCCACGGCCGTTGATGGTCAGACCAATGTGGAGATTCACGTGCTTCAGGGCGAGCGTGAGATGGCATCTGATAACAAGAGTTTGGGAACATTCCGTCTTGATGGCATTCCGCCTGCTCCGCGTGGTGTTCCGCAGATTGAGGTGACTTTTGATATTGATGCCAACGGCATCCTTAGTGTCAACGCTAAGGACAAGGGCAGTGGTAAGGAGCAAAGTATTTCTATCACTGGTGCTTCAACACTTTCTGAAAATGAGGTGGAGAAGATGGTGAAAGATGCTGAGTCCAATGCCACAGCTGATAAAGAAAAGCGTGAGCGTATTGATATTAAGAATCAGGCTGAGACGCTTGTTTATCAGACAGAGAAACAGCTTGGGGAGTTGGGTGACAAGGTTGATGCCGATTCAAAGGCGAAGGTAGAAGATAAGCGTGGCAAGCTTAAGGACGCTATTGATAAAGATGACTTTGATGCGATGAAGTCTTTATTAGAGGAACTGCAGCAAGAGCTTTACACCTTGGGTGCTTCTGTTTATCAGCAGGCGGGTGCTGCTGGTGCTGCACCAGGTGCTGATCCTGGGGGGGATGGCACTGATGCTGGGAGCTCTAGCAATGGTGATGACGTGATCGATGCCGAATTCACTGAATCGAAGTGAGCAATGTAATTAGCAATTTTCGTTGCAGCATCATCAGTTCGAAATTTTCAAAGATAAATTTTCCCGACTTGTTGGCGCTTAATTGCTGTACAAGCCCAAAGGTGTGTTAAGACTTTAAGCTTGCCACCTTGAATTTTTTATGGGAACTTTTTTTGCGCTGTTTCTTACTATTGTTCCAGTTGGCCTGTTATTACACTTTTATGCCAGACATAGGGGCGAAGATATAACGCTGAATTGATTGTTGCTTTGCCTGTTTGGCAGCATCAAGTTTTAGCTTCTGCTTATGCAGGATTCTTAATCACTGAGTTTATTGTAAAAATTCAGTAAGCGCTCTGCGTATGTAGATCGGGACTGGTGTTTTAAGAGTTCGCGGTTAATCAGTGATTATTAGCAGGCATAACGTATCTATTTTGATCTAATCAGAACGTTGAGTTCCAGAGCGTTCCTTTAGATCATTGGCAGGTTGTTGAAACGAATCAATGGTGAATTCAGCTGGTGGTTACGCAATTCAGTTGCTGTTTTACCCATTCGGCGCTTGCTGGGGCTAATAGCACTCCATTTCGGTAATGGCCAGTGGCCAGGATTAACCCTGGCTCAAGTTGTTCTAAAAGAGGTGCTGGACGTTCGATCGGTCGGCCACGTAATCCATGCCATTGCTTTATTACCTTTGCTTTGTGCAACCAATCTGGGGCATCTCCCTCGAGATTTTGCATGGCCTTTAGGCAGCACTTACTTGGTTGATCTCCTGGTTCGAGAGTGGCGCCTATCCAGAGTTGATTAGTGCCGTGAGGGATCATGTTGATGCCATGGCTTACGAGCACTGCTGGCCAGCCGGACCAATTGTTTTGATCTGAGATCAGCTCTAGATCAATTACTTGACCAAGCACAGGGGTCATCGGACGACTATGGCCTAGAGGTTCAATCAGGGCTTCGCTGCCAAGTGCTGCACAGATCACTATGGCGTCGTGACTCAGATTTGTACCTCCTGCAAGGTGAAGGAGCCAACGTGCTCCTCCTATTGCAGAACTACGTTCTATGTAGACCACTGGCTCTTTGATTTGTTCCACGTCCTGTTTTTGCAGGGCCGCACGCAGGCATTTCTGTAGGGAGATCGGTTCTACATAACCGTCTTGATGAGAGAGCAGCCCTCCATGTTGAGTATGCGGCCATGAGCGCCCTAAGCAGGGATTCGAGTTTTGTGTGATCAGCTCAAGGCCAAGATGTTTTCGTTGTTTTGCGAGCTGCTCCATTTGAGTGGCTTCTGCTGCGCAACTCGCTAATTGAATTAGAGGGGTATTTAGCTGGAGGGGATTCTCTTGGTTGTTTAGTTCTTCAATCCAACTTGGCCAGAGGGCCATGCTGCGTTGCCGGAGTCGCCAGCCGCGCCCACTTGTGCGCCTGAAAACATGTCCCATGAGTACCCCAAGTGAAGCTGTAGTCCCAGGTAGGGTTCCTGATCGCTTGATTGGTTCATTTAGTTTTGGATCGATCAGGATCACATGGTGGCCATGCTTGGCTAAATGCCATGCTGTGCTAGCGCCAACAGCACCGGCTCCAATGACAGCAACGGTGTGAGAATTCATTTTGGCCACTGACGAGCTATAGATTTCACTTTGAGGTTTTCTTTGTGTTGATGTTCGTCAGGAAAGAATGAGTCTTTTGCATTCAGGTTGCGTGAGCTTTCCCACGGTGATCTTGCAGCTCATTTGTCCAGATCGTGCTGCTTTGGTGAGTGAGTTGGCTGGATGGGTGGCTGCCAATGGAGGCAATATTCGCCATGCGGATCACCATACGGATATTGGTGCTGGTCTGTTTCTGAGCAGAATTGAATGGGGCTTGGAGGGCTTTGGATTGCCTCGAGAGGCGATTGCTCCTGCGGTCATAGCTCTGGCCGAGCGTCTTGGGGGTCAAGCGCAATTGCATTTTTCCGATGAGATTCCTCGGGTTGCCATTTTTGCCAGCAAGCAGAGCCACTGCTTGCTGGATTTGCTTTGGCGTACTCGTAGCGGTGAGTTGCCGATGCAGGTGCCTTTAGTGATTGCAAACCATTCTGATTTGGCTCCTTTATGTAGGGAGTTTGGTGTGTGTTTTGAATGCGTACCTATGAACTCTGCTAGCAAGCCTGAGGCGGAAAACATCATGCTGGAGTTGTTGGCTGAGCATCGCATTGAGTTGGGGGTGCTGGCTAAGTACATGCAGGTGCTCAGCGGTGCTTTTCTTCGGCGTTTTCCTACTTTGATCAATATCCACCATTCCTTCTTGCCTGCTTTTAAAGGGGCACAGCCTTATCACAGAGCTTGGGATCGTGGAGTGAAGTTGATTGGGGCAACCGCCCATTACGTCACTGAGGATCTTGATGACGGCCCGATTATTGAGCAGACCATTGCTCATGTAAGTCATCGAGATGAGGTGGATGATCTGATTCGCAAAGGACGTGATACTGAACGTCTAGCTTTGGCACGGGCCCTGAGATTGCATCTTTGTCGTCAGGTGATGGTCTATCGCGGCCGGACAGCTGTTTTTGCTTGATGGCTGTGGCTTGGATGTCTAGATATCGCCCTGCTGCTGCGAGCTCCCTTGGCTGGGTTGTTTTCCAGTGGGGGCTGTTTTTGTTGCCATCAAGTGCGTTGTTGGCAGGTTTGTTGCTACTTACGGCACTAGTGCTTGGTAGTTGTCAGCGAGAGCGCCCTTTTTGGCGTGATCCTTGGAATTGGCCCTTACTGATTGCAGCTCTGTTGATGCTGTTTGGCTGCGTGCAAGCGTATTCGGAAGCACGTCCTTGGGTCGGCCTGGGCAATTGGTTGCCTTTCTTTTGGGCATTCTGGGGCTTTCAGCCTTATTTGGTCACTGATCAAGCCCGCAGACGATGTGCTCTTTGGCTTGTTGCTGGCACTGTCCCGGTTGTAATCACTGGTTTTGGGCAGCTCTGGTGGGGATGGCAGGGACCATGGCAAGTTTTAGGTGGATTAATCGTTTGGTTTGTGGCGCCTGGAGGTGAGCCCCAAGGCCGTTTATCTGGTCTATTTGATTACGCAAATATTGCTGGAGCCTGGTTGGCGGTGGTTTGGCCATTTTGTTTGGCAGCTTTGCTTCAGCCAGCTCTTAATCGATTACGTCGCAGTATGGCTTTAGGCGTAGCGATTGCTGTTGTGGCTGCCTTGGTGCTTACTGATTCCCGCAATGCCTGGGGTGGACTGATATTGGCGATTCCCTTGGTTTTAGGGCCTGCTAGGTGGTTTTGGTTGTTGCCATTGATGGCATTGGCTCTATTGCCAGTGATATTTGCAGTGTTGCCATGGACTCCTTCAGGTTTGCAGCAGTGGGCCCGAACGTTGGTGCCTGAGGCTATTTGGGCTCGTCTTAATGACATGCGCTATAGCCAGGAACGGAACTTGATGTCAACCCGACTGAGTCAGTGGGATGTGGCTCTTCAATTGATTGCTCAACGGCCTTGGCTGGGCTGGGGTGCTGCTGCTTTTTCAGTGCTTTATCCCCTGCGCACTGGTCGCTGGCATGGCCACGCTCATAATCTTCCTCTAGAGCTGGCGGTGAGCCATGGCTTGCCCGTAGCTTTGCTGGTGGTGGGCACTGTTTTGGCTCTTTTGATCACAGCCTTACGCCGTGGTGTTTTCAACGCTGGAGATCTGACAAACAGGGGTTTGAGCAGCACGGTTTTTGATCGTGCTTGGTGGGCGGCAAGTCTCATCTTGGTGATGATGCACGCTACTGATATGCCCTTTTTTGACAGTCGAATCAACATTGCCGGTTGGATTTTGTTGGCCGGATTGCGTTGCATCATCTTTTCGCAGCAGCCACGCCAACGCTCTGGTTCAGAGCTTGATGATGATGTTGGATCAGCTGTTCCTGGCTGAGGGGTCCTTTTAGATGAGTCCAGGGAAGCACTCGTGATGCTTGCCATGATTCATGCACTACTTCCTGCCAAGCGGGTGGGGGTGGCAGGGGCAAGGCTTGTTCGTTTGTTGTTGATAGGTCTCCTTCTCTTGCTGATCTGTATGCCTTTTTCCAACCGCCCAGCTTGTTCTGGGATCCCCGCACTGATGCAATGACTGGGGCTAGGCGTCGGTCACTGCGTGATAGCAAGGCTTGGATCACGCTCCAGCCGAAGCTTTCTGGGCGTAGCTCAATGCCTTTTGGCTTCAGTTGCTTGGCTAGCTGTTTGAGCCGTTTTTCTGCTTTTGGGTTTACCCCTTGCCATTGGAAGGGAGTATGAGCCTTGGGCACAAAGGTGCTGACTCCTAGGGTGAGGCGGAGGCCTGGATTTGTTTTTTTGAGCTCCAGTAGCAGTTCGGCCGTCGCATCAATGTCAATGTCTTCTTCTGTTGGTAGTCCAACCATGCCGTAGAGCTTTAGGCCGCTTAGGCCGCCTTCCCGTGCATATCTTGCAGCTGCAAAAATCTCTTCTTGGATTAGTTTCTTATTCACCATTGCGCGTAAGCGCTCACTGCCACTTTCGATAGCGATCGTGAGTGATTTACTACCGCGACGGCTGAGAATATTAGTGAGCTCTGGGTTCACCGTTGCTGTACGCACAGAGCTAACGCTGAGGCGAATGTCATCGAAGCAATCTTGATTGAGCCAGTGCAGTAACTCTGAGAATTGGGGATGTTGAGTAACTGATGGGCCCAGTAGCCCCAGCCGCCGAGTGACGGATAGGCCTTTTTCCACT
>Ga0208639_1002258_pt1 | contig 11453 bp, 9 predicted proteins | sample ETNtaG_33_FD_185772 | JGI IMG/M metagenome (GOLD analysis project Ga0208639, IMG submission 185772) | Marine microbial and viral communities from oxygen minimum zone, Eastern Pacific Ocean - ETNP201310SV76 (SPAdes) (version 2) | ecosystem: Environmental > Aquatic > Marine > Oceanic ...
AGAATTTGAAGATTTAGAAGGTCCGTTAACTAAAGGTGAGGAACTGGTCGCTGAAGCTAATATTATCGCATCTGAAAGAGCCCTTGAAGAATGGAAGAAAGCAGAATCTAATGACCCTGATTTAATTGAAGCGGGGGTTGAAAAATTGGGGGATTTGGTTGCTCAGGGGTACTTCAAAGGGCCAAAGAATGATGCTTGACCTTTTTATTATAGCATTAAGCAATAAAAAGGGTGAGGGTGGCCGCTAAGATGGGGATGCCAATGGATATGAAGGCCGTTCTTGTTGCTGGAGGGCATGGTTCACGTTTGCTCCCTTTCACAAGATATACTCACAAAACTCTACTTCCACTTCATCGCCGACCAGTTATTGATTATGCTTTAGCAACCATTCGTAGAACTGGAATTAAAGATATCACTATAATTGGTAACCAATTCATTGGACAGATTGCTCAACATGTAGGGACTGGGCTTGATGGTGAAAATATTCATTATGTGATAGAAGAAGAACCAAGAGGGGTGCACCATGCACTTAATCTTGCAAGGCCTCATGTTGAAGGTAGTAGAATTCTAGTTTATTTTTCAGATAATATCGTGACTTATGAAATGAAAGATGATGTCGAATATTGGAAAAATTCTAACGAACCACCCGGTTGTCTCCTCCTAGGGAGAACTGTACCGGATCCTGAAAGATTTGGTGTTGCTGTTTTTGATGGAGATGGAAAGATTACAGATATTATTGAGAAACCTGTCAATCCACCTTCAGCAGTAGCAATCGGTGGGATTTATCTTTATGATGAAGATTTTTGGGATGTCATGGATGAAGAAGTTGCTAATCTTGGCACTTCATTTTCAATTAGTGACTTGAATCGAAGATATGTTGCTGAGTCTAAGGCCATATTGCGTAATATCGATGAATACAAATGGTTTGATTGTGGGACGCCTGATGCATTATTGGAAGCATCAATTCTAGCAGAAAGGGGAATACTATCACCTGAGCCCTGTAATGTTAGGGAAGGTGAGCAAGAACCGAAAGTAGATTGACTAGGTGATTTATTGGAGGGCGCTCTTGAGATTGATTGTTCTGGTGGGCCGGAAACCCGATGGGAACAAGAAAACCAGCGACTCTTTATGAAGACAATTATTGGTAATTATTATTGGGATATGCCAAAGAAGTGGAAATTACAAAGCACTCACGAAGATCTTCTTAAATTGGCCGAGTGGGTATTACTAGACCCTTGGTTCTCTGGAATAATTGATGGACACGAATGGACGAGAAAGTCTGGTAATAATCCCAGTATTTCTTTTTCAGGGGGAATAGAATCTACGGCTGCAATGCTAGTAATGCCAAGAAATACAATACTAGCATATCATCAAAGAGATTTTGAATCGATGTTGAAACATGACAATGCTTTGAGATTTATCAAACGATTGAAATGGCGACATTTGAGAAAAGTACACATAATAAAATCAAATCATGAAAAAATTAGAACAAATTGGGGGAAGATGAATGGTTTTTCCACAGATTTAGCATGTGCCGTACATCTAATTCTCTTAGCTGATTATTTTGATTTAGATTCTATAGCAGTTGGAATGCCTATTGATAATTCTTGGTTGGATAAGGGGCGGGTGTTTCGTGATTTCCCCCATAGTAATTGGTACAAAAAATGGACTCCACCGTTCAAATTAGCAGGGCTGGAAATTAATTTTGCTGTGAACATGATTTCTCAAGCCGGTTGTTTAGAAATTGTGAAAAAATTTGGCATGGCTAATTGGGCACAATCCTGTTTGAGGGCTACTAAAGGAAACACGTGTGGAAGGTGTTGGAAATGTTTTTTCAAAAATAGTTTATTGGGTCATGACATAGATATTAGTTCAAAAGAAATACAAAAATTTTCATCAACTGAACCGTTGAAAACTGCTGCAATGGTCCTATATGCCACTAAAGAAACGGACATGTTTCCAAAGCTTGATCAATTACAAAGATTTAATGAAATTGAAATTAAGTGGTTTTCAAAAATTTATTCACCGGGTCTTGAATTGGTTACTAACAAGTACAGAGAAGGCTTAGAAAAAATAATGAGAGGTGTTTTGTCTGAGATGGAAAAACCATTTGCGTTGGAAATCTTGGATTTAGAGAACCCGCCTTATAGATGGGAACATAATAATTCTTAAATGCGAAGGAGTGAATAAAGAATGAGTGGTGGGGGAACTATGAATGATGATGATGGGGGATTGAAAGAACAAAATCCTTCCATCCCATTTCTTGCTGGTCCTATTCATTGTTTTCAAACTTTATTTTCCGAATGGTACTTAATTCAAAATTTAGTTAAAAGAGATTTACGCGCACGTTATAAAAGAGCTGCTTTAGGCTATGGCTGGACATTTATTGAACCATTTTTACTGTCAGCGGTTTATTACGCCCTATTTACAATAATTGCTGGAAATCCGGAAAAATTGTATTCGATGTGGGTGTTGATTGGAGTAATTACATGGGGGCATTTTTCTAGAAGTTTGCAGGGCACTTTATCATGTATTTCAAGGAATGGGGGGCTGATTAAACAGGTATATTTCCCTAGAGAAATACTGGTTTTTTCACCTGTATTAACTCAATTAGTTATTGCGTTATTATCATTAACAGCTCTAATTCCTGTAATGTTATATCTTAACGTAGCCCCATCAAATAATATCTGGATGGTACCTATTGGATTTATTCTAACAACAATGATGGCCATGGGTGTTGGAATGATGATGGCGCCTTTGAATGCAATTTCAGAAGACATTGGCCACTTATTCAGATTTATTACTAGGGCGGGGTTCTTCGTATCACCTGTAATGTGGACTTATGAAATGATGATTGAACGAACTGGTGGTTCCAGTCAATGGATAGACATTGTGATGCTAAATCCAATGGTAATACCACTTACTCTAGTTAGGCATGGTATTGATGGGACGCCTTTGGTATTGGAAACTAATCATATATTGTATTGCGTTATTTTTGCATTCGCTTCATTATTCATTGGAACTTCAATTTTCAAGCGTTGGGAAGCAAAGGTGGTGAAGTACTTATGACCACTATGGTTAGTTTAGATAACATCACTCTAGATTTCCCTAGACAGAGAGGGGTTCTGGCAGGGTTGCTTGATTTATTGAAAATAAATAAAGTTTCTAAAAAGACAAGTTTTACTGCGCTAAAAGGAGTTGATTTGGAAGTTAAAAAAGGTGAAGTATTGGGAGTTATTGGTCGTAATGGATCGGGCAAAAGTACTATGCTGAGAGTTATGGCTGGGATCTACAGGCCTGATGAAGGAATTGTAAAAGTACGTGGTAGGACTTCACTCCTAGCTGGGGTAAGTGTTGGCCTAAATCAAAATTTAACGGGGCGAGAAAATGTTCATCTCTACGGAAGCATACTTGGCCACAACAGAGAAACTATGGAATCTATGATGGATGATATTCTTGATTTTAGTGAAATAGGAGAATTTTTTGAGCAACCATTGAGAACTTATTCTGCTGGGATGAAAGCAAGGTTGGGAATTGCGATTGCTTCTGCCATAGAACCTGAGATATTACTTATTGACGAAGTTCTAGGTGTTGGTGACCCACAGTTTAGAGAAAAGAGCAAAAAAAGAATTTTGGATTTGGTTGACAATAGTGGAACAGTAGTGCTTGTCAGTCATTCATTTGGATTAATGAGTGAAATATGTGATCGTTTGGTTTTAGTTCATAAAGGAAAAATTGCTGCCATTGGTAAACCAGAAGATGTCATTAAATCATATTATGAAATTACAGGGTGATTGAATGTCTCAGGGTTCAGATAAACTGCATTCGATTAGAGAAGAGAAAGCAAGAATGGAATTACATCGAGTAAGAAATACCTTTTCATTCCGATTGGGTTTACTACTTACTGAATCTTTTATTAGAAAACCTTGGTTACTTCCTTTACTTCCTTTTCGTTTATTGGGATTATTTTTTTACCAAAGAAAACCGTATAAATCTAAATTTTCTCTGCCAAATAGGGAAATTAATAACGGGTCAATTCTGCTTTTTTCTGCTTCAGAGGAAGGTATGGCTGCAATAGAACGTTGTGAGTCTCTATCTAATAAATACCTCCTGGAAGGAAAAAAGGTAGTTAATATAAGTACATCTATTCATGCAAATAGACTTACAGATGATGATATTGTTTTGTTTACTCTACCTGACCCTAAAGCAAAAACAAACTTAAACACTAGGGAATGGAATGATACGTGTCTGGATTTATTTGTGAGTATTATTGAAAGTAATGATATCGGAACTATAATTTTTGATGGCCCTTATCCATATAGGGGGATATTGAACGCCTTTGAAATATACCCCGGTATTCATACTATTTGGAGAAGACCCGCTTATTCCCCTGCAACAAATGTAAAACAAATCGAACTGTTTGATTGTGTTGAAACTGACTGGTTGGATTCATATGATAAAAGTGATTATGAAGTTCAACCTTTTTCAAATAAAGACCAGCCATTAAACTTACTAATGGGACTAGGTTACAACAAACGGAACGGAATAGCAAAAAGAACTCCAGCTATTATATCACAATTAAAGCGCCTTCCAAAAATGCAAATTGCGATGCCAGAACACCTAGGGATTACTGAATCAGCATTGGGAACAACCATAATTTCTCGTTGGGATAATATATCTAATAACTCAGAACTTAGATCATTAGATGCCGCAATTATCCCCCCTGAACCACAATTAATTCAATGCCTTACTGGTAGACATGTCCCTACACTTATTGTTACATCTGGAAACCTAGAGAAAAGTAAAATTACAGAACTTAGAAAATTATCACACGAACACCCGCTTCTTGTTCTAGATGACCCTGATGGAGAAGACTTGCGATTGGCTTTGGGTACGCTGGTATCTGGTACAATGCAAGCAGGAAATATATTACCGCGAATCTGATATTAATCTAAAGATTCAAACATGTTTAATGATTGTATTTGTTCAATCATTTCTATTTCCATTGGCTTAGCAAAATGTTGTAGCCTTGTGCGCGTGTAACGGCGGTAACGTAGTGGCAATAACGAGAGGGCTGGTTCGTAGTGATATTCAAGAAAATCTAGAGGTATGCCAAGTAATTCATCCATGTTTGGTATCCCTTCATGTGAACCTATGACTTTTGAAAGGCTTTCATTTCTTTGCATTGAATAAAGGGTACTAGCTGCTTGTTTGAGTGGCCTTTTCTTAAGAAATGTGACTATCTCGTTACTCATCTTTAACGGGTGGCCAAGTAAACTATTTTTCCTAAAACACTTCCAACAAGCCCCGCAGGGTACTCCCGGTGTATTTGAACGAAGGCAAGATTGGGCGTGTTGTTCAAGATTATTAGATTGAACAATTCTCATGTTTATGATTTCAGAACAACCGGCTACTGGTTGATAAATGTCTAAGCCTATTTTTGAAAACATATCAGAATGATGCCTCCAAAACCATGATAATTCAAAGTCCCTGTATTTGTGGCCATGAAATAAATAAGTATTCTCTAATGGCATACCAGTACCTATACTATCAAGACCGAAATAATCTGCTAGAAGAATTACTTGAACACCACAAGCGTAATCCGTACTAAATCCAGAACTGAAGCCATGTTGTGTGCGGATAGATTCATGACTTGATGGAACAACAACAACTGTGCGCCCATACTCTACCTCTAAATATTGTATTAGATGCTCTGCATTTGTATGATCTAATATTGTCTTGAAGCCTTCCCGACGGTTGTAAATTAATACTGTGTCCTGAGGCATTAAAAGCATCGCTGCTACCGAATCCATACCCCCACTGAATGCCAATCCAGGCCTCCAACCGGGCTTTCTTGAAGGCACCCAATCCTCAAGGACATCTTTTTCCCAGGGTGACATCAAAACATAATGGGCTACACGAAATAAATCTTCATGGGTGGAATCAATAGACCACCCTTTAGGCATTTCAAAGTACACTTCTTTTCCGCCTGTATCGAAAAATAACTTGGTACCATCTTGTCGCCACCTAGAAGATATATTGTATTTCTTACCAACATTATTTTGTTTTGAATCCACAATTTGTTTTGGCTTGGCTAATTGGGCAATTTTTAATTTGTCAATTGTTATAGAATCACTATCAACTAAATGCAATGCCCAACTAGATATTCGATTAAGAACTTCAATCATTTTATTTTGTAAAAGTTCATCGGATTGCACCGCATCCCAAATTGCAACTTCATCGGACAATATTTCTTGTTCTATTGGATACATCCATTCGTCTGGCCTAATTGGGGTTATCATTGGGTATCCGTTTCTCTGGGCCTCTACTGCGACATGTAAATCAACCATCCTATCGTAATCGAAATTATTCCAATCTAATTTAATGTAATCAGAATCATAAGCCATTGTACCTGTGCCGACTATTTGTACTGGTAAATCAACTGATAATCCCCTTTGGAACCAATGAACACGACGTTTGCTTAGATATTCCTCCCAATTTTGAATTGCTGGACCAATCGGGATTACTGCACCATGAACTCCTATTATCGCTTTCCCACCATACTTATGCACAGAATTAGCCATTGATTCGACATAATTAAACGGATAAATTATATCATCGTCAACTGTAAGAATCAAACCTTCATCAACTAATGAGCACATCTTAAATTTACCAATATCAGTAAGATTTTCTGTTGGAGAACAATGCACAATTATCCTTGAATCGTTGGGTAATTTCGGTGGTTCCGCTGATTCATTAACATGAATCAAAATTTGATCGGGCGCAATTGATTGATTAAGAAGACTTTCTACTGCTTTACTAATGACATCAAATCGCGCTGGAAAAGTTGCCATACATATTGATATTTTTTTATCATTAGATGATTTATCTGGAATTGATACAGCTGGGGCAAATGGGTTAACTGAAATTGATTCAATGTCATCTAAAAAATTAGAAAATTGTGGGTATTCCATTTTTTTAATCAAATGCTTTGTTTCATTTCTTGGCATTTCGATTGGAACTGGGAATTTACCCTCAATCAAATTGGGATCTAGATAGAGTGTCTTATTTGTAGCAATCATTCTACGATGCCAAGATCTAAAATTAGCTACATATTCTGCTCTTGGACCACTAATTCCTTTCCACCCAATCGCAAATTGCCCACCCCCCGTTAATGATGTATCTAAATGAGTTGCAATATAAACTGGAGCCGGTAAATGAATTATGCTTGTCTTAGACAATAAATTTTCCATGCGTTCGATGAACTCTGAATCAGCAGACACCCTAACTGTATCAAAACCACCCATGATGTCTTTCAATGCTGATGCTTTAAAGAAAGTCGACATTAGGCATTTGCGAACGAACCAACTACCAACTGTCGCTAACTTCCCAACCGGATTTAATCTCACATATGATTCGATGGTTATTACAGCATCTTCTGATTTGTCTAATCTCTTTATTGCCATCTCAATTTTCTGAGGGTGACACCAATCATCTGAATCCATGAAAGTTATGAAATCCCCTGTTGCTTCTGAAATTCCTTTATTCCTACCTACATATGTACCACTATTGATTTCTTGGGTAATTATGCGAACACGGTCGTCCTTCAGAAAATTTTGATATGATTTTACATCAACTTCTGGACTAGCATCGTCAATAATCAACAATTCAATATTTTGATGTGTTTGTTCAAGCATGCTTCTTACAGAGGTTGGCATCATCTCATTCCAACGATGAGCGGTCATAATAATCGTTACTTTTCTTGGATCTCTTGATGGTGTTAATTCATCACATCTTAATTCTCTTAAATCAAAATTTGAATCCATCCATGATTTTGATAATGGGGCGTAACCATGACTTTCTAATGATTTGTTAACTGATTCTAAAGCCTCCTCTTTCTTACCCAATAATCTTAGAATTTCATAACGAGTCATGGATGCATTTGCTTCACCATTTTCAAATAATGGAGATAAAACTGTTAATGCCTTTTCATGATTACCCAAAGCGGCATGAGAAAGAGCTAAGTGGCTGATAAATTCAGTACGATTAGCAACTTTGTCTGGCATTTTATTAATGCATTGAATTACTTTTTGAGGATCGTTTGCAACATAGAATTCATAGTGCATGCGTAATCTGTGGCCTCTTACTTGCAATCTTTTCACGTTTCTTTTTAACAACCCATTGGCTCTATCATATCCTTCCGTCCTCATTAAGCAATCAGATAGGTGTTCTACTGTAGAAATTGGGACTGGGGCGGCAACTGCAACTTCTCCACGAGATTTTATTATGGTATCATTTCTTTGTTCTGCTGCTGCCTGAACCCACCATCTTAGAACATCTTCATTTTTGGGGTTTAGTAGTAATTGTTCCCCAAGTAATTTACCTGCTTGTTCCCAAAACCCAGAAAAAATTAGCGCTCGAGCAGTTATTACAGCAATTCTTTCATCCATATGTGTTCTTATTTGTGGCCATGCATCATTTAACAAACCAAGAGCTGATGGGTATTCCTGGGCGCGAAGTAAGGCATCAATTTCTTGCATTAGAATTTCAATTTGCGAAGATACAAAGCTATCATTCACCACAATTATACCCCCATATTAATTACTGAAAATGCACGGATACTACCATCGGGTCTTCTCATTTGACTATTGAAATGTGTGGCCTTTTTTCCCATAATATTTGCAACCTTATCAGATAAAGCCAATTCAGATGTCCTATCTACGTCATCAAATAACATCCAATTTGAATTTGATAAATTTTCTACAAAGGAAAGAAAACCTGTTCTACCTATGTGTCCCGGGGGACCATCAATAATCACCAAATCTATCTTAGATGGAATTTTTTTCTCTATGGCGGAAATATCATACCACCCTATTTCCCCAACTTCTGTTGAGAAGTCATTTTCAATTATTGTAGCATGAATATAATTTACTGGCGCCACATTAATCCAATCTGGATCATGTTCTATTGAAGTAACAGAATAATTTTTTGAAAGTCGAACAGAACCATGACCTGAACCAAATTCTAGAATTGTTGAACCGTTTGGTAATGTTTTTTCAATCCAACTGAAAGCTTCTTCAGGTAGCATCCAATGTTCATTCATTATTATTCCTCCAACAACAAACGTTCTGATAGAATACGTGCTAATTCCCAAGCTCCACTTTCAACTTCATTTTTGGTTTCAGAACCAATTCGATCTAGTAACTCTTCAACGGCTAATTTGATATTATTGCGATTGCGTGGATTGAGTACAGAACCCCACCCCTCTTCTTCAGCAACCTTGCAGCGAGCTAATTGATCATCCATTCCTGTTTTCATATTGGGGTAGAAAAGTGTTGGTAAACCATAATTTCTCGTTTCATGAAACGAATTATATCCACCTGCTTGGATTGAACCATCAAATGCGGGGAAATACATAGAATTAGGATAATCTCGTAAAAGGTGAACTTTTTCAAGAGGAATGTCGAGGCGGCGCCCAATCATTGATTCTCCGAGGACAACATGAACATCTTCAAATTGTATTAGAGATTCAATAGTTAATCTGATTTCACTAGCGATGTCATTAATTTCACCTGCGCCCAGTTGAACATAAACTACACGCGCTTCAAGGGGTAGCATTAACCGGTGTCGCGCTTCCTCACGAGAAAGCATTTCATCATTATCTAACATTACAATCGGCGGGCAGGTTAGAACTTCTGCGCCATGATTTACTTCACTTTTTGGAAGAGGGACACTATCCTCTGGATGTACTATCAAATCGAAATGCTCTATACTATCAACTGGAATTGACGAGCCCTTTCGAAACGTCCCTCTACGCAACCATATCTTTTTCATTCTGCGGTTTTTTATTGACCTAAGCATGCCTCTGTAGGGATGTGCTCCATCAAAGATGAACATCCCGGGATTATGAAATTCCAAAGCTAGTGTCAATTCCTCTTCTATTAGGGTATTCCATTGACTTGAATCCATGTCTTTAAACTTCTTTTTCCCACTAATATGGTGAGCTGGAAAGCCTTCTGGAATTAATAGATGAAGAGTTGGCATAGTTGTGAAAAATATGATGTTGATATCGGAATCTAACTTTTTCATTCTTCTAGCAACTGAAAGAAGGCGAGTGAAATGACCAAAACCTACACCATTTGTTGGAAACACAATCACTGTATTTTTGTCAATTTTTTCGCTATTATTTATGTTAATAATGTGTGATGTGGGGGGGGCTCTTTTTCCCAACAACTCAAAGCCGATTTGAAGCATTAATAATGGCAATGTTAGTGGTAGGAAAATGGCAAGCCATGGCTTTCTAATTGCATTAGTAAGGTGCGCGCCCAGCCTAAGTGAGGGGGAAGTACGAAGGCGCTCCAACTCCCTCTCTAATCGAGCATTGCGTTTCTTTAATGCTATTTTGCCAGCCATGGGTTTTCCCCCCTTAGTGGCTATCCGGAGCCACCTCTTTGATTATCCTACGCCTAAAATATGGTGTGAATCGTTAAGTCAGTATCATAACCAATGAGTTCGTCGCAAGTTGTATGAAAGTAGGAATTATCGGCGCAGGCATCGTTGGCGGTGCAATTGAACACTGGTTTTCTGACGCACATGAACTATTCGTTCATGACCCGGTTCGAGGTACTACTTTGACAGATGTTACTGATAATGTTGACATGGCGTATATTGCTGTCCCAACACCAATGAGTGATGTTGACGGTTCTTGTGATACTAGCATCGTAGAATCTACTCTTGATGCTCTACCTGATGGATTTACTGTAGTCATCAAGAGTACAGTGGTTCCAGGCACCACACAACGATACCATGAAGAATATCCTAATCTAAAAATAGCATATTCACCAGAATTTCTTGTTGAACGCAGGCATCTAGAAGATTTTGGGAATCAAGACATCCTTGTATGTGGAACACACCATGCTGATGTTGCAGAAAGAGTATTCCAACAACACCGAGAGGCTGGAGTTCTAAAGAGAGACCAAACTTTCCAAGTTACACCCACTCAAGCTGAATTGGTCAAATACACGAAAAATACATTCTACGCTGTTAAGGTTATTTTTGCCAACCAAATGTACGACATCTGCGAAGGTTTGGGTGAAGATTGGAACAAAGTTTGTGAAATTATTACTGCTGAACAAGCCCAACCAATCGGACCAAGCCACTTAGATCCTATTTTTGGACTTAATCGTGGATTTGGTGGAAAATGTTTGCCAAAAGATTCCAATGCGTTGCGGGTTCTTTCTGAAGAATTGGGGTGTAAATATGACTTATTTGATGCCCTGCAATCAGATAATGCCAAATTACGAAGTATGTTGACTGGCAAGCCATCTGATGTTGAAACTCAAGATGATTAGAATCGCAGGGTTGTTATCCCTGTTACCTTTCGCAGAACCATGCTTCCGGACACTCTGCACGAGTTACCCCGCGACGAACGCTTTGCTTATGCCAAGTTATTG
>Ga0208639_1002262_pt1 | contig 11439 bp, 10 predicted proteins | sample ETNtaG_33_FD_185772 | JGI IMG/M metagenome (GOLD analysis project Ga0208639, IMG submission 185772) | Marine microbial and viral communities from oxygen minimum zone, Eastern Pacific Ocean - ETNP201310SV76 (SPAdes) (version 2) | ecosystem: Environmental > Aquatic > Marine > Oceanic ...
TTGCAACGCCGGCGCTATCAGATCGGACCAGACCGCTTCGAGTATCTCCTGACACCCAGGGGAATGGACGTGTATCCGATAGCGCTCGCACTCATGCGCTGGGGTGACCAGTGGTTGGGCACAGCTGCTGGACCGCCTCTGTTGCTGCACCACCTCACCTGTGGGAACCCCTTGGAGGCAGTGGTGGTGTGCGACCAGTGCGGTCAGTCACCCGATCCGCACGAGGTCCTGTTCCGTCGGTAACCGGGGCCCGGAGTTGGTGGACTCCTCAGGGACACCCATCCCTGTCGGGTCAGTGTTCTCTGAAGAGGCGACCAAGTCCTTCCATGCGGTCATCGATGCCTGCCAAGCGGAGGCAGTGCCAGAGCATGGCCTGGTTGCTCGCCACGCACGACTTGCCGGTGGCCGCCTCGATCTCGTCGATCACGTCGACCGTGCGAAGCGCCCCGCAGCTCACGAATACGGCATCAGCGTCGGGCCGGTCGACGCTGATGGCAAGGTCGCGGATGTATTCGGGGGTGACCCGCACCATGTCGGCATCGTCGGTGATGCCGAGGCCCACGATGTCGAGCACCTCGTAGCCGAGGTCCGCCATGTAGTCGGCTTCGATGCGGTTCACCTCGTCCAGATACGGGGTGGCGATCACCACCTTCGTGGCCCCGAGTGTGTCCAGGGCGGCGAACACACCTGACACGAGCGTCGTGGGAACCGCTCCCGGACAGCCTCTGGCGAGTTCAGCCCGTACGACATCCTCACCCATAACCACCGAGCCCGATGTGCACGCGTAGCAGACCACGTCCAGGTCGCCGTCGGGCAGTATCAGAGACGCTGAGTTGGCCAGGCCGTCGACCATGGCTGCCAGGTTGGCTGCCGTCACCTGGTTAGCCATTGGGGCACGTGAGAAGTGCACACCAACGCCGAGCGGGGCGAGGCGCATCATGTCCTCTTCGACGGTCTGCTCCATCGCGAGCACGACGAAGCCAAGCTTGGCCCGGTGGTGTCGGCCACCGTCGAACACGACGTCGGGCAGCACCCCTAGGCCAGCACCAGGTCCAGAGGCGACCGGCTCAGGCGCTCGCAACCTGTCTCGGTAACAGCGACGGTGTGGCCGAGCGTCATGGCCCGCTGGTCGTCGAGGTCCAGGAGGATCATGTGCAGGAAGTAGGCCTGGTCGGCTTCGAATACCAGTGGATTCCCCTCGTAGATCATCGGCCAGTCGGTCCAGACCGGTGCGTACACGGCGCCCATGCCGTAGCCGCAGGCGTTGAGGCGGTGCTTGCGGTAGCCGGCGACGTCGAGCACGTCGGCGTGGGCCGAAAAGACATCGCCCATGGTGTTCCCGGGGGCAATGGCGGCCTCACATGCGAGTAGGGCCTCCTCACAGGCCCGGTGCATTTCGACCTGCACCGGGTCGGGGTCGCCCACGAGGATAGTTCGCATCATGGCGGCGTGGTACCGGCGCTGAACGCCACACCACTCCAGCGTCAGCTGGTCGTTGGCGTCGAGTGTGCGGCGGCCCGACGTGTAGCGCACCATCAGCGCCCCGGGTCCGGAGCCGATTATCAGCTCGTTGCCGGCGTAGTCGCCGCCACCCAGAAACACGGCACCCTGCATCGCGGCCAGGATCTCGGCTTCGTTGATGCCGCCAGCGGTCAGGCGGACCGCCTCGTCCCAGGCGTTGTCGGCAAGCTCGGCGGCCCGCCGCACATAGGCCAACTCGGCCGGGCTCTTGGTGCGGCGAAGTTCCTGGATGAGCGTGGAGGCGTCGGCCCAGGTCAGGTAGCCATTCAGCTCTGCCTCGACGAGGCGCCAGTTTGAGGCCTTGAGACCATATGAGTCCAGCTCGATGCCGACCCTGGATCCGGCCATGCCAAGGTCGTCGAGTACCCCCTTCAGGTCAATGGCTGGGTTCATGCCCTCCACGTCGACCCAGATGCGCAGGTCCTCCACGTCGGAGGTGTACAGGGCCGTGCCACGGTCGGGTGCCCGGGTGAGGAGGGTGATGTGTCCGTCAGCTGTCATGACCATGCACTGGAACATCGAGAAGCCGAACGTGTCGTAGCCCGTGAGCCAGTACATGGACTCCTGTTTGAACACCAATAGGGCGTCGAGTCCAGCGCCGGTGATCGCTGCAGCGGCACGGTCCTTGCGGGCTTGCATCTCCTCGGGAGCGAAGTGGATGGGCATGGTGCTCCGGATCGCAGAACTATCGGTGGAAGGGCAGCGAAATCGTCTCGCGTCTAGGGCTCAAGGTCAACCCTGTTGTTAGTCACGGTTGTATGGGTTTGGGTGCCGACGTGGCGACTACCTTGTGCCGGTGCCCGACCTCGACCTTCCCTTCAGCCGCGATGAGTACGCGAAGCGCCTGGCAATGGTGAGAGCGGCAATGGACGAGCGTGGGATCGAGGTGATGGTCGCCGCCGACCCGTCCAACATGGGGTGGTTGACCGGATACGACGGCTGGTCCTTCTACACGCCTCAGGCGGTGATCATCTCCCACGATGGGGAGCCGTGGTGGTGGGGTAGGCGCATGGACGCCAACGGTGCCCACCGCACCGTCTACATGGACGAATCGCGCATCCTCGACTACTCCGATGACCACGTCATGTCCACCGAGCGCCACGCCTTCGGCCAACTGGGTGGTCTCCTGACCGACCTTGGGTTCGGTTCTGCACGAATCGGGGTCGAACTGGACAACTACTACTACTCGGCTTCTGCCCACCAGAACCTGGTGGCGAGCCTCCCCGGTGCAGAGGTGGTCGATGCCACCGGCCTCGTCAACTGGCAGCGAGGCGTCAAGTCCGAACAGGAACTCGTATACATGCGTAGGGCCGCCCGCATCGTTGAGCGCATGCACGACCGCATCCGTGAATTGTTCGAGCCCGGCCTGCGCAAGTGTGACCTGGTCGCCGAGATCTACCACACGGCGATTTCCGGCACCGAGGAGTTCGGTGGTGACTACGCGGCCTTCGTACCGATGCTTCCGACCGGTGCCGATGCTTCAGCCCCTCACCTCACCTGGGATGACAAACCATTCGAGTCCGGTCAGGGAACGTTCTTCGAGATCGCCGGGGCACACCGTCGCTACCAGCTGCCGCTGTGCCGGTCCGCCTACCTGGGCACCCCACCGCCCGAGATGCTCGAGGCTGAGAAGGCCCTCATCGAGGGGCTCGAGGCCGGGCTGGTTGCCGCTCAGGCTGGCAACCGGGCCTGCGACGTGGCCAACGCCCTCTACGAAACCATGGAGAGGTACGGGATCCACAAGGAGGGCCGCTGTGGCTATCCGATCGGTATCAGCTACCCACCGGACTGGGGTGAGCGCACAATCTCATTCCGCCCGACTGACGAGTCGATCCTGGAGCCCGGCATGACCTTCCACTTCATGCCCGGACTCTGGATGGACGACTGGGGTCTCGAGATCACCGAGAGCTTCGTGATCCGCGACGAGGGGGCGGCTGAGACACTGGCCAACTACCCGCGCGAGCTCTTCATCAAGCCGTGAGCGGGAATCAGCTGCTCGAGGAGGCGTTGGTGATCCTGGACGACCTGATCGCCTTTGAGACCGTAGCCCTGACGCCCAACCTGGACATGGTCGAGTACTGCGTCGCCCGACTCGAGGCGGTCGGGGCTGATATCAGGCTCACCCACAGCGATGACGGCACCCGGGCCAACGTGTTCGCCACGATCGGGCCTGGTGGTGACGGCGGCATCGTTCTCTCAGGGCACAGCGACGTCGTGCCCGTGCACCCGGCTGACTGGACGACACCTCCCTTTGAGGCATCCCACCGGGAGGGGCGCGTCCATGGACGTGGATCGGCCGACATGAAGGGCTTCATCGCCTGCGTGTTCGCCCTGCTACCGGGCTTTGCTGAACTGGAACTCGTAAGGCCCCTGCACGTGGTACTCACCTTCGACGAGGAGGACGGCTTCCACGGTGCACCCGTGCTGCTCGATGACCTGGTGTGGAACGGCCCCAAGCCGGCTGCCGCGCTCATCGGCGAGCCCACCGGAATGCAGGTGATCGGCGCGCACAAGGGTTGCTACGAGTACACCACCACGGTCACGGGCCTGAACGGCCACAGTTCAGAACCGGCTACGGCCGTCAGCGCCGTGCACTATGCCACCCGTTGGATCGCCGGGCTGATGGCCCTTGGACCCGACCTCGCTGAACGGGCACCTGCTGATAGCCCGTACCAGCCAGCCCACACCACTACCAACGTCGGAACGATCGTCGGTGGACAGGGTCGGTGTGTCGTGGCTGCGGAGTGCTCCTTCGAGTGGGAGATGCGGCCCGTCCAGCAGTCCGACGTCTCGTTCGTAAAGGACTCGATGGCGGCTCTCGAGGAGCGACTGCTGGCCGAAATGCGAGTCGTGCACCCTGAGGCATCAATCGAAACCGAAAGGGTCTGTGAGGTTGATGGCCTAGTCATGGATGAGTTCTCACCAGCACTTGAGGTGATGACCTCACTGCTGGGTGAGACACCGACGGGTGTGGTGTCGTATGGAACCGAAGCGGGGCTGTTCCAGGCTGCCGGCATCCCTGCTGTGGTGTGGGGTCCCGGTGATATCGCCGTCGCACACCGCCCCGACGAGTACGTCGAAGTTACCGACCTGGCAGTCTGTCTAAAGGTGCTGGAACAACTCGGAGAACTCCTGGCTCAGAGTTGATCTCCCGGTTCACAATCATCAAGTGCAATGCGAAACGCACAACGAAAATAATGGAATTGTGCGTATTGCCTATCGAATCAATGTCGCATGTTCAACTAGGTTGCACTCGGAATCTAGTCGGAGGGGGCAGCGTATGACACGAATTCTGTGGATCAACCCGGTGGGAATTAGCGCATACGACGCACCGATCGGTGGTGCCCTCCGTGAGGAAGGGGCAGCAGACACGCTGATCGATGTCTGCTCACTACCGGGACCCGGTCCGCAGCACCTTGAGTGGAATGCCTTGGAAGCAGTAGTCGCTGGACCGACGATGGGTGTGATCAGGTGGGCGGCCGAGCAGCAGAACTACGACGGTGCGGTAATCGGATGCTTCTACGACCCGTTCCTCAGGGGAGCTCGTGAGGCTTCGGGGAATATGGTCGTCACCGCACCGGCCGAGGCGTGCATGCACATCGCCAACACCATCGGCGAGCGGGTGTCGATTCTTGTCGGGCGTCGCAAGTGGATTCCTGAAATGCATGAGAACGTCGTCAAGTACGGCTTTGGTGAGCGGCTGGCATCGTTCCGGGTGCTTGAGATGAGCGTCGACGAGTTCCAGGTGGATCCTGCATGCACCGAGGACCGCATCATGGAAGAAGCTCAACGGGCAGTCGACGAAGACGGTGCTGACTGCGTAGTTCTGGGCTGCACGATCGAGTTCGGCTTCTACCGAAAGGTCCAGCAGGAGATCGGAGTCCCCGTCGTTGATGCAATCACGGCGCCGCTTCGCTACGTCGAGTTTCTGGCATCGATCAGAGATGACCACGGATGGGGCACCAGTCGGGCTGTGGGATATGACGCGGTTCCGGAGCGTGAACTGGATTGGATTCCCATCGTCGAACCCATCCTGGATCTGGACCCCCGCGGCTGACACCACGAGCAGGGAGTGGCTGTAATGCGATCGACCATGAATACGAGCAGGGATACGAGATGGACCAACTGAACCTTGATGACATCGAGGCACTTGCGCTTGGAGCTACCCTCCTCGGCACTGGCGGCGGAGGTGACCCTTACATAGCCAAGTTGATGATGCGACAGGCGATCGAGGAGTTCGGCCCGGTCGACGTCGTCGAAGCTGTCGACCTTCCGCCCGATTCCCTGATCCTGTCGACGGCAATCATCGGTGCGCCGACTGTGATTCTGGAAAAGATCCCCGCGGGTACCGAGTTCGTCGCAAGCATCAAGTCGCTTGCCGCGTACCTGGGTAAGGAGCCCACTGCCGTGATGTCAATTGAGGTGGGTGGACTCAACACCCTCCTACCCATTGCCACTGCTGCAGAGATGGGGCTACCGATAGTCAACGCAGACGGCATGAGGCGTGCATATCCCCAGATTGAGATGACCGTCTTCACCCTTGGCGGGCTTTCGGCCGGACCACTGTCGATCGCTGACGAAAAGGGCAACCAGTGCGTATTCGAGACGACGACAAATCAGATAGCGGAGACGCTTGCCCGGACTGCCGTGATCCAGTTGGGCCTTGCCAACGCGATCAGCTGCTATCCAATGACAGCAGGGCAGCTTGTCGAGCACGGAATCCAGGGCTCGATTACCTACTGCACGAGGCTTGGGCACCTACTTGAGGACGTGAAGGCCGGCAGGGAAGGTGCATGGCAGACCTTCCTCGACGAATCTGGATCCGTTGAGTTCTTCACCGGAAAGGTCATAGACCTTGACCGGCGTACCACTGAAGGCTTCGCACGGTCAACGGTGATCCTGGAACACCTTGATGATGGAAATAGGACGATGCGCATTGAGGTCCAGAACGAGAACCTCATTGCGTTTGAGGACGGTGAGGCGGTAATTACCACGCCCAACCTGATCTGCATGCTCGACTCAGAGACCTACGACCCGATCACCACAGAGTCGATTGCCTACGGCAACCGCTTGATCGTGATCGGGATGCCCTGTGCCCCGGAGTGGCACGTTGAGGGCATGTTGGACCTGGTGGGTCCTCGCGCGTTTGGATACGACCTCGACTTCGTGGAGTTGCCAGGATGAACAAAGCTAGAGATCTTCGTATCGGCGTGGACGTCGGCGGAACCAATACCGACGCGGTGCTCGTTGACAGCGCCGGAGCAGTTCTCACTTCAGTGAAGGTGGCGACGACACCCGACCCTATTGACGGGATCAGGGCGGCACTAGATGCAGTGCTCAAGGGTGCCGACACGGCTCGGATCTCCAAGGCGATGCTTGGAACCACCCACCCGGCAAACGCCATCATTCAGCGGACCGGTCTGGATTCCGTCGGCATTCTCCGTCTTGCAGCACCGTCCTCACTGGGTGTCAGGCCGGGAGCGGCCTGGCCAGAGGACATCCACACGGTTGTGCTACGTAGTGCGGCGATCATCGAGGGTGGCCACGAGTACACCGGGCAACCGATCGCCCCTCTTGATGAGGAGGCGGCGAGGCGCTTTGCCGGGGACGTGCAGGCAAACGGTTGCGGGGCGGTGGCCGTATCGGCTGCATTCAGTCCGGCAGTGACCGATCACGAACTGCGGGCAGGCGAGATTCTGGCAGAGGAACTGGGTTTCGACTTTCCAGTGTCGCTGAGCCACCAGGTCGGTTCCCTCAGCCTCCTCGAACGCGAGAATGCCACGATCCTGAATGCTGCACTGTTGAGCGTCGCGAAGAGCGTGACCGACGGCTTCCAGGCTGCCCTCGCCGAGCGAAACCTACAGGTCGATGCCTACATAACGCAGAATGACGGCACGTTGATGACCGCTGAGGAGGCCGCACGCTTCCCTGTGTTGACGCTGGGTTCCGGGCCGACCAACTCCATGCGCGGAGCCTGTGCCCTCGCTCAGGTGTCTGATGCCCTTGTGGTCGACGTGGGAGGCACCTCAACTGATGTGGGTATTCTCGTGGAAGGCTTTCCACGGGAATCCTCGGCCGCTGTTGAGGTCGGAGGTGTACGGACCAACTTCAGGATGCCCGACCTGATCTCCATGGGACTCGGTGGTGGAACCATCGTGCGTGGCACTGGTCGGGATGTCGCCGTCGGTCCGGATTCTGTTGGATACGCGGTGGTAACTGAGGCCCTCTGCGTGGGCGGTGGGACGCTAACGCTGTCAGACATTTCGCTTGCCGGTGGGCGTCTTGACGGATTCGGCGACTCCAGCTTGGTAGCCGAGGTTGATTCGGCCACGGTCACCGCCGCGCTTGAATGGGTCGATAGCCAACTCACGGTGATGGTAGACCGGATCAAGTCGGCGAGAGCTGACATGCCCCTCCTGGCGGTGGGTGGTGGTGCCCACCTCATTCCCGATGACCTTCCAGGTGTGTCGGAGATCCACCGGCCCGAGAACTACCAGGTTGCCAACGCATACGGGGCCGCGATTGCCGAGGCGTCAGGCGCCGTCGACAAGGTCTACAGCTACGACGCCTCGAGTCGGGAGGAGTGTCTTGACGAAGCACGTGAACTGGCCTCCAACGTGGCCATTCGCTCGGGAGCCGACCCGGAACAGGTGCGCATCACCAACGTCACCGAGATCCCGATGACCTATGTGCCCGGTGGAGGCTGTCGCGTGATGGTGAAGGCGGCAGGCCCACTGGCCTGATCTCAGGCCATAGGGTCAGGTATATGAGTCAGGTGACCGCTGCAGCCCCCCAGGTAGCGGACTCACACAATGACCTCTTGATGGCATGTCTCCATCGACGGGAACGCGGCGTGGCCGATCCGTTTGGCGACGACTGGCTGCCCGGGCTTCGTGAAGGCGGAGTCATCTTCCAGGTTCTACCGATCTTCACCGAGGAGCAGTTTGTCGGAGAAGGAGCTCTCAGGCGGACCCTCGAACTGATTGGCATGGCGAGGGAGATTGCCAACCTTCATACGGCTGACGTGGGAATAGTTGAGGAGGCGGGCGATGTCGACGAGATCATCGACGGTGGACGCATCGCCCTGCTCGTAGCTCTAGAGGGAGCGGAGCCAATCGGATCCTCTCCGTCCATGTTTGACACCATGTGGCGCCTTGGAGTGCGCATGGCCTCACTCACATGGAATCGCCGCACCATGATGGCCGATGGTGTCGGCGAGAGCGACACGGAGGGTGGGCTCACGTCGTTGGGTATCGAGTCGATCCACGACATGGAACGGCTCGGAATGATCCTCGACGTGAGCCATCTGTCAGCAGCCGGACTGGCACATGTCGACCAGGTTGCCACCAGGCCCTATGTAGCCACCCACTCATCGTGTCGACTGCTGTGTGACCATCCCAGGAACCTCACCGATGAGCAGATAGCGATGACCTCCCGGTCAGGAGGATTCGTCGGAATTAACGCTTTCGGCCCGTTCATTGACGCTGTCGAGCCGACCATCGAACGGTATGTGGACCATGTCGAACACGCGGTTGGCCTGGCTGGACCGGCGAGTGTCTGTATTGGGGCGGACTTCACCGAGGACCTGGTGAGGTTCGTTGATCCCATCCTTGGAAAGGCCCTGGTCAGGCCAGAGGACTTGGTTCCGATCCTCGGGCTGTCAAGGCCGTCGCACTACCCGAACCTGACCGCTGCAATGGTCGAGCGCCTCGGTCTGGAACAGGCTGAAAGGGTCGCCAGCAGGAACATGCTGGACTTCTTCCGCCGGGCGCTCCCAAGTGGCTCTCAGTGCATGTGAACAGGTCGCCGGGATTCGGATAGTCCTGTCCGCCGGTGAGGACTAGGTTCGTTCGGTGGTCGTAACGCGACGCGCAACCGTGCGCCACCTACTCACCTCGCCACATCTGCGGGCAGGCTCACTGCTGGGTGGCGAAGCCGGCCTTGATGCCCCGATCGGAGACGTGATCGTCCGCGCTCGTGTCGAGCCGGAACTCCCACCGATCGAGGGTTCTGTGGTTGTTCTTGATGTTGAGGGACTGGGTGATCACCTGTACCAGGTGGATCAGGCAATTCGTGTAATCAGTGACTCGGGCGCTGTCGCCCTGTTGATCGTGAACCAGGCGAGAGATGTGGGTCCGAGCGTAAGACGCCTCGCAAATCGCTTCGAGGTCCCGGTCTTTGAGATTGACTCCGGTGATGTCATGGCACTGGCACAGAGCCTGCGGTCGGAGCTTCTCTTTCCTGACATCGAGCACGCCGCGGCAGTCGATCATGCCCTTGACTCGTTTGACAGGCGCCTTGTGCTCACGCCTGACGGTGTGGTCGATGTCATCTCCGATCTCATGAACATGGACTGTTGCCTCGTGGCTGCAGATCGGGTCGTCATTGCCGGCCCGAGGATCGAGGTTGGTGGACGAAGGCTTGCCGACTCGAACCGTCACTATGTTGACCACAGCCTCGAGAGCGCCCTCCACAGTGTGCCGATAGCCATTGTCCCCGGCGAGGAGCCCGCCTACTGGCTGGTTGCGGAGTCTGAGGGTTCCGACAGCGCACAGCGAACCCTGGTGTCGCTCATGCGCCTGGGTGCCTGGTACCTGGCGACAATCCTTGCATCTGCCAGGGTCAACGCCGAGAGGGATGCGCGCCGTCGAATTGCCTTGTTGAATGAGATTCTTGATACGACCGAGGTGTCAGAAGCTGGAATAGCCAACCAGGTCACAGCCCTCGGATGGACAACATCGGGGTGGAACACGGGTCTCAATATCCAACTCCGCGGCTCGGTCGACCCAAGTCGTGTGCTCAACCTTCACGCAGAGATGCGACAGCGGCTGGGAGATGTTGGAATCGACGGACCACTGATTGAGCGAACAGATGGATGGAGTGGTTGGATCTCAGGCCCCCAGGAACCACCGGTAGAGAGCTACTCGACAATCGTGAGAGGCATCGCCAGCGCGCTCGCAGGGTTTGTGGGAAGCCACAGCGACCTCACGGCCCACGGTGGAGTTGGCCGCCCTCACATGGAACTGGCCGGCCTACACCGTTCTCTGAGCGAAGCTCGTGAAGCGTCGATGATTTCTCATGCGCGTGGCCGTGAGGCAAGTGGCGCTGCCCATATCGACCAGATTGGTGTCCAACGGATTCTGATGGGTTGGTTTGCCTCTGAGGACTTTGCCAGCTTCGCGCACACGGTCCTCGAGCCGTTGATTGCCGTAGATCCCGACGGTCAGATGCTCAGGACCCTGGAGGTCTACCTGGATGCCAACTGCTCGGCCACGGCGGCTGCGGTCAAGTTGGATGTTCACAGGAACACGGTTGCCAACAGGGTCGAACGTGTGTGCCTGGTTCTCGGAGTGCGCCTGGAGGATCCCGAAACAAGGCTGTCACTTCAGTTGGCATGCCGGATGCTGCATCTGGACAGGTAGAACAGACTCTGCCTGTGCACAATGCCCTTCTCCTAATGGCTGCTTGTGCGTATAGGCCATATCAGGGATCTTGGCGTATCGGTACCATCTAATTGCTGAAGGGTCGCGCGCAGCCGTCGGGAAAATGGTCCGTTGGCCGTGTGGTGGCCTTTCGGGAGGTTCTGGCGACCAGTCGCGAGGACGGGTATCAATCGAACCAAACCTGGGAGGGGCATCAGATGACCCGAGAGAACGACATCCGAAGCACGAAGGGATGGCGGGTTGCCCTACTGGCCCTTGTCATGGCCATGACACTGGTTGCCTCGGCCTGTGGGAGTGACGACGAAGCCGCGCCGGCAACAACAGCTGTTGCCGCCACGACTGTCGCGCCCGCGACGACTGCGGCTGCCGCGCCCGCGACGACTGCGGCTGCCGCGCCCGCGACGACTGCGGCTGCCGCGCCCGCAACCACGGCGGCAGCACCGGAGTCGTTCAACGTGGCCTACCTTTCTGCGAG
>Ga0208639_1002271_pt1 | contig 11406 bp, 9 predicted proteins | sample ETNtaG_33_FD_185772 | JGI IMG/M metagenome (GOLD analysis project Ga0208639, IMG submission 185772) | Marine microbial and viral communities from oxygen minimum zone, Eastern Pacific Ocean - ETNP201310SV76 (SPAdes) (version 2) | ecosystem: Environmental > Aquatic > Marine > Oceanic ...
TATAATTATCTAATGCTTGAATTTCTTCAATTCGGTTTATAATTACTTCGGATTTATATATATATGCTAATCCCCACGATCCACCTGCACGAAATCCTCTCCATCCATTTAATTGACCTACCAGTTGATTAAAATAATCATCATCTCCAATTTCCTGCATGGCTATAATATCTACATCCAACAATGGGATTAACTCTGCTAAATAATTTACGGTACTACCATTTTGTTTAGGGAAGTTTTCTATATTCCATGTTATAACATCAAGCGTAGATTCAGTTCCAAACTGAATAGAATTACCAGAGGTAATAATTTTTTTATTTTCTGCACAGGAATTAAGAACTAAAAGAAGAAGAGTGGCGATGATCATTCTATTCATGGGAAAAATTATTGATCTATAAAGATGCAAACCAAGGGTGAATGATTATAAACTATGTAAATTACATCCTTCAACAATTGTGAAATAAGGAACAGTTTATGAGAAAATCAGCCATTTTAATAACGGGAGCTAATGGTGAAATGGGTCATGGACTCATTGGTGCATTACATCAGAAAAATAATGTAAATATTGTGGCATTGGATTTGAATCCATTGGATGATTCTATTTCGGCATTAGTAAATGAAAATCTCATGGGTAATATCCTAGATAAAAGTCTGATTGAACAGCTAAATGGCGAATATGAATTTGACACAATTTATCATTTGGCAGCCATTTTATCAACCCGAGCAGAATTTTCCCCCCAGTCAGCACATGATGTAAATGTTGGCGGTACACTAAACCTGCTTAATTTGGCACTTGAACAGGGTCGATCTCAAGGAAGGTCTGTGAAATTTTTCTTTCCCAGTTCTATTGCGGTTTATGGTTTTTCAGGCTTAGATGAGAAAAACAGCTCCGGGGCTATAAAAGAGGATAGCTTTAGAAATCCTACCACTATGTACGGCTGTAATAAACTTTATTGTGAACATTTAGGAAATTACTATACCAATAATTATCAGCGGTTGGGTGCAGAAATGCATCAGAGTTATATAGACTTTCGTTCCATTCGCTTTCCAGGAATTATCTCTTCAAAGACGATTCCCACCGGGGGAACATCAGACTACATTCCTGAAATGCTTCATGCCGCTGCCAGAGGAGTATCTTATAAATGTTTTGTTCGGGAGGATACGCAGATTCCATTTATGACTATGCCCGATGCCATCCTGGCCATCACCCATTTAATGTCTGCATCAAAGGACAATATATCAAGAACTGTCTATAATATCAGATCCTTCGCACCAACGGCTGAAGAATTCAGGCAAAAGGTTTTAGAGTATTACCCCGAAGCCCAAATATATTATGAAATTTCAGAAAAACGCCAGAAAATGGTAGATAGCTGGCCAGCGGATACTGATGACAGCATGGCAAAAAATGATTGGAACTGGATCCCTTCCTTTAATTTGGATTTAGGCATGAGAGACTATCTTGTTCCTGATTTACAACAAATGTATAAAAATTAAATTGGAGTAAAATTGAATACGATTCAAAATAGATTGCATGATGAAATTACCAGCATAAAAGAGGCCGGATTGTATAAGCAGGAACGTATTATTGAGTCTCAACAGCGGGCTGAAATCACAGTAAAAGGAAATCAAGTTCTGAATTTTTGTGCTAATAATTATTTGGGGTTAGCCAATCATCCACAGCTCATTAAGGCGGCAAAAGAAGGCGTAGAAAAGTGGGGCTTTGGGCTCAGCTCTGTACGGTTTATTTGTGGTACTCAAACCATTCATAAACGGTTAGAGGAGAAAATTTCCATTTTTTTACAAACGGATGATACCATTTTATATACCTCCTGTTTTGATGCCAATGGCGGACTTTTTGAAACATTATTAGGGCCAGAGGATGCCATAATTTCCGATGCTCTAAACCATGCTTCTATTATAGATGGCATTCGCTTGTGTAAGGCTCAGCGATTCCGCTACCCCAATTCAGATATGGCAGAGCTGGAAAGCATTCTAATTAAGACACAGAATGCACGAACGCGACTCATTGCTACTGATGGTATATTTTCAATGGATGGATTTGTAGCTAAACTAGAAAGTCTTTGTGATCTGGCAGAAAAATACAATGCTTTGGTAATGGTGGATGATTCTCACGCTACTGGATTTTTTGGTAAAACCGGCCGAGGGTCTATTGAACATTGTGATGTCATGGGAAGAGTTGATATTATTACCTCAACTTTAGGAAAAGCTTTAGGCGGTGCTTCCGGAGGATTTACTTCTGGCAGGCAGGAAATAATTGATATGCTACGCCAGAGATCGCGCCCCTATCTTTTTAGTAATACAGTTGCACCAGCTATTGTTTCCACTTCTATTGCTGTGTTGAATATGTTATCTAAAACTACCAAAATGCGAGATAAATTGGAAAATAGTACCATATATTTTCGAGAAAAAATGACAGCGGCAGGTTTTGAAATAAAACCCGGCATTCATCCTATTGTGCCCATTATGCTGGGTGATGCCAAGCTAGCTCAAGATATCGCTAACGACATGTTGGATGAGGGTATTTATGTCATTGGGTTTTCATTCCCTGTGGTGCCTAGGGGGGAAGCTAGAATCAGGGTGCAGATCAGTGCAGCTCATTCTAATGAACAATTAAATAAAGCTATTGCCTCTTTTGTAAAAATTGGGAAAAAATATCAGGTCATTAATTAATTCGTTAAACAGTTATATTAACCAAATAATTTATTGAAATATATTAAGCTATTAATCTCTCCTACCAAAAAAGGGGTGGGTTGAGGGGTAAAAAATAGACATCCTAATTCTTATAATTGCTGCATTTATCACCTCCTCCATTTCGGCAGTATTGGGTATGGGTGGCGGTATTATTCTCCTTGGCATTATGGCAATAATGATTCCCGAAGGCTATACCGTAGTGGCTTTACATGGTATTATTCAACTTGTCAGTAATTTTACCCGCAGTTATGTTTTCCAGCAGCATATTAAAAAGGATATCATCTGGCAATATTTTCCCGGGGCAGTACTTGGTCTCAGCCTGTCTGCCCTCATTATTTTCCTTCTTATTGCCTTATTTCAAGTGGAGTCCGCCAAGGAAATCAAAATTGATTTTCTAAAACCCCTAATTGGTCTGTTCATTATCTGGTTTTTATTTGGCCGTCGCCCCAAGCCAAAAGATGACCAGTCAAACTTTTTTGGTGTGGGACTTGTAAGTGGTATTACAACGGTATTCATTGGAGCCACGGGTCCCCTCATTGCACCATTTTTCTTAAAGGGTAGGCTTACTAAAGAAACAATTATTGCTAATAAAGCGGTCTGTCAAGCTATAAGTCATTCTGGAAAAATTCCCCTCTTCATTTACTTTTTTCAATTTGATTATTTTGCAGAAATGAAACTATTAATCCCCTTAGTAATGGCAGTTTTTATTGGTACCAATTTCGGCAAGAAAATATTGGCTTTTATTCCGGAAAGCGTATTTCAATTCCTGTTTAGGGCGGCTTTGGCAATTATTGCAGTAAAGTTAATTATAGATCCATTAATTTCGATTGTTTATAGCTAATCCATCTTCTTCATTAAGGAAAACCCCATAACAAACCCCGCTGGACCTAAATTCATAAAACCTACGTCCAGAGTCATATTAGTAAAACGAAAACCTGCGCCTCCGGAAAACCCTGCAATAACATCAGACGAAAAATCATTTGTCATATAACCCTTTCGGTGATTACTGCTTCCCAAACGAAGTGTAAGTCGATTGTGGGGTTTAAACTCAATACCGACAGAAAAATGAAATGGTTTATCATCCCCAATAAAAGTAACAAAATCTCCATTTATTATGAGGGGGATATGCTGTGGTTCATAATATAATGCCGTTCTAAAAAGTGCTGGGATGGGCTCTTTAACATCTGTATAGGGTTTGAGGAGAAAGCCAATGTTTTCAAGGGACAATCCCACTCCCAATCTTTTTCTTAACATACGACTTCTAATTCCAATATTTGAATATAAAAGTTGAGATTTATACCCAGCAATTGAGCTGAATAAATAGCCCGCTGAAAGTCCAACAGATGTTAAATTTTTAATTTCCTTTTTGACACCAGATTCTAATAGGATGTCATAGGCATAGGATTTTTTTTCCGTTTCTCCATCAATGATCGCCCCATAGCTCATAAAAGATATTTTATTAGCTCTCACTCCAGAGCTTGAATTGTGGACATTTTGAAATCCTGTAAAATGGATATTTGCGGGGAGGTAAAAATAAGAATATGTATTCCCATTTGCACGTTTAGAGAGTGAAGCCGGATTATTGCTTAGCAATATTCCATCGTATGCCGCTGCTGAATTATGCAATGCCAAATTTCGGGCATCAACGGGGAAATTAAAAATTTCATAAGATCCTGAAGCAAAGAGCTGGAATCCCATTAAAAAATAAATGATAATTAATTGGGTAAATTGTCTGTACACTCTAAATCCATAAGTTCTTCTTCAATTTTCCATTGTTTTAGTTTCAATTTATTGCGATGGTTGCGGTATAAAAATCCCAATACCAATATTATAGGTAAAATTACATACAGATAGTTGGTGGACCGCAAGAGGAAGACCCAATTATAATTTTCCTCCAGATAGATTTCAAAATTGATCTGGAATTCTATATATTCCTCATTAATAGTAGATTCTAGTGCATCAATAAATTCTTTTTCATTTCGCATAGCATCTAAAATATTCAGTGGTGTATTCTCACCATAAAAATATTGGAGCGCTTCTATTGCCGCAGCCGATTCTCCATAGGCCAATTTAATTTTCCCTTTTGTATGGGTGCCCATAGTTTGTAATCGCTGTAAAGGAATGGTCTGCTTTTGCCAATATGCTTTAGATATTTCTATTTTATGAAGTAAAGAAAACTCTTTAGAAACAGCCATCGCCATCCCTTCTTTAAACCATGAGGGCATGCTATAATAATTAGGAATACGAAACATATAAATATGGTTCAATTCATGAACGATAACCTCTTTCATACGAATAAAAGAAATATTTGCAATTCCCGGAGATTTCAATATTGCCCGATCAGGATTCAATTTAGCAACTGCAATTCCCCATTCAGGAACTGGCCCTTTTGATTTTTCATTGAAATCATTCATACTGCTGGTAATATAGATAGAGTAAGGCCTTGTAATTACTTCCCCAAAGTTTAAAACTAATTGATCTGCTTCAGATTGAATAAGTTCTACAATTTCAGGTATATCTGTTACATTGCCGCCATAGATTTCCAATGTACATTGCCCCATGGCAGTGGAAAACGTATCCGCCATTACCGGGTGGACACAACATATAAGACAAAAGAAATGCCGCATCATAACATAGATACCGGATCAACGTCAATTTGAATACGTACACCCCGCCATTTTCTTTCAAAAATTGTAAAGCCAATTGTACTATGAATAAATTGATGAAGGCTGCTGATATTTCTATTCTTGGATTTAATAATTAAATGTGCCCGCCAATTGCCCTTAATTTTTTCAAGCGGTGCTGGTGCGGGGCCCAATATTTTATAATTAACATTTCCCTGTAATTTTCTGCCTACCATTTGGGCAAAATTATTTACAATTAATTTATTTTCCCCTGTAAATAAAATTCTTCCAATTCGTGAAAATGGGGGATAGGTTAACTCCTGTCTTTGGGCCAAGGACACATTGTAGAATTTTTTGGTATTTAAGGCGGCTGCAGTTTGAATATAAACATCGTCCGGGTTATAGGTTTGAATGATTGCCAGACCTGGTTTATCCCTTCTTCCGGCCCTTCCGGCTACTTGATAAATCAATTGAAATACACGCTCACCCGCCCGAAAATCAGGGAAAAATAAGCCGGAGTCTGCATTGATCACCCCTACCAATGTAACATTTTCGAAATCCAGACCTTTGGCAATCATTTGTGTACCAAGCAGAATATCCGCTTTCCCATTGGCAAATTGTTCAAGAATTTTTAAGTGAGATCCTTTTCTACGAACTGTATCCATATCCATCCGCAAAATATCTGCGTTGGGGAAGTTCTGCTGCATTACATCTTCTACTCGCTGGGTGCCCGAACCAGCAAAGGTCATATTTTCTGCAGTACATTTATTACAATTTGATTCTGGAATTTCAACTGATTCGCAGTAATGACAATGTAAATTATTATCCGTTCGGTGAAATGTTAATGCCACAGAACAGTTTTCACATTTTTTTATTTCACCACATTCCAGACATTGGTGAACACGGGAATATCCCCTACGGTTTTGGAGAATAATTACCTGTTCAGATTTTTCCAAACGATCATTAATTGCCTCCGTTAATGACTTGCTCAATAATGCACTACCATCATCAGAGTATTCCTTCTTCATATCAACCAACTCCACTGCAGGATAATTTGATTTCCCATATCGCTTTGTGAGTTTGAGTAGTGTGAATTTCTTTTGCAGGGCATTATAATAGCTTTCTAAACAGGGTGTGGCGCTGGTTAACAGTACAATTGCATTTGCTTGTTTACCCCGTACCATAGCCACATCTCTGGCATGGTAGCGGGGAGCGGGATTTTCCTGTTTGTAGGATGACTCCTGCTCCTCATCAACAATAATGAGTCCCAAATTTTTCAGCGGTGCAAATATGGCAGATCGTGCTCCTACCACTACAGAGTATTCCCCTTTTTTTAATTGCTGCCAAGTCCATCCTTTTTCAGCTTTTGTCATTCGGCTATGCCAGAGTGCAACCCGGCTACCAAAGGCTTTTCGAAACCGAACGGCAACCTGTGGGGTGAGAGCAATTTCCGGAACCAAAACCAGCACAGATTGTCCATCTTCAACAGTAGTCTGTGCCAACTTGAGATAAACCTCGGTTTTTCCTGAGCCAGTTACCCCATGCAGCAGATATGGATGAAATCCTTTCCCTGTATTTTGAATGGTATCAACCACACCCTGTTGTTCTTTTGATAATTGAATGTTTTGAATATCGCCCGGGCCCATAATTTCAAAAGGGTCCGTGATTTGTGGTTGGGAGAGAGTTTCAACCAAACCGGATTTCTCTAATTGACCACAAACTGTATGGGGAGAAGATGCAAATTCTGTTAGCGATGCCGTTTTTACTGGTTCATTAATATTAGAAAGCGCTTTCAATAACCTTTTTTGAGCGGGTTTTTTATTTTCAAAAGTAGGAATTACATTTAATCCTTTGGTAGTTATTTTTACAAATTGAACTTGCTTTGGTTTATACAATTTTAAAAATGAATTGGGAACTGCAGCTTTTAATACCTGACCTAATGGAGTGATATAATACTGAGATATCCATTCCAGAGTATGCCACAATTCTTCAGGAAATTGAAGTTCTTTTTCCCGGATAGAATCAATAGGCAGTATTTTACCCTTATATTCAGAATCTGGATTTACCGCCACTACAAACCCCGCCTGCATTCTTCGGTTGATTGGTGCATTTACACAGGTACCCGGTTGAACGGTACCATTTAGGGAAGCAGGAATTTTATAGGTGAAAGATTTAAAACTAGAAATTGGAAAACTAACTCGAGCAAACATGGGGTTAATTTAGAACGAGATACCTATTTCTTTGACTATGTATAAAACAGGTCGTGATAATTGACAAAATCTTTCAAAAATAATAAAGTAGCACCTCTGGAAAAGCAAAGGAATGGAATTCCGAAAGATAAGATGTTTTGGGGATTTAAAATAAATCTGCCTTGTTATCAATATTCATTTTATCTGCTTCGTTAAATTTTAGACAGTGCTAACAATTCATTGGCTTAATACTAATTAAAAAAACCCTCGAAAAACGAGGGCTTTTTTAACTTCAAATAAGATTTTGCTATTACTTTTCAGCCACTACTTTCAGCTTTACTCTACCACTAAAACCATGCCCCAATTTCACATCTACAAAATATTTGCCGACGTTATTAATAGTCTCTTCAATCTCTATCTCTTTTTTGTTTACGGTATATCCTTTTTCAGCAATACCATCTACAATCATTTGTGAAGTAACAGAACCAAATAGTTTTCCTTCTTCCCCAGCTTTCAACTCAAATTTTAAGGAAAGTTTGTCTAACTGTTTTCCCAATGCCTCCAAATTGTCACGGGTTTTAGCTTCCTTTTTCTGTTTGGCATCAATTTCTTTTTCAGTAGCAGCAATGTTTACTTTGGTTGCCTGCTTTGCCCATCCTTTAGGTATGAGATAATTGCGGGCATAGCCAGCTTTTACTTCAAGTATTTCACCCTCACCCCCCAAACTATCAATGGATTGTTTTAGAATTATTTTCATTATGTTCTCCTAAAAATGCCGTGGATCAACTGAGTAAGGCAAAAGTGCAATATTTCTAGATTGCTTGATTGCCCTTCCAAGATGTCTCTGGTGTTTTGCACATACGCCGGTTACATGCCCAGGTATAATTTTCCCCTGATCAGTAATAAATTTCCGCAGGGTTTTAAACTCTTTATAATTTATTTTCTGCTCCGAATTTTCACAGAAAATACAAATTCTTCTATTGCTTACAAATGCCATAATTATTCCTCTTCACTTACTGCGGCTGTCTCGTCCGCATTTTCTTGTTTGGATTTGATATCTTCTTCCGGCGATACTTCATCGTCGGCCGTATCTTTTTTATCTGATTCGTTTTCTGTTGCTTCCAAAGGCTCTTCATCAGCCTTCGCTTCACCAACTTCAACTGATTCTTCCTCATTCTCAACTTCAGAGGTATCCGCTTCTTTTGTTTCAGTCTCTAGATCTAATTGTTCATCACCGCCTTCTGATGTCACCTCATCAGCTGTGGCATCTATGGTATCATTTTCCTGCGTTGTAACTTCAGTGGGTTCAGTTTCTGTTGTTTTTGTAGGTTCAGAACTTGATTCAGTTCGTTGGGATTCACGGGTTTTCCCGGCAATCTGTGTATCCAAATCTTCTGCCTGTTCCAGTACATTTTCTTTTTCAATGCTGGTTGTCAAATATGCCAAAATATTGGGATTCTGCTCCAACTCTACAGCAAATTCTCCGGTGCATTTTCCTTCTCCATTATAATGGAGAAGAACATAGGTACCATATCTTTGCTTATCTATAAAATATGCTAATTTTCGTTTTCCCCAAAGTTCCATTGCAAGGGGAGAGCCACCAATCTTCTTTAGGCTTTCCTCAACGCTAAGGATAATATCTTTCAACCGCCCGGATTCCAGGCTTGGGTGAACGATATATAATGTTTCGTAATAGTTCATAATTACTCCTTATTAAAATTTAAAATAAAAATGGTGCAATAACCAATGAGACCACTGACATTAACTTAATCAATATGTTCAGTGACGGTCCGGAAGTATCTTTAAATGGATCGCCTACCGTATCACCTACCACCGCCGCTTTGTGAACATCAGAACCCTTGCCATATGATTGCCCATTTATTTCTGTTCCCTCTTCAATCATTTTCTTTGCATTATCCCAGGCGCCACCTGCATTAGATTGAAAGATTGCCATAGCAACACCACTTACTGTTACACCTGCCAGCAAACCACCTAACGCCTGTGGTCCCATATTTACGAAATTACCCAATAGCCCAATTAAAATGGGAGTAACTACTGCCAATAATCCTGGCAATAACATCTCTTTGATGGCGGACTGAGTTGAAATTTCTATACATTTTTCGTGATCTGCTTTCATTAATCCAGCCTCATAGGTAGATTTATCTTCATCAGACCAAGATGATTCATCGCCTTTGCCTAATACTTCAAGAGCTGCTTTTAATTCAGGTATGTCTCGGAATTGACGTCGCACTTCTTCAATCATCGCCATTGCTGCTCGTCCAACTGCTCCCATTGCCAATGATGAAAATAAAAATGGTAACATTGCACCTATAAATAATGCCGCCATAACTATTGGTTCTGAAATATTAATTATAAAAGGAGATTCTCCTAATTTACTTTTTATTATTTCACTAAATGCAGCAAACAATGCTAACGTTGTTAATGCCGCTGACCCAATAGCGAATCCTTTGCCGATGGCGGCTGTGGTATTACCTACGGCATCTAATTTATCTGTCCGTTCTCTTACCTCAGAAGGCAAACCTGCCATTTCAGCAATACCGCCAGCATTATCAGAAATAGGACCGTATGCATCAACCGCTAATTGAATACCCGTATTGGCTAGCATTCCCAATGCTGCCATTGCAATGCCATATAATCCTGCGCTCTGATGGGCAAAGACAATTGCCACCGCAATAATTATTACTGGAATAAAAGTTGATTGCATTCCCACGCCTAAGCCTGCAATAATATTGGTAGCTGATCCTGTAATAGACTGATCAACTACTGATTTAACAGGTTTAGTACCAGTTCCAGTGTAATGTTCTGTTATGAGTCCAATTCCTAAACCTGCAATCAAGCCAATTACAGTAGCTCCAAAGACCCCCATGGCAGTATAGGTAATTCCATCCTTTATAATTTCTGCAGGAAGAAAGTTGTTAATTAATAGATACATTGCAGCAACCATTATTCCTGAGGATCCAAACTCACCAATATTTAGTGCTTTTTGAGGGCTACCACCTTCTTTAACGGAAACCATAAAAGTTCCTATAATGGAAACAATAATTCCGGCTCCTGCAATATATAGAGGCAGTGTTACATAGGCCAATTCTCCAAATATTGCCCAGCCTAAAACCATCGATCCAATAATAGCACCAACATAAGATTCAAACAGGTCAGCACCCATACCGGCAACATCGCCCACATTATCGCCTACATTATCTGCTATAGTAGCAGGATTTAGCGGATGATCTTCAGGGATTCCTGCTTCCACTTTACCAACTAAATCTGCACCTACATCAGCAGCTTTAGTATAAATACCGCCACCCACTCTTGCAAATAATGCAATAGAAGATGCGCCTAATGAAAAGCCTGTAATGGTTTGTATTAATTTTTGAGGATCTGAAAATAGTTCTAAATGGTCATAAACAACATATAAACCTGTTACACCTAATACTCCTAATCCCACGACGCTTAGTCCCATTACGGATCCGCCAGTAAAAGCAACATTCAATGCTATTGCTAAACTTGATTGTGCTGCATTGGTGGTTCTATTGTTGGCCTTTGTGGCAACTCTCATACCCAAATACCCTGCTAGGGCGGAAGCTATTGCACCAGACAGAAATGAGATGGATACCAACCAGGAATCACCTTGGCTACTTGCCGCATACGCCAACAAACATGCAACTATTACAACAAAAATCGCCAATACACGATATTCAGCTTTTAAGAATGCCATAGCCCCATCTGCTATACTTGCTCCGATTTGTTTCATTCTATCGGAACCCTCATCTTGATTGTTAATCCAACTCGTTTTCCAAAATGCATATACCATTGCCAAAACTCCGGCACCTAATACATAATATAAATTATTCATCTACACC
>Ga0208639_1002276_pt1 | contig 11390 bp, 9 predicted proteins | sample ETNtaG_33_FD_185772 | JGI IMG/M metagenome (GOLD analysis project Ga0208639, IMG submission 185772) | Marine microbial and viral communities from oxygen minimum zone, Eastern Pacific Ocean - ETNP201310SV76 (SPAdes) (version 2) | ecosystem: Environmental > Aquatic > Marine > Oceanic ...
ATCTCCTTGCACCAAAAAACATCCGGCCATCATGATTCCCCGGGCAATCTCCTTACATAGAATAACGTACAGACATAATGTAGGATAACTTAGCGGAAGTTTTAAACTTCCGCTAAGTTTCTTTTTTCAATCTACAAAACATACGGATTGATCTATACGTTTTAAAATAATTAGTGTATAACTTAAACTTATTTTGAAAAGACTTTCTGAAGAGTATAAATCAACAAACCCGAAAACAATAATGGAATACTTTCCAGGAAATATTCTTTTGGAGTATTAATGAAAATAAATATGGCGATTCCGCAGGGAATGGCAACAATGGGAATGATGACTGCCCAGCCGCCCTGTATTTTAAACGGTCTGTTCAGGTCAGGTTGTTTCAATCTTAAACTGACAAAAACGGCAAAACCAATAAGGTAAGTTGGAATACTTAACCACGTACCCACAACCAATAAATCCACAAAGCCCATTCCAAAGGTCATGATGCTTAAAATGATGCCTTGGAGCAAAAGTGCATTAACGGGCGTTTTATATTGGGAATGTATTTTGGTAATAAATTTAGGTAAATGACCATCTTTCGCCATGGAGCCCATAAGACGTGAAAGGACAATCAGTTCTGAATTAATAAGTCCAAAATTGGATGATTGTGCAGCAATCATAAACCACCAAGCAAAGGCTCCACCACCCAAAACCAGAGCAACAGTATTGAATTGCGCCTCATCCCAGTTTGCCCAGTTTTGATCCACAGAAACCCCGATCATTAAGGGTACTATATACGCACACATGGCAATAACCAGGGTAATTAAAAGTGCTTTAGGATATGTTTTAGGTGTATCATCAATTTCTTCAGCTGCCGCGGACAGACCGGCATAACCGGAATAATTCCATAATCCGAAAATTAACGCCATGACCAACGCATCTTTTGAAGTGGAGTTATCCGGAATGTGCCATTGGCTGAAAATAGAAAAATCAATGTGACGGATTCCAATAATAATAAAACATATCACCGGCAGTACTTGGAACCACGACATAAACGTCGACCACTTCCCCACAGTTTCAATGCCGCGGATATTCAGCCAAATAGAAAACCAAATGACGGATAATGACATTAACCATACAGTCAAATGTCCGGCATCAGGCCATAGGAAATGGGTAAAATATATGGCTACCAGCGTGGGATATAGGGCTGTTTCAAATATCCAGCTCAACCACTCGAGCCAACCAAATTGAAAGCCCCAGAAACTACCCCAGCTTTCTCGATACCAGCTATAGGCACCTCCTTGCAATGGCAGCGCACTGGCCAGTTCTGCTGTTTGCAGGATATTCGGCAGGCCCCAGAAAATGGCCATAAAGATCATACCAAATACGGCTAATGTTGGACCAGATTGAGGAACAATTTCTTCAATACCATAGGGGCCGCCGCAAAGAAGAACATACATAATAGCTACCATGGGCCAAAAGCGGAGACGGGACGTATTTCGGGGTGAAGTCATGGCAGAAAATAATTTATGAATTTCAGCCTGCCAATGTAAATTCGCATTAGCTTAAACTGATATTATGCTTTGTGATAAAACACATTTTCTAAACACCACCTACACTACATACTTCCGGATTATGGATTACGGCATGCTGACCTGTGGCTGTCAATCCAGGGAAGCTCCGCCTCTTTAAATACAAATCAAATCTTTGCGCATACGCGCCGGTAGACCATTTACAAAACGTAATTGGTACACCATTAACCATTATTAAGATAGTTTTATTCAATACGACACAAAGGATTTATTATGAACAATCGAGAAATTTCACAACCGATTTTTGATCGGGCTTTAAATGTTCTGGCTCAGGGCGTCAGTTCCAATTTTCGTTATTGGGGACCCAAAGAAACACCCATCATTGCCAAAGGAAAAGGTGGTCATGTCTGGGATGCTGACGGAAACAAATTTGTAGATTATCGTTTAGGTTGGGGACCCATAAATATTGGTCATGGCGATGACAGGGTAAATAACGCTGTGTCTGAAGCAATCCAAAATGGGACAACATTTGCTGCCACCACTGAACTGGAAGTGGAAGTAGCTGAAAAGATTGTTAACATGGTTCCAAGCATGGAAATGCTTCGTTTTACGAATACAGGAACGGAAGCGACTATGCACGCCCTGCGGGTTGCCAGAGGTTATACAGGAAAAGAAAAGTTCATCAAATTTGAAGGGCAATATCATGGTGCCCACGATTATGTCCTTTTTAGTACAGCCAGTTCTCCTATTTCAGGAATGGGTCCGCGAAAAACACCGATTCCTGCTCAAAATGGAATAGGTATTCCTGACAAAATTCGCGAATATGTGATTATGCTCCCTTTTAATGATATTGATGCAGTAGAAAAAGCGGTAAAGGAAGCGCACGGCGAAATCGCTGCCATGATGATTGAGCCTTGTTTGGGTAATATTGCCGGATTAGAACCGATAGCTGGCTATTTGGCCCATTTACGAAAACTGTGTGATGAATACGAAATGGTCATGATTTTTGACGAAGTAAAAACGGGTTTTCGTCTTTCAAACGGTGGCGCTAGGGAAACATATAATGTGATTCCGGATATATCTACTTACGCCAAAAGTTTGGGTAACGGATATCCGGTTGCTGCCTTTGGCGGTAAGAAAGATGTTATGAGTGTCATCGGTTCAGGAAAAGTGACTCACGCTGGGACATTTGGGGCCAATAGCTGCAGTATGGCAGCGGCGAAAGCGGTATTGGACATTTTAGACGAAACTCCTGTATTAGAAAATCTGACAAAACGTGGTGCACGATTAAAAGCAGGATTAGATAAAGTACTTACGGAAGCAGATATTCCCCACCAAATGTCCGGGCATCCCACTATGCAGGGATTTTTGTTGACAGAAATGCCCATTCAAGATGTTCGGGGATTGGTTCATCATGATGCTGAAATGTATGGAAGCATTATAGAGCATATGTATAAAAATGGTGTTTGGGCTGAAGACGATGCACGGGAGCCATGGTTTTTGTGCGAAGCTCACACAGATGAGATTATTGATGAAACGTTAAATAAATTTGAAGATGCAGTGAAAGTAGTGAGGGGATAGTTTCCACACTTAATGTTTCATGCACTTTTAATAATTTACAACTTATTGTGTCTCCCTTTTAGGAGGGGAGAATACAAGAGGGGTTATTAAATTGATTATATTCAACAACACTTTGTAAAATTATTTATGACAACATTATTGAATTTTACGTATTTAAACCTCCCCTGTATCCCCTCCTATTACAGGAGGGGCCCCGCTCTTTTTCCTTTGGTGCTACAGATGAGGTCAATAAATAGAGTTTCTATCATATTGCCACTGTTCTTTTAGATAACGATAGTGTGCATGAATACGTTTTTAATATGAATAAACGTTATATTATTAATAAGTCAAATATTAAAAACATCAGAAGGATGAATAGAAATAATCCAACTCCATGGGAATGGAAGTTGTGGCAGTTTTTAAAAAATAAGCAAATTAATGGATATAAATTTCGACGACAAGTTAGCATCAATGATTTTGTAGTTGATTTTTGTTGTCTTGAATTGAAATTTGTAATTGAATTAGATGGAAGTGGACATTTACAACCTGTACAAATGAAAAAAGATATTCAACGAAACAATGATTTAGAAGAATGGGGATTTATGATAATGAGATTTCCAAATAATGATATTGATGAAAATCTTAATGCAGTAATTAATATTATTACTCAAAAATGCAATGAACTACATAATGAAATTCTTAAATAAATACTCAACTTATTGTGTCTCCCCTTTAGGTCTTGATATGATTATCTTTTTTTATCTAGGAATTTTTTATGCTATACTTAAATCATTATTAATATGAAAACTGAACCATTTTGGACGGACGAATTTGCCCGACCGGATGATTTACCGGTAGCCAGCGAATTACCAACTAGCGTTGATGTCGCCATTGTAGGTAGCGGGTATACGGGACTTAACGCTGCCAGAGTTCTGGCAAAATCTGGTTTATCCGTTTCAGTGTTTGAACGGAATACCATTGGTTGGGGAGCCAGTTCCAGAAACGGTGGTATGGCTACCCCGGGATTGAAATTGGATATCAGCAAAATCTACAAAAACTATCGAGCAGAATTAGGCAAGGAGTTTTGGCAGGCTTCTGTGAATGCTATTGATCTTTTGGACACCATTATTAATGAAGAACACATAGACTGTGACTGGCAACGAAAAGGTCATTGTTCACTTGCATTTAAACAATCTCATTTTGATGAAATGGAAGAATATGCTGATTGGTTAGACAAAGAATTTGGACATAAAAAATCGTTAATTTTAAAATCTGAACTCCAGAGTGAAATTGGTACAGACGCTTTTTACGGCGGATTGTCGGATGAAACAAGCGGCGGACTCCAACCAGCGAAGTACGTGTTTGGATTAGCCAATTCAGTAGCCAAACTGGGAGTTCTTCTCTATGAAAATTCCCCGGTTAATACTATCCAAAAAACGCCAAGGGGATTCCAGGTATCAACCTCCAATGGAACAGTACAAGCAGATGAAGTTATCGTGGCCACGAATGGTTATACGGATTTGCTTGTGCCTGAGCTAAGGCCTCGAGTTTTTCCTGTGGGGAGTTACATCATTGTTACAGAACCGCTGACAGAAGACCTGCAAAATAAATTGAGTCCAAAAAGCCGCATGTTTTATGATTCCAAGGTTTTTATTAATTATTTTCGCCTGACACCTGACGGACGTATGCTCTGGGGCGGCCGGAATAATTTGAGTACGGACTTGGATTTAATTGATAGCGCGAAGCGGCTTCAGAAACAAATGGTATCCGTTTTTCCTGAATTGAAAGATGTTTCTATCACTCATTCTTGGACAGGGAGATTGGGTGTCACGTTTGATTTGATGCCGCATATCGGGCGTATAAATGGTATTCATTACGTAAACGGTTATTCAGGACATGGGCTATCCATAGCCACATATTTGGGGGCAGAATTGGGTTTAATGCTTTTGGGGGAAAAAGACAGAAGCCCCTTTGAAGAAATAAACACCAAAATGATGCCATTATATCGTAACAAAACTTGGTTTTTACCCCTTGCTGAAAAATATCACAGGTTTTTAGATTGGGTGTCATAGAATAAAGATGAAATTTAAAATAAATTTTAGAACTCATTCTGTCTCCCCTTTAGGAGGGGCACTACCTTTATTCCTTTGTTGCTTCAGATGAGACGGATAGGCAGGGGAAAAACGGAAATGGCATTACATTAACATGTATTCACTCGCAGCAATTGATTATATTATTATTGTCATTTACCTTTTGATGATGGTGGGTGTGGGGATATGGTTTTCAAAACGCCATTCAAACTTTGATGATTATTTTCTGGCAGGACGATCATTGACTACACCCATTTTAATTACAACATTGATTTCCACTTATTACGGTATTGATGTTCTTTTTGGGGATTCACAACTTGCGTTTACCGATGGTGTTGTGGCCTGGTTTGGCTATGCCCGACCGACATATGCATTTTTTCTCATCGCTGCTTTTTTGTTAGCGAATCGTTTGAAAAAAGAAGACTTTCGCAGCCTCCCTGATATCTTGGACAAATATTACGGGAAAAAGACTCGGTATATTGGTGCATTGGCATCCTTTATTTATTCTCTTCCGGCATTATCCTTGTACGGCTTCGGTATGCTGGGTGATGTAATTATGGGGTGGCCGCCTTTTGTCGGCATGCTTATTCTTGGCGGAATAGCTTTGGTCTATACTCTCACTGGCGGATTTTGGGCTGTGGCATTGACCGATTCCATCCAGTTTGTGATGATGTGTGTTGTGCTGGCGATTGCCGTTCCTTTTGCGTTTAATATTATCGGCGGTTTTGATACTATGATTGACGTACTGCCCGCCGCCTATTTCGAATCCATGGGCGATTTGTCCATCTGGCTGGTGATTATTTATGCGTCTACGGGATTAACCATTCTGGTGGAGCCGACTTTTTATCAGCGTATCTTTGCTGCCAAGTCATACAAGAATGTACGCAATGCCCTTATCATTGGTATCTTCATTTGGGGTTCATACGATTGGGTCGTAACTATATTGGCCATGGCGGCGAAAGTGGGAGCCATTCAGGGCATTATACCGGCGGATGTTGCTCCCGATGCTTCCCTGCTGACCATTATGGTGGTTGCATTGCCGGCGGGTGTTTTGGGGCTTTTTATGGCAGGAGTCCTTTCCACTGAAATGTCTACGCTGGATTCTTATTGCCTGGTGGCTGGGGGAAATGTGGCCTACGATTTTTATAAACCGGCACTGAAACCGGATGCCGGCGATGATGAATTGATTCAAAAAACCCGCTGGGGTGTAGGACTGTCCTGGATTTTAGGATTTGTCATGGCCATTTCTTTTGATCAAATGCTGGGACTCTGGGTGTTTATGGCATCCATTTTGATTTCAAGTGTTCTTGTTCCCATTTTGGGCGGACTGTTTTTTCCGAAATTTCATAAACCACTGGCGGGGCTATTGAGCACTGGGTTAGGTCTGGCTTCCACCATAATCCTGAACATGTATATTATGACACAAGGAACATTTGTTGTGGAAGAGGAAACATATGTACTTCATATTGGACAGTGGAACATATTTCAGGAATACCTTATGTATATAACTGTACCTATTTCTTTTATGGGATACATGCTGGGCATTATATTTGGAAAGGAGAAACGATCATGAGCGGTTGGGAAATATTCACATGGATTAGTGTAATTATACTTGGGTTAGGATCCATCATTGTTTTTATACTTTTTTTAAAGGATGTACCGGAATTATTAAAAAAATCAGAAAAGGAATCATTATGAAAAATCAAAATTATATAAACGGTCAATGGGTCGATGCCCATAGCGGCAAAACCTTGGGTGTGGAAAATCCCTATACTGAAGACATTATTACTCATGTTCCCGCCAGCGGTGAAACAGATGTCAATCACGCCGTTGATGCAGCAAAAAACGCTTTTGAAATTTGGCGGAAAATGGTAGCGGCTGAACGGTGTGAACTGATGAATGATATGGCCAAAAAGTCCAGGGATAACGCCGAAGAACTGGCCAAAACGGTTACAGCCGAAATGGGAAAACCTTTTAGCGAAGCGATGGAAGAAATTGAGACCGTGGCAGACTATTTAGAATATTACAGCCAATTAGCCAGAGACCATGTGGGTCGCATCGTAGCCCCGGTGGATTCACGATCCATGTCGCTGGTGAGATACGAACCCTTTGGTGCGGTGGGATGCATCATACCTTGGAATTATCCACTCTCGCTCATGGGTTGGAAACTCGCACCTGTTTTGGCAGCGGGAAATACAATTGTCATGAAACCATCAGAAATTTCTTCCCTTTCCATCCTTCATTGGATTGACATAGCAGGCGGAGACATGCCCGACGGCGTTATGAATGTTATTACCGGGTATGGAAAAGAGGCCGGTGAAGCGTTGGTAAAACACCCGGATGTTCCTGTCATTACGTTCACGGGATCTGTAGTCACGGGAAAAAGAATTGCCCGACTTGCCGCAGACAATTTGAAAAAAGTGTCCTTGGAACTGGGCGGAAAAGACCCGGTCATTATTTGTGATGATGCAGATATTGACGTAGCGGCCAAGGGCACATCCTGGGGCGGGTTCTTAAACGCCGGGCAAGTGTGTACATCCATTGAGCGGGTGTATGTTTTTGATACAATTGCAGATGCATTTACCGAAGCATTGGTGGCTGAAGCCAAAAAGGTGCGACTGGGAAATCCCATGGATGAAGCAACAGATGTAGGGCCCATGTCATCTGAAATGCAGTTTGCTAAAGCCCAAGAAAAGGTTGATTTAGCAATAAAAGAAGGCGCACGGGTTTTAACCGGCGGGCAGCGTTCAGAAAAATTTGATAAAGGATATTTTTATGAACCAACTGTTTTTGACCAAGTGACATCTGAAATGGACATTGTAACAGAGGAAGCATTCAGCCCTGTGATTCCCATTCAGCGCGTTGGATCTATCGAAGAAGCCATTCAATTATCAAATTCCACACGCTATGGATTGGGATGCACTATATTTACCCGGGATATTGAAAAAGCGCTCACGGCAGCAGATGACATAAAATCGGGTACCTTCTGCATAAATAATCCGCTCATGGAAAATATTGCTGCGCCCTTTGGGGGAATGAAACAATCGGGCATCGGCCGGGAACACGGCATTGAAGCGCTGGAAGAATTCCGGGAAGCGAAACATATTTTTATTGATTATAATCACACCAGCAAGGAGTGGTGGTATCCTAATGAAGAATGATCAAATGAATCTGGAAAATCTTTGGATGCCTTTTTCAGCCAACAGGGATTTTAAATCCGCGCCGCGGCTGATGAATGCAGCCAAGGGGATGTATTACCAAAAACCGGATGGATCTCCTGTGTTGGATGGGACAGCAGGATTATGGTGCTGCAATGCGGGACATGGTCATGAAAAAATTGTTATGGCCATCCAAGAGCAAGTAGCGAAAATGGATTTTGCGCCCTCATTTCAGATGGGGCATCCTTTGGGATTTAAAGCAGCGCAAAAATTATTGGAGCTTGCGCCCGGTGATGAGTTTCAATATGCATTTTTCACCAATTCCGGATCGGAAGCGGTGGATTCTGCGCTAAAGATTGCCCTGGCTTACCAACAGCATCGTGGAGAAACAGAACGGACCATACTTGTGGGTCGGGATCGAGCCTATCACGGCGTTGGATTTGGCGGCATCACTGTAGGTGGTATGCCCTTAAACAAAAAACATTATACTCTTTTGCCCGGTGCAGATCATATGCGTCATACCCATGACTTGGAGCATAATGCATTCAGTAAAGGACAGCCTGATTGGGGAAAACACCTGGCGGATGATTTGGAGCGCATCATTGGTAAACACGACGGAGATAAAATAGCAGCTGTGATTATTGAACCTGTGGCCGGATCCACCGGTGTACTGATCCCGCCTAAAGGATATTTAAAACGGATTCGAGAGATATGTACGGCCCATGATACACTGCTCATTTTTGATGAAGTGATTACAGGATTCGGCCGACTGGGAACACCTTTTGCCGCTCAGTATTTTGATGTGGAACCGGACATGATTACCTGCGCCAAAGGACTCACCAGCGGAACGGTACCCATGGGGGCCGTTATGGTAAAAAAGAAGATGTATGACGCATTTCAACAGGGAGATCCGAAATCAATCGACTTGTTCCATGGTTATACATATACAGCTCATCCCCTGGCAGCTGCTGCAGCCATCGCCTCAATAGATGTATATCGCGAAGATGGCTTGATCGATCGCGCTGCCGGTATGGCATCTTACTGGGAAGAAGCACTGCATTCATTGCGGGGCGTTGGTTCCATTATAGACATTCGTACCATCGGCCTTATGGCCGGAATAGAAATGGAGTCGCGAAAAGGGAAAATAGGTACCCGGGGATATGATGTTTTTACTAATGCGTTTCATGGGCATAATTTATTGATCCGTATTACGGGTGATACTCTCGCCTTGTCACCGCCACTGATTGTAGAAAAAGAGCATATTGACCGAATGATGAGTATATTGAGGGAGATCATTCCAAATCATTAGAATCCTTTGGTAAACCTGATGTATGAAGAAAAAATAATTACAATTCCTCTGTTTTTCTATTTTAACTATTTTCAATTTTATTATATCATTTCCAATTATTTCCCCATGAAAGATTCAGGTTAAATTCATCCAGAATTTTAGAAAAGAAAATCATGAAATATCCAATTATTGAAAATATCATTAACGGAAAACCTGTCCGATCTAATGGCAACCTCTTGAATGTTTTTAGCCCTCTAAACGGTGAACTCATCTCCCAGGTCAATATGTCAGGAAAAGATGCAGTTGATGAAGCAGTTCAAACAGCTCAAGATGCATTTCCTGATTGGTCAGGAATGACGCTGAAAGAACGTGTTCAAGTATTTTTTAAGTATAAGCATTTGTTGGAAGAAAACATGATTGAATTATCCGAACTCATTCATGAGGAAAATGGCAAAACAATGGATGAAGCCAGGGCAGAGGTGGAAAAATCAGTGGAAGTAACTGAATTTGCCTGCGCTTTACCCCAACTGAGTTCTGGAGAGATTCAGGAAGTAAGCCGGGGAGTGGAATGCCAATCTGAACGAGTTCCCCTTGGAGTGGTTGCTTCAATAACACCTTTTAATTTTCCCAACATGGTTCCCAATTGGACAATTCCCAATGCCATTGCACTTGGCAATACCATGATTCTCAAACCATCAGAACAAGTCCCTTTGAGCGCCAACCGTATCGCCGAACTCTTGTCCGATGCCGGGTTGCCTGATGGTGTATTTAATATCGTCCATGGCGGTCAGGAAGCAGTGGAAGCCATTTGTGACCACGAAGGTATTTCGGCCATTACATTTGTAGGTTCGACCAAAGTAGCCAAGATCGTCTACCAACGTGGTACAGCAAATCTAAAACGTGTATTGGCCCTGGGCGGAGCGAAAAATCACTTAATCGTATTGCCTGATGCCCATCCGGAAATGGCCGCCGCCGATATTGCCGCTTCCATGACCGGTTGCGCTGGTCAGCGCTGTATGGCAGCGTCCGCCATGGTGGCTGTCGGTGACTCCGACCATATTATTGAAGAATTATGCGTTGAAGCTAAAAACATAATTCCGGGAGAAAATCTAGGGAGTGTTATTTCCCAAGAAGCCAAAGATCGTATTGAAGGTTATATTTCTGAAGCGGAGGAAAACGGTGCAAAAGTATTGCTGGATGGCCGGGCAGCATCAGTGAATGGCAAAGGATACTATGTAGGTCCAACGATCATTGATAATGTAACTCCGGATATGAAAATTGCAAAAGAAGAAGTATTTGGCCCGGTTTTGGCTATCATGCGCGCGGCCACTGTTGATGAGGCTATTGCCATTGAAAACAATTCAGATTATGGCAATGCGGCTGCAGTATTTACTCAATCAGGGAAATTAGCCCGTTATGTTACCGAAAAGGCCAGCGCCGGGATGATTGGTGTGAATATTGGTGTACCGGTTCCCAGGGAACCTTTTTCGTTCGGCGGCTGGAACGAATCCAAATTTGGAACGGGGGATATTACAGGTAAAAGCGCCATCGAATTTTGGACAAAATTGAAAAAAACAACCACCAAATGGAATCCAGAATCCAAAGTTAATTGGATGAGCTGATTTCCACTATTTGATCTATATATGAAAATATCTGTCATAATTCCTGTTTATAACGAAGCTGCTACGTGTATTGATTTAATCAACAAGGTTAAGTCAGTTCCCATAGATAAAGAAATCATCGTTGTAAACGATGGCTCCAGCGATGGCACATCTGAATTACT
>Ga0208639_1002277_pt1 | contig 11375 bp, 9 predicted proteins | sample ETNtaG_33_FD_185772 | JGI IMG/M metagenome (GOLD analysis project Ga0208639, IMG submission 185772) | Marine microbial and viral communities from oxygen minimum zone, Eastern Pacific Ocean - ETNP201310SV76 (SPAdes) (version 2) | ecosystem: Environmental > Aquatic > Marine > Oceanic ...
TTTGCTAATACATTTTGAATATCTTTTTATTAGATAATCAATATCATCACTAAGCTCTTTTACTAGGTTTAATGCATCATAAACATCATCAGAGTTTTCAACACAAATTTTAGAGTGATGTTCGATTGCTTTTTGTAGTACAATTTTAGAAGATTTTCCATTTCTAATAGAATCTACATATACTTCATTTACATTAAAATACAGATTCTCTGAATTTGAAAATAATTTTAGTATTTCTTCTGGCATTTCATATCTAAACCTTCCTTCAATTTCTTCATCAGAGACTATACTATCAAGGTAGTTATCTGGAAATTTAAAGATTTGCTGCCAATTAATGTCTGATCCCCATTCACCAAACCTATAGAAATTATTACCTAGATCTATAACATCAAAACAAGATTTTTTTTCTAGAACTCTGGACCCTCGACCTATCATTTGGTAATACAAGGTTAATGATTTTGTAGCTCTGTTAATAATAATGCTTTCTACTGTTGGTTCATCAAATCCAGTAGTTAAAATACTAACTGATGTAAGAATAGCATTTGGAGTTTCTTTAAACCACTTTAAGATATTTGCTCTTTCATTTTTTGTAGCAGTATTATCTAGATGTTTAATTTGAAAACCTGCACTTTTAAATGTGTCATAAACAATCAGAGAAGTATTAATACCATTATTAAATATTAATGTTTTCTTATTTACACAACGCTCTTCATATGCACACACTAATTTTGACAACATATCATTGTTTGTGTATAAGTCTTCAGATGATTTGACAGTGTAATCTCCATTTGCTCCAACAACTAATGAAGTTAAACCAACATTATAGGTAAATAAATCAGCTTTAGCTAGAAATCTATTGCTAATTAATTCTTTTATAGATTCTCCTACAATTAACTCATCATAATTATCATTCATAGGAAGATTGATATTTGAACTTAATGGAGTCGCTGTTACTCCCAATATAAAAGATGTATTAAAGAATTTAAATAATTTAGTAAATGAATTATAGTGCGCTTCATCAATTATAACTAGCCCAACATTTGAAATATCAAGTTTATCATCAAGAAGCCTGTTATTTAATGTTTCAACCATTGCTACAAAGCAACTGTAATTACCTTGATCATCTAAAGATGCTTTACTATTGATTATTTTATTTTCAACACCAAATTCAGTAAGTACTTTAGATGTTTGATTACAAAGCTCTATTCTATGAGTCATTACCACTACTCTACTATCGTGTGTTTTTATGTACTGTCTAACTATTTCAGAAAAGATAATTGTTTTACCACCTCCTGTTGGCAGTTGATAAAGCAGATGATAATCACTAGGAGCATTATCAAATCTCTTAAAGATTTCAGAAATAGCTCCTTTCTGATATTTGTATAAATCTTTTTCTTTTTTTGTTATCATTTTTACTTTATGAAGATTTGCAAAAATAGGAACTTTTCTTAGTTATTCAATAATCTTTAAGAGAAAAATTTTATCTTATGTACTTAATTATTAATAATTTATCAAAGTGATAAAAATTAAATCTGAAATTATAGTTTTTGTTCTTATTATCATTACTTTTTTTATAGTATATCAGGATAAACTTATTGGTGAAAAAAACACAATGGAAATACATAATGAAATAATAACACTAGATACGCACTGTGACATTGATTTAAATAATTTTACAGATAAAAACAATTACACAATTAATACAAACTCACAAGTAAATCTTCCAAAAATGATTGAAGGAGGATTAGATGTTGCATGGTTTATTGTTTTTACAGCCCAGGATTCATTAAATGAAGATGGATATAAAAATGCACACAAAAATGCTATGGATAAGTTTGAAGCAATTCATAGACTTGTAGAAGAATATGCTCCAGATCAGATTGAGCTTGCACTATCAGAAGAAGATGTATACAAGATAAATGCAAAAGGAAAAAAAATAGCAATGATAGGGGTTGAAAATGCATATCCCCTATCCAATGACTTGTCAAATATTAAAAAATTCTATGATCTTGGAGCAAGATACATTTCTTTAGCCCATAATGGTCATAGTCAATTCTCTGATTCAAATACAGGAGAAGAAGATGGTATATGGTTGCACGATGGATTAAGTGATAAAGGAAAAGAAGCAGTAACTGAAATGAATAGATTAGGAATAATGATAGATGTTTCACACCCTTCTAAAGAAGCCATACGTCAAATGATAGAAATAAGTGAAGCACCTGTTATTGCCTCTCATTCTTCTGCAAGAAATTTATGCAATCATTCTAGAAATTTAGATGATGAACAATTAGATTGGATCAAGCAAAATGGTGGTGTAGTTCAAACAGTTGCTTATGCTGGATATTTAAGGGATGATATTTCTCCAGACTTAGTAACGGTTGTAGATTTAGTTGACCATATTGATTATATGGTTGAAAAGATAGGGATAGATCATGTAGGAATTAGTAGTGATTTTGATGGTGGTGGAGGAATTCAAGGGTGGTCTGATGCGTCTGAAACATTTAATGTTACTAAAGAGTTATTAAAAAGAGGCTATAATAAAGAAGAAATAAGTAAAATATGGAGCGGCAATCTGTTAAGAGTATTAACTGAAGTACAAAAAATTGCTAAAAATATTCAGGCTAGTAATTAACTAAATCAATTAATTCTTTCTCAAATCTGCTGTAAGGAAGATATTGTTTTTCTAAACTAGCTTCAAACGGAACTGGCGTATTAAGACTGGCTACCCTTCTAACTGGCGCATCTAAGGATTCAAAACAATTTTCCATTATTATAGATGATATTTCAGAAGCTAAACCGCCAAACATAGAGTCTTCTTGAAGGATTATTGCTTTCCCAGTTTTATTTACAGAGTTTATTATTGATTCGCTGTCCAATGGACACAAACTCCTAAGATCGATTAAATCTGCACTTATGTTAGGATTCTTATCTAAAATTTCTAATGCGTGATGAACTGGGGCACCATATGATATAATACTAATATTATTTCCTGATCTCAAAAATGAAGCTTTACCAATTGGAAGATTATAATAATCTTTAGGAACTTCTTGTCTTAAACTTCTATACAACGCCTTATGTTCAAAAAATAGAACAGGATTAGGGTTTTCAATAGCTGAAATTAGCAGTCCTTTAGCATCATATGGAAATGCAGGGTATAACACAATTAATCCAGGAGTTTTAGTAAACCAAGCTTCATTAGTTTGTGAATGAAATGGTCCAGCTCCTACTCCAGCACCACATGGCATTCTTAGAACAATATCAGCATTTTGCTCCCATCTATAAAAAGATTTTGCTAAATAGTTTACAACTGGGTTAAAACCTGAACTGATAAAGTCTGAAAATTGCAGTTCAACAACACTTTTTGTTTTACAAATAGACAGCCCCATAGCAACCTCAATTATTGATGATTCACAGATAGGAGTGTTTCTTACTCTTTCTAACCCAAACTTATCAGTAAAACCTTCCGTAACTTTAAACACACCTCCATACTCTGCAACATCTTGACCCATTAAAATTAAATCATCATTTTTTTCCATGGATTGAAACAAACCTTCAGAAATAGCATCAACAAATCTTAGGTTCTGTGTTTTATTAGAATGATCGACTTTTTTAAATACATGGTTCTTGTAGACATCTTTAAGTTCAGTATCAATTTTTGGCTCTGAAGTTGCTTCATCAAATGCTGTTTTTAAATTAGAATCTATTTCTTCCTTAATCTTTTCTTTAATTTCAATAATATCTTCCTTATTAAGCAGATTAGATTCAACAAGAAATGACTCATAATTTGAAATAGGATCTTTTATTTTCCAATCACTTATTAATTTCTTTGGAACATATTTAACACCACTAGCTTCTTCATGACCTCTGATTCTAAATGTTTTGAACTCTATTAATACAGGTTTTGGTTTTTTTCTAATTTTAGCTGCAATTGAGGAAACCTCTGAATATACATCCACTATATTATTACCATCTATAATATGAGATTCTATACCGTATCCTATACCTCTATCAGCAAGATTCTTACAATTGTACTGTTCATTTGTTGGAGTTGATAAACCGTAACCATTATTTTCAATAATAAATATCACCGGAAGATTCCAAACTGAAGCTACATTCAATGCTTCATGAAAATCACCTTCACTTGTACCTCCTTCTCCAGTGAAAACTGCAGTAATTTTTTTAGTGTTATTTAATAAATTATATAATGCTATTCCATCAGCTACTCCAAGTTGAGGGCCTAAATGTGAAATCATCCCAACAATATTGTATTCATTTGTTCCAAAATGAAATGACCTATCCCTTCCTTTGGTAAAACCAGATGGTTTTCCTTGCCATTGAGAAAACAAACGATGCAATGGTATGTTTCTAGAAGTAAATACCCCTAAATTTCTATGCATTGGAAGGATGTACTCATCATTTTCTAATGCCAGTGTAACACCAACAGATATTGCTTCTTGTCCTATGCCAGAGAACCATTTTGAAATTTTACCTTGTCTTAGTAAAACAAGCATTTTTTCTTCAATCATCCTTGATTTTAGCATGGAAGTATAAAGCTCTAAATGTTTAACAGCTTTTATTGAAGATTTTTGATAATTCATTTTAAATATCTATTCCATATAAACTGATATAAAAGTACCAATATTATGAAGAATTAAAGCTATAATATTTTCATTTATTATTCAATATCAAAAAATTTAATTATCAACATTTTGTATATTTGCAGAATACTAATAAAACTTTCACATGAACAATATACCATCAGTAGATCTTAGAGATTTTTTAAGTGAAGACCCTCAGCTTAAGGAAGAATTTGTTCAATCAATAGGTAAAGCTTTTCAAGAGATAGGATTTTGTGCTGTTAAAGGTCACTTTTTATCTGATGATCTTATAGAAAGACTATATGAGCAAATTAAATTATTTTTTGACCTTCCAAACGAAATAAAAACTAAATATGAATTTCCAGAATATTCAGGTCAAAGAGGTTATGTTTCTTTTGGTAAAGAGAGTGCTAAAGGAAGTAAGCATGGTGATCTAAAAGAATATTGGCATTTTGGTCAATATATAGAAGAAAAAGATAAAAACAAATACAATTATTTTCCAAATATTCATGTTGATGAATTGCCTGAATTTAATAAAATAGGTAAAGAATTATACTCAACTTTAGAGAAAACAGCAAAATACATTCTTAGAGCTTTAGCATTATACTTAAATATAGATGAGAATTACTTTGATCAATATATTAAGAATGGTAACTCGATATTAAGACCTATCCACTACCCTCCTATTTTAGATGACCCTAAAGAGGCTGTTCGTGCTGCGGCTCATGGAGATATAAACCTTATCACTTTACTTATGGGCGCACATGGTAAGGGATTACAAGTTCAACATTCAAATGGTGATTGGATTAATGCAATGGCTAGTAAAGATGAGTTAATGATAAATATTGGAGATATGTTATCTAGACACACTAATAATGTATTAAAGTCTACAGTTCATAGAGTGGTGAATCCAGACAAGGAATTGTTAAAAAAATCTAGATATTCTATTCCGTTTTTTATGCATCCAGTGAGTGACATGAAGCTAGATGTTTTAGAATCTTGCATTTGTGAAGAACATCCTAAATCATTTGATGACATTACTGCAGGAGAGTTCCTAAATGAAAGATTAATAGAATTAGGTCTGCTAGAGAAATAATGAATTTACAAGATCAATTAAAGAATTTATTTCCTGAGCATAATTTTAAGACTTCAACAAATGATGTTAAGCAAAAGATATTTCAAGAAGATCCTCTTGTATGTAAATATGAAAAAAGAAAAGGAAAACCTATCACTATCATTGAAGGATTTACAAATGTGAATGAAAGTAAACAGAAAGAAATTGCACAAAAACTCAAAAGAATGCTAAGTGTGGGTGGCAGTGTTAAATCAGGAAAAATCATTATTCAAGGAGATAATAGAGATATTATAATGAATGAATTAAAAAAAATAGGATTTAATGTTAAAAGAGTTGGAGGTTAGATTATAAGTAATGGATAAATCAGAATTAATATTAAACGATGACGGTTCGGTATATCATTTAAAACTGAAAACTGAAAATCTTTCTTCTAAAGTTATTTTGGTTGGGGATCCATTTCGTGTAGATAAAATCACGAAACATTTTGACAAGATTGAATTTAAAACTCAGAATAGAGAATTTAAATCAGTTACAGGGTATTATAAGTCAAAAAGAATCACTGTTATTTCAACTGGAATTGGTTCAGGTAATATTGATATTGTTTTAAATGAGCTAGATGCTCTAGTTAATGTAAATCTAGATACAGGAGAAGTTTTAAATTCAAAAAAGTCTTTGGAATTAATAAGAATTGGCACTTCAGGATCAATTCAGAATGATATACCTGTTGACTCGTTCTTATTAAGCAAGATGGCAATTGATATTGATGGTTTTATGTTGAATTATGATTTATCATCTATAGATAACTCAAGCTTTGTAAAACACATAGAAGAAAATCATCAAATTCAAGATCAATTATATTGTTATGATTGTTCTAATGAACTATATGATAAATTTAACTCAAGTGATGTTAATAGTGGAATTACAATAACATGTAGTGGTTTTTACAGCTCACAAGGAAGATCTATAAGATTAAATACATCTCATAAAAATAATCTTAGTGAAATTAAGAAGATAAAATACAATAATTATAATGCTACAAACCTTGAAATGGAAACGGCGATTATTTATGCAATGTCCAATCTATTAGGGCATAAAGCTATTTCCTTGAATGCAATACTTGCTAATAGAAATCTAGAAGAATATAGCAAGAATCCAGAAGATACAATTGAGAATCTAATAGAATATACGCTTAACAAGCTTTAGTTACCATAGGATTTCATCTAATCCATTAGATTTTAAATAGCTATTTGTTTTACTAAAATGTTTATTTCCAAACCAATAACCTCTATTTGCGCTTAATGGTGATGGATGACCGCTTGTTAAGATAAGATGATTAGTTTTATCTATTAACTTAGCTTTACTTTTAGCATAACTACCCCATAGTAGGAATACTATATTATTTCTTTTTGATGAAATTGTTTCTATTATTTTGTCGGTAAAAACTTCCCATCCTTTATTCTGATGACTTCCAGCAAGATTTTCCCTAACTGTCAGTGTTGAGTTTAATAAAAGCACCCCCTGCTTAGACCATCTAGTTAAATCTCCATTATTTGGAATAGTTATGTTAAGATCATCTTTAAGTTCTTTAAATATATTAATTAATGAAGGAGGTGAATTAACTCCGTTTGGTACAGAAAAACAGTATCCATGAGCTTGACCTTTACCATGATAAGGGTCTTGACCAATGATTACCACTTTAAGGTTGTCTAGTGGGCAATCATCAAGTGCTGAAAAAATGTTTTTACCTGGTGGATAACAAGTATGGTTTATATATTCTTGTTTTATAAAACGTACTAGTTCTAAGAAATAAGGTTCACTAAATGTATTTTCTAATTCTTTTTTCCAGGAAGAATCTAGGCTAACATTCATTTCTTTTTAATTAATTTATCCACTAGCATTGAAACAGTTGCGTCTCCAGTGATATTAACCACTGTTCTACACATATCTAGAGGCCTGTCGACAGCAAAAATTAATGCTAATCCAGCTTCTGGTATCCCTGCTTGAGATAATACAATAACTAACACAATAATCCCTGCACTAGGTACTGCTGCAGCTCCTATTGAAGCAAGTGTCGCTGTAAGAATAATTCCAAGCTGAGCTCCTAATGATAGATCTAGACCAAATGTTTGTGCAATAAATACAGCTGCAATAGCCTGATACAATGCGGTGCCATCCATGTTTATAGTAGCTCCAATTGGTAATACAAAACTTGAAACTTCTTCTTTTACACCTAAATGATTATGAACTCTATCCATAGTAACTGGTAGGGTTGCCGCACTAGAGCTAGTTGAAAATGCAACTAATTGTGCTGGAAGAATACCTTTTAAAAAGTAATTAGGGTCTTTTCCAGTAAAAACCTTTACAATTAATACATATAGTATAATTAATACTGATAATCCCAGAATAAGCGTCATAGAGTACAATAACAGGCTTTTTAGTAAATCCCATTTTGGTGCTTCAACAATTAATGTTGCTAATAATGCAAACACCCCATATGGAGCAAATGACATTATTAGGTCAATTATTTTTAAAATAACCTCATTTAATGAATCAAAAAACTCTTTTATTGGTCTTGATTTATCAGGTGGAATTAAGATCATTGAAATACCAAACAAGATTGCAAAGAAAATTACTTGAAGCATATTCTTATTATTAGATGCAGCATAAACTATATTAGAAGGCACAACATCTATAAGTGCTTGAAGAGGGCCTGAATTTTTTGTAGTTGCAGCTACCTCTCTTTTTTGATCTGCATCACTCTCATATGCGCTTATTAATTCTATTCGAGTTTCTTCAGAAATGGAATCACCAGGTTTTATAACATTTACTACAATTAAGCCAATACTCACAGCGATAACAGTTGTTATCATATATGTTGCTATTGTAGCTCCACCCATTTGTGAGAGTTTTGAAATATCTTTCAAATCTGAAATACCCTTTACAAGAGATGCTAGTATTAATGGAATTGCAATTAATTTTAATGAATTAATAAAAATTGTTCCAAAAGGTTTTATCCAATCAGATATAAAATCTTTTCCAAAATCAAAGTTTGACATTATAAGACCAAAAACAACACCAAGAGCCATTCCTATTAATATTTTCCAATGTAATGCTAGATTCTTCATAAAATTTAAAAGATTAATTATACAATCATATTTTTTGGTACTCTTATTTAAAACAACAACCTAAGTTAATATAATTAGAAGAAAAAATTCTAATTTCATTTGGAATATGTAATTTTAAATTAAATTCAACCAATGTATTCAAAAGTTTCCTCTGCTGATATTGATTATTTTAAATCTATTGTTGGGGCTAACTATGTTTTTACAAATGAAGATATTATAAAAGAATACTCTCATGATGAAACTGAAGATTTATCCTTTCTTCCAGAAGTAGTTGTCAAGCCTGAAAAAGCCGAAGAGATATCTGAAATACTAATCCATTGCAATAAAAATAAAATCCCTGTTACTCCATGTGGAGCTAGAACTGGGTTAAGTGGAGGCTCCCTCCCTATTCATTCAGGAGTTGTTTTAAGTACAGAGCGTTTAAATAAAATAATAGAAATTGACACCAATAATTTACAAGCAACAGTTGAGCCAGGTGTAATAAACCAGGTTTTTAAAGATGCTGTAGAAGAAAAAGGATTGTTTTATCCCCCTGATCCTGCTAGTCAAGGAAGTTGTTTTTTAGGAGGTAATCTTGCAGAAAATGCAGGTGGTCCTAAAGCATTAAAATATGGAGTAACAAAAGACTTTGTTCTGAACTTACAAGTAGTCTTGCCTACTGGAGAGATTATATGGACTGGAGCAAATGTGTTAAAAAACTCTACAGGATATAATCTAACTCAACTTCTTGTTGGAAGCGAAGGTACGTTAGGAGTCATAACTTCTATTGTATTTAAGCTTATCCCCTTACCTCAAAAATCTATTACACTATTAATTCCTTTTAAATCAGCTGAAGATGCCTGTAAAGCAGTCTCATTGATATTTATGGCAGGTATTACACCTTGTGCAGTTGAATTCATAGAAAGAGATGCTATAGATTGGACACTAAAGTATTCTGATGTTAAACTAGCCATAGAAGATGATATTAATGCTCACTTATTAATCGAGGTTGATGGCAATGATATTGAAGCACTTTATGTGGACTGTGAAAAAATTGAAAAGGTAGTTTCACAATTTGAATGTGGAGAAATAACTATGGCAGATAATGATTCTCATAAGGATATGCTATGGAAATTAAGAAGAAGTATTAGTGAAGCAGTTAAATCTAATTCTGTTTATAAAGAAGAAGATACTGTAGTCCCTAGAGCAGAACTACCTAAACTCCTAAAAGGAGTAAAAGAGATTGGTAAAAATTATGGGTTTAAATCTGTTTGCTATGGTCATGCAGGTGATGGAAATCTTCATATAAACATTATAAAAGGAGATATGAGTGATGATAAATGGAACAACGAGCTAACAAAAGCGATTAAGGAAATATTTGAGTTAACTGTAAGTTTAGGAGGTACTATATCAGGAGAGCATGGCATAGGATATGTGCAAAAAGATTATATTAGTATAGCATTTTCTAAAAAGGAGATTGAATTACAAAAACAGATAAAAAACATATTTGACCCAAATAATATTCTTAATCCAGGTAAGATTTTTAACTAAAAACATGATAGAAGCAGAAAGTATAAGTAAATTAATTCCTGTTTTAGTAGTATTAATTCTTGGAATTATTGAATCTCTTGGGGGATTATATTTTGATGATAAAAGATCAAAAAATGACCTCACAATTGAATTAGTATGTTTAACTATACTTCCAACATTAATTCAACCTGCTATTTTAGCTTTTGTTATATTTTTAATGGGTTTATGGTTTCCTTTTTACGAAGACTATTTTATTAGTTCATTTTTCTTATGGCATATTTTAGCTTTTTTAATCTTTGATGATCTTACTCAGTATTTATGGCATAGATTTTCACATGAAAATGCTTTTATGTGGAAACTTCACAGACCTCATCACGTTGTTGAAGAAATGGGTGTACTGGTAACCTATAGAAATGCTTTTTTATATTATGCTTTTATGCCTGGAATATGGTTTTCAGCTGTCTTGATATTCTCAGGAATGATAGAAGTTTATCTTTACTATGTTCCAATTAAGGTTTCTATAATATTACTTGCTCACAGTGAAATAAAATGGGATAGATTTTTATATAAGTATAAAATTTTACATCCATTAGCTTGGATTGTAGAAAGAACCATTTCGACTCCTTGCACTCATTATGCTCATCATGGATTAACCGCTGAAGATGGCGTATCAAATCCAAATGGAAACTATGGAAACTTATTGTTTTTTTGGGATGTTTTATTTGGAACAGCTAAGATTACCAGAAAATATCCCACACGTTTTGGAGCATGGAATAAAATGAAAGAACCATGGTATGTTCAGTTGTTTTTTCCAATAATCAAATCAAAAGATTCAAGAAGTGAGCTACATTCAATAAAAACTGACATGGATTATGATCCATCTATAGATTATAAAGATTTTTTAACTAAAAACGAATAATTATGAAAAAACTAATACTTATAACATTGATTTTTGTAGCATTTTCTTCTTGTTCAAATATGGAATCAGATGCACAAAAGGCTTGTGAATTAATAGCTGAAACAGCTGAACTTATGCCAGAAGTTATTCAATTAGGTCTGAAATCAGCA
>Ga0208639_1002278_pt1 | contig 11373 bp, 8 predicted proteins | sample ETNtaG_33_FD_185772 | JGI IMG/M metagenome (GOLD analysis project Ga0208639, IMG submission 185772) | Marine microbial and viral communities from oxygen minimum zone, Eastern Pacific Ocean - ETNP201310SV76 (SPAdes) (version 2) | ecosystem: Environmental > Aquatic > Marine > Oceanic ...
GCAGCACCTCAAGTGATTCCAGATTACACCCATTTGCCGGGTGGAGGTACATACTCAACAGGTGCGATGGGCGAGACCATTTACAACGCACCCGATGGGTCCAATTGGCAGATGCAGGTCGATTCCTCATTCATCCGAATCAATTGATTAGGCACCGGCGTTTTCAAACGCCTCCTCAATCATTTCAGCGGGTGTTACTGAGGGGCGGAAGCCACAACGCTGCTCGATTTCCCAAGCATCGACGACACCCCACACTTCGTGAGAATCATCGTTTCCATATTGTGGATCACATCCAGTACGTTCTTGGTAGATTGCTGCGACATCACTCATTACTGAACCTTCACCTGTTCCTATGCAGAGTGTTTCTCTAGTGGGTGGTCGATTTTCCAAGATGTGCATCACAACTTCAATCACATCTGAAATGTGCACGAAATCTTTCGCTTGTGTTCCATCACCTGGAACACTAAGCCAGCCAAAAATTGAATCTTGCGCGAATTGGTGAAGAATTCCATTTCCCTCATTTGAATCAAGCCGGACCCCTTGAACATTGGAGCACCGTAGAACGCTGACAGGAGAATTTTCAGTCGCATGTTCAATTGCACGCTCTTCGACCCAAAGTTGCCCTTCCGCTGCAATGTCTCGTGGAACCAAAGAGACTTGACTAGAATAGAATGGATCTTCTGGTGTAGGTTGTGGGTGTACGCGCAGTGTGCCGATAAGAAGCAGGTGTAGGCTGCCGTGTCGCTCAACAGCTTCTAGAATCGGTCTAGCTGCATCCCTCATTGCCAAAAGCGCTGTCCGATCATCTCGCCCCGTTCCTGTAATGGGTGGATGCGCATTCATCAGAACAATGGCATCACAGGATGTGAGAAGTACATCAAGTTGCATTTTTTCATTCAACATTTCAGGTAGTATTTGCACGAGGTTGTCCCCCAAAGCGGCTTCCAAATACGGTTGGACAAAATCGTCCTGTCCACTGATTGCCACCTTCACGTGCTCGCCCATCAATTCCTTCTCACCCATAGGGTATGATGTTGACGGCCTATTTCACCTCAAAAATTCACTCCCTCTTCCGCGAACCTTGAAGTGCCGATAGATGACAGGCGGGAGTGGAAAGGCGCCCCTATGGGGCGCTCGGAGGTGAGCCCTTGGTCGACCAACTCCCGAATCTCGGACGCGAAGAAGAGATGCTCGCCGCCATGGGAATGACCTCAATTGATGACTTGTTCACGGATATTCCCGAATATGTTCGAAGGGTGGAACCACTCGATTTACCCCCACCTCAGACAGAGGAAGAAATTCTTCGAGAGGCTCGAATGTTGCTGGACATGAACATCTCTGTCGATAGTCGCCCCTCTTTCCTTGGTGCCGGTCTCTACAGCAATTATGTGCCCACAATGGTGCCGATGTTGGCCACTCGTGGGGAATTTTTGACCGCATACACCCCCTATCAACCTGAAGTCAGTCAGGGCATGCTACAGGCCATGTGGGAATTCCAGACCATGGTTTCTGAATTGGTTGGGTTGCCAGTATCCAACGTTTCGATGTATGATGCGAGTACCGCTGCTGCCGAGGCGCTGACATGTGCTGTTCGAGTTCATGACCGCAAAGCAACACAAAAATCGACAATCTTTGTTTCCGAACTGATTCCACCACATCGAATGTCAGTCATTCACAACTACACACAGGGGGCTGAAATTGTTGTTAAGCCACTTCCACATGGAGATGATGGCCTACTCGATCTTACTGCAGCAGCCGCAGCGGAAGGGGCTTGTGCAGTGTATGTCGAGCAACCCAATGCGTTGGGTCTTCTCGACCCCGGCATATGTGAATTGAAATCAATAGTCGGTGAAAACACAGCACTCGTTGTCGGTGTACAACCGGTTTCACTTGGTTTGGTTGCACCTCCGGGTGATTATGGAGCCGACATCGTCGTCGGTGAAGGTCAACCATTTGGAATTGGTCCTACCGCTGGCGGTCCGATCTACGGACTCTTTGCCTGCTCGCAAGCATACATCCGACAAATGCCTGGACGAATTGTTGGGTTGTCAATGGATTCAGATGGTGAACGTGCATTTACACTCACACTCAGCACTCGCGAACAGCACATTCGGCGCCATCGCGCCACCTCAAACATCTGTTCCAATGAAACTCTCATCGCTTTGATGGGTGCCATGCACATGGCTTTGCTCGGACCTGAAGGATTGCAAACCCTCGCTCAAAGAAATGCGGGCGCCTGCGCAGCGACAAAGGCAGCACTACTGACTCTTGATGGCGTTGAATCGGTTCATCCGAATGGTGCCCATTTCAACGAGTTCGCCATTCGCCTCCCTCGCCCTGCAGCAGATTTGCTGTCATTCTTAGATGAAGAATGTGACATTACCGGGGGCTTTGATCTATCACAATGGTGGCCGAACCGAGAAAACGAACTTCTGGTCTGTGCAACCGATCAAATCGATTCAGAAGATATCGAAGAACTCGCTGAAGGAATTCAGGATTGGCTGGAGGGATACGAATGAGTGATTTGTTTGCTTTCAATGGAGCTCAGGGTGCGGGCTATGCTCAACCAGAATCCATCTCAGATGACTTCGTCATTCCGACCGCACTCCAACGCAACACATTGCCACGCTGGCCTCGAGCCTCTGAACCAGAAATTGTCCGACATTACACCTGGCTTTCTACACGAAGTCATGGAATTGATTCGGGCTTCTATCCACTTGGTTCGTGTACGATGAAACACAACCCGCGCGTAAACGAACGTATCGTTCAGATGTCTGGAATGAATGATTTGCATGCATTGGCACCCGCATCACATCTACAAGGATTGATGGCTATTTTTCATGAGATGCAAGAGATGCTTGCACACTGTGCTGGTATGGACTCAGTGACACTGCAACCGGTTGCTGGAGCCCAAGGTGAATTCACCGCGATGCGCTGTATCCAAGAATATCATCGCGAGATTGGTCAAGCAAATCGGGACAAGGTCATCGTCCCCGATAGCGCACATGGAACCAATCCGGCGAGTGCAGCGATGTGTGGATACGAAATCATAGAAATTCCTTCTCTAGAAAATGGGCGTCTCGATTTGGATGCACTACGAGCCGTTGTTGGCGATGATACCGCCGCGATGATGGTTACCAATCCCAGCACACTTGGAATTTTTGAGCCAGAGATTGCAGAAGCCGCTGAAATTGTGCATGCAGCTGGCGGGCAAATGTACTATGATGGTGCAAATTTCAATGCGATTCTTGGGAAAACCAATCCGGGGTTGATGGGCTTTGACGCGGTTCACTACAACCTACACAAGACCTTCAGTCAACCCCATGGAGGTGGTGGGCCTGGTGCTGGACCTATCGGAGTCAAGGACCATCTGTCCGATTACCTACCTGCACCACTCGTGGTTGCGGATGAAGACGAAGAGGGCGAGGTCTGGTTTGATTGGTATGAACCCCCCAAATCAATTGGAAAGGTTCAGCAGTGGCACGGAAATTCCGGGGCGACAGTACGGGCTTGGGCTTTCTATCGGCGTTATGGTCGAGATTTGGAGAAGATGAGCGAACACGCTGTCCTCAATGCCAATTATCTGCGTCATCGAATCATGAATCCCTCACAAGATGTTCGAGATCAAATCCATGCCATGCCTGTTGATGGTGCTCCCACAGATGTTGTCAAGCACGAATTTACGCTGAGTATGTCACCTGTGAAGGATGCAACCGGTGTGACTGGCAAGGATATTGCCAAGCGTCTTTTGGATTATGGATACATGGCACCAACGCTATACTTCCCAATGATCGTACCTGAATGTTTGATGCTTGAACCCACTGAAACTGAGAGCAAAGAAGCGATTGATCAGTTCGCCGATGATTTCCTTCACATTCTGACAGAGGATCCTGAACTGGTCAAAACCGCACCACATGATACGCCTGTGAAACGTGTTGACGAAGTATGGGCCGCTCGTAACCTCATTCTTCGTCATCCTTGTGATGACGAGTGATTACGGCGACCACTGAACATAGAATCAGTGACTCAATGATGCCTACAGCAGGTACACTGAGCAACCCATCCTCTTCAATGGCGGGCTCAACGGATGCATTCTCATAATCGCCGGGCATTATCATGAACCAATCCAAATCTCTTGGGATGTCTTCAGATAGGAATTCATGCCCATCACCATTGACGAGGAAATCATCTTCGATTCGAATTCCAAACCAACCATCGTGATAGATGCCAGGTTCTACTGTGATTGCATCCCAAATCATCAGAGGTTGTTGATTGTATTTCAGACCGAAAAGTGGGTCATCAGCACCACTTGAGAGTAAGGGTGGCTCATGGACGCAGACTCCAAATCCGTGGCCAAGGGAATGGATGAACAAATCACCATATCCTCGTTCAGTAATGTGGGTGCGAGCAATATCATCTGGCACCCATGCAGGTGTACCGGATTCAATGACGGGGAAAGTCAAATTCTGTGCATCATATACGGCCATATACGAATCGATAATCGTGAAATTATCAGTTCCCCCTACGATGTATGTTCGTGTGATGTCACTGACCCAATCATTCACGCGTGCGCCCAAATCAACGACGACGACGTCACCGAGCATCACTTGTTTTGGCCCCGCTCCATTGTTGTCAGGATCACCGTGAGGAATCGCACCATTTGCACCACTCGCTACAATTGTATCAAAGGAATTCCAATTTGGATTTGAACCTGCATCTATCATTGCTTGATCGATTTCGCCGGCGATGAATTCCTCGGTATAATTGGCACCCATCAGCACCTCCCAGAGCATGAAGCGAGCTGTCTCTTGCCCAATCTTTGAAATCCTCACAGTTTCGCGAATTGAATCATCCTTGTTTGGAGAAATTCCGGTCGGCGAAGGGACACGCCCGACTTCGGTTTCACATGCGGCAGCACTTGGGATGTAACTAATCAGAAACAGGGCCAGAACAAGCAAGGGAATGACTCGCTTCAGCATGTCCGCACCAATGCTGCGTGAACACCACAGTGTTTTGACGCTTCGGACAACCCGCAGCGTCGAATTGATGCGGGATGGTCGCTACCGCATCGACATGGCGGGTGCGGACAAGTCCTTTCTCCTTGGAGAAGCGAGATGGTTTGGTTCGGGTCCTTTGCCATCCCGACTTCCACACGAAGTCGAGGCTCCCGATGCATGGGATGGTTGGCGCCGTCAGCGATTGAAACCGGGTCTTGTGGGGTTTCTTTTCCCCGCAGCATGGTCGGTCTTTTTCCTGTCTGCTGGATTGATTCCGATGTTGCTTCATGCCTTGGGTCATGGAATTGGGATGGATTTGAGGTTAGGCATCGGTCTATTCATTGGCGCCTTCGTTTTGCTTTGGCTCGCCGCATCGATGATTTCTCTAAATCAGACTGAAGGTTCTCCAGCGAAGATGCTCATGTGGAATCTTGTGCGAATCGAAACGATTCTGCTTGGAGTTCTCGTCTGGATCATCTACAATCAACCAATAGGTTCACTTGCAGTTTTGGCCATGCTGATTTCGATTCCATTGTGGCTATCCCATGTGGTGAGAATTGCAACTCTACTGGCATGGCCACCTGGGCGATGGCTTCTACCCATTGCCCACGTCAATGTTGGTCTTTCTAGCATTGATTCTGAATGGGTATCGGAATCTAAGCGCTGGGCCCGTCGACCGCTTGCCCGCCGCCAAATCAGTTCAGGTGAGATGGGTGATACGCGCCTAGAGTTGGTTCTGTTTGGTGTTCGAGAAGGCAATCAGGATTTCATTGCGATTCATTTGAATCACCCCAGTGGATCCATAATCGATCCATTTGTAGGTCCATCCATTGGACACAGTATACCATTTGCACGTTTGGGTCCCGCTTTCGCAGATGTCCCCAGCGTCGCAGGTATCCGAGAGAGGATTGGTCTTCCACCCGTGTCACCAGTCATCGCAGAATGGCCGACAGAACTGATTCCCAGTTGGAATCGAGAAGAGGAGTGATTATTCCCACTCAATGGTACCCGGTGGTTTGTGAGTAATATCATAGACCACTCGATTGACATGGCCCTTGAGTGTGTTTGTAATTCGTGTACTGATCTTTTGTAGGATACTGTGTGGGATTTCAGAGTAGCGTGCCGACATTCCGTCAATACTGCGAACAGCTCTGACCACAATCGTTTCACCATAAACTCGGGCATCACCATGTACGCCAACACTGCTTACAGGGAGTAATGCTGCAAAATACTGCCATGGAATTTCCATTTCTCCCGCTGCTGCTGCCATTTCAAATTCTTCTTCAACAATGGCGCATGCTTCTCTACATGCTTCGGTTCTTTCCCGCGTGAGGTCACCCAAGACACGGACTGCGAGACCGGGCCCAGGGAACGGTTGTCGATTGCTACTTGGAATCTCCATCAGTGCTGCCATATTGCGAACTTCGTCCTTGTAGAAATCGCGTAGCGGTTCGACAATTATCAGGTCAACATCCTCAGGCAAACCCCCCACATTGTGGTGACTCTTGATGACGTCACGATCGCCTCCACCGGATTCAATCCAATCGGGTGCAATCGTACCTTGGACGAGATACTTGGCTCCACACGCCGCTTGTTCTTCTTCAAAAACACGGATGAATTGTTCACCGATGACTTTGCGTTTTTCTTCAGGTTCCGTCACACCCTCTAGATGCTTGAAGAATCGTTCACTTGCGTCGACAACTTTCAGATTGAGTCCCAAATCCGAGAGCATTTCACGAACTTCATCAGTCTCACCTTTTCGCATGAATCCAGTGTCAACATAGACACAGTGCAGCATATTCCCAACAGCATTGTTAGCCATCACTGCAGCAACAGTTGAATCAATCCCACCACTACAAGCGATGATTGCAATATCGTCGATTTTGTCTTTGAGAATTGATACGCCTTCGTCAATGAGCATCTGTGCATCCATCTCATGCACCTTCCGACTGCGTCAATTCGTCGTCGGCAATGACCTTGTTCGTCATTTCTTCGCGGTAGGTGGCGAAGGCGGTGGCTAAGTCTGGGTTTGCACAGGCCAAGATTTGCACAGCGAGTACGGCGGCATTGTCTCCACGATCAACTCCCACGGTTGCTACAGGCATACCGGGTGGCATTTGAACGATTGAGAGAAGGGAGTCTAAGGGCACCTTTCCGCCTACTGGAACTCCAATCACTGGCTTCATTGTCATCGATGCGATGACACCAGGCAAGGCTGCTGCTACGCCTGCCATACCGATGAAAACCTGACAATCTACCTCAAGTGCAGCATCGATGATTCCTTCCAAATATTTGGGTGCGCGATGAGCGCTAGCGACACGCAATTCGTAATCGATACCGAAGTCATCAAGAATCTTTGTTGCCTTATTCGCAACGGGCAAATCCGAGCGAGAACCGAGGATGATGCAGACGTCCATCATGCTACGCCACCCGTGGTCGGTTCAAATGCCTCACGGTGCGCGCAGGCGCGCACGAATGGTGTGAAACCGGCCCGACTTCGCCGCAGCACCTCACCTCCACCTGTTGTGTCAATCGTCCATGTCCAAATGCCCGGACAGAGTCTGTCCCCACCAGAATGTACCAACCAATTTCTCGCCCCGAACATCTTACGGTGCTCCGCTACAGCAAAAGGGAGGAAGGGCGAAGGAAGATCCAACAGCCACAAGCCATCAACGCCTTCGCGTGCAGGCAAGAGCACAGTTGCGATTCGGCGGGCCAGATGCCTTTGACTCTGCACACAGCGCGCCTCAAGCCACGTCGGCATCACTTCTCCAGCCACCCAGAGATCGATGAGTAGCAACGCACGTCCACTTGCACCAATGAGGGCTGCCTCAGCGAAACTGCGAACTGAAAGTGGTACGGTTTCACCTTTTTGTAAATCGCAAAGGGCCCCAATCAGTCGCAATAAGCGCAATCGTGTTTCGATGTTTAGTCCTACGAATTGACTAGGTTCAGGTAGTACACCCCACAACGTCGAGCGCGAAATCCAGCGCACATCCTTCAAATCGTCCGCAAAGTGTCGCATCAGCCAAAGGCGAATGTGTCCCCCGGGGTCCATCTCGAGTAATCGCAAGACCAAACGGTCGTTGACCAATCAGTATTTGATTCACTGGTGGGAGACCCAGGTTCCACTTTCAGCATCGTATCGTCTGAGGGTTCCATCCGGTTCCTGACACCACGAGACTCCCGTCTCGTCCGCCCAAGTGGTTTGACCATGTTCATTCGTGGCCGCGTGTGCCGGTATGGTGGGCAGTGATACAGTTGGAATTGGACTCATCATTTGCTCATCAATTCCCGCCATGGAGTAGATATCTTCTGCAGGTTGGGCTTCCATGCTGAAGCTACCCGCAATTTCTTCTTCTCCGCGACCCGAACGTCGCATGATGAACACGGCCACACCTGCAATTCCAACGAATACAACAAGCACTAGGGCGATCCAAAATGGCATTGCGACTCCTCCTTCGTCGACAGAGCGACTTCGATCTGAGGGGTAGAAGTCGGCGACATCTCCGACACCATCTCCGTCGCTGTCTGCGACTTCGGTGGGGTCATCTGGGAACGCGTCTTCGGCATCATTGACACCATCGTTGTCACTGTCAATCTGACTGAGACCACAACCCACATTGTTGACCGATTCACCTGCGGGCGTATTCGCACACGCATCTGTCGCATCCATTACAGAATCAGCATCAGTGTCGACCTGTTCGGGCGAACACCCATCTGCGCGTGCATTCCATGTGGTCATCGTGTTTGCACATTGATCGAGATCGTTGGACACGCCATCGTTGTCATCGTCGAGTTCGGATGGAGCACAGCCAAAGTTGTCAACCGATTCTCCTGCTGGACTATTCGGACAGTTTGTGTCCATGGAATCATTGACACCATCACCATCACCATCTCGCTGGGTTGAATCGCAACCATTCGCATCCGCATTGTAACCGGGTTGTGTCATCGGACAGATATCGTCGGCATCCACAATGCCGTCATCATCAGTGTCACGTTGTTGTGCACCACAGCCTGTATTGTCTGCAACATCACTTGTTGAAGTGTAGGGGCAAATATCGTCGGCATCAAAGATACCATCCTCGTCGGTATCCCATTCAGTATCTGCACAACCATAGCCGTTCACATATGCACCGGGTGGAGTTACTGGACACTGGTCAAGGTGATCCTTGATTCCATCATTGTCGGTATCGCGTTGACTTGCAGCACAACCGTAGCCATCCACAGCTTCACCCTGTGGTGAACCTGGGCATGCATCTAATGCGTCGCTGATTCCATCCATGTCACCATCTTTCTGCGAGTCACTGCAACCAATCGCATCGGCAACTTCGCCACCGGGCGTGCTTGGACAGGTATCGACATCGTTGGACACACCATCATTGTCATCGTCAAGTTCTGAAGCGGCACAACCGTTGCTGTCGACAGTCGCGCCAGAGGGGCTGTTCGGGCATTGATCGGGATTCACACCATTGGGGTTGTCTCCGTAGCCATCACCATCGGCATCCTGTTGCTGAGTGTACTCATTGGGGAATGCGTCGGCGTTGTTTCCACTAGGATTGTCACCCCAACCATCACCATCGCTGTCAGCCCATTGTGTACCATCATTAGGGAATGCGTCGGGATTCGTTCCAGAGGCATTGTCTCCATAGCCATCGCCATCTGAATCTAAGCATTGACTGGGGTCGTTTGGCCAAACGTCGGCGTTGTTTCCATCTGGATTGTCGCCACAACCATCACCATCAGCATCGGCCCACTGTGTCCCATCTTGTGGGAAGTGGTCAGGCATGTTACCCGTGGGATTGTCCCCATATCCGTCGCCATCATAATCAGACCACTGTGAAGCATCGTTGGGAAATTGATCTCCAGATGTTCCGCTCGGATTGTCACCATACCCGTCGCCATCAGTGTCTGCCCACTGTGTGGGGTCTGTTGGCCAAAGGTCGGGGTTGTTTCCATTGGGGTTGTCACCGTAGCCATCGCCATCGGAGTCGGACCATTGTGTCGCATCTTGAGGGAAATCATCTGCGTAGTTTCCATTAGGATTGTCACCATACCCATCTCCGTCGGTATCTGACCACTGCGTGGAATCGGTTGGGAAGGCATCTGCATTGGTGCCGTTGGGGTTGTCACCATATCCATCTCCATCTTGGTCAGAGCATTGTGTGGGGTCGAATGGGAATTGATCACCGTTGGTTCCGTTGGGATTGTCACCACAACCATCACCATCAGCATCGGACCATTGTGTTGCATCTAGTGGGAAATCATCTCCATAGTTCCCGCTGGCGTTGTCCCCGTAGCCGTCACCATCGGCATCATTCCATTGAGTCGGGTCGTTGATGAAATCATCCACATCGTCAGTGTAACCATCACCATCGGTGTCACGCTGACTGGCAGCGCATCCGTTCTGATCCACAGTTGAACCAATGGGTGTATTTGGACAAAGGTCATTGGAATCCCAGACACCATCACTGTCAGCGTCATAGATGTAAGAGAAACAAGTCAAATCACCCGTTAATTGGGTTCCGTTTGCAGTCCACAGATCCGCAATCGCACAGTACTGTCCACTCAAACTGGGTGTATTGTACGCCCATGCACCGAAACTCATCGTGTTGCCAGTTGCTGTGACATTGGTTAAACTAGACGAAGCCACAGTAGTATTGTTCGAATCAAGAATCGTAACCTGCCACATGTAGCCATTACCTGGCACCAAATCTGTTCCTTGAGTGGTGACTGAATTGGTAGTGGCATTGGCATTGTTGGTATATGTCGTGATGGAAATCGCTGGTGGGCTTGGAACAAACTCATCGTAATGGGCGCCAATGTAACTGCTCCCAGTCGATGGAATCAAAATTGCCTCGAAGTTGTGTTGATTACCCGTTGTAGGATATGTCCACGATACATTCTGATACCATGATGTCGAACTGGCTGTGAAGTTCACCGTATTTGAGCCCAGAGAAGAATTTGTCACATTGTCATATGCCCACCATTGCACGGAATAGGATTGTCCAACCGTGAGGTTTTGCGCGTGCATCCATCCACTGTCAGAGGCTGTAGTTGCAATCTCTAGCATTTCGTAGTAGAAAATATCGAAATCGAAATCCGAGAATGCATTGTTCTGATAAAGGAAGCTGATAACAGCAAATTGTCCTTCCATGTTCGTTGTACTAAACGAGTAGTTGTGCGAGTAGGAGGTGGATCCTGCAGTCCATGAAACCGGAGTCAAAGTGGTGTTACTCGACGTCCCATCAACATAGTACTCATACAGCGTTGATTCTAGAAGATAGTTCGATCCAGTGGTCAGGTTTGACAAGTCTGCTGTAGCGCTGAACTTGTCCGGCATGGTCACGCCAAGGATTGGTGTTCCAGCGGGTGT
>Ga0208639_1002282_pt1 | contig 11354 bp, 8 predicted proteins | sample ETNtaG_33_FD_185772 | JGI IMG/M metagenome (GOLD analysis project Ga0208639, IMG submission 185772) | Marine microbial and viral communities from oxygen minimum zone, Eastern Pacific Ocean - ETNP201310SV76 (SPAdes) (version 2) | ecosystem: Environmental > Aquatic > Marine > Oceanic ...
CGCTCTTGTGCGTTCATCATCGCAGGGATTTGAGCGAGGGGCGGCCTATCCTTGAATCACTCGGATAGGAAACCGTATCCCCAATCGTGGGGGGGTGCGAAAGTTTCCTTGATTGAGCGAGGGCTGACCCAACGCAGTAGGTTGAGTGGGCTACCTGCCTTATCGTTGGTTCCACTTCCACGTGCTCCACCGAATGGTTGCTGGCCAACGACAGCACCTGTTGGCTTATCATTGATGTAGAAATTACCAGAACTATAGCGCAAAGCCTTCATTGCAGTCTCAATATGGATTCTGTCAGTTGCAAAAATAGAACCAGTAAGAGCATATTCTGAGGTCTGATCACAAACCCCGAGAATTCTCTCGAATTCATTATCCGGATAGACATGCACTGAAAGAACTGGTCCGAAAATCTCCTCTTCCATGCTTTCATAGCGAGAATCCTGACAGACGATAGTAGTCGGCTCGATGAAGTAGCCAACAGAGTCATCAGAGCCACCGCCTGTGATAATCTCACATCCAGGGTCTTCTTTTGCTCGTGCAATATATCCAGTGATATTATCGAAGGATTTGCGATCAATAACAGCTGACATGAAGTTGGTAAAGTCACGAGGGTCACCCATGGTAATCTTCGCCACTTCAGCGCAGTAGTCGTCTTTAATCGCTTCCCAGACACTTTCAGGAACATATGTGCGGCTTGCTGCACTACATTTCTGTCCTTGGAATTCGAAAGCACCACGAAGCATTGCTACCAGTAGTGCTTGGCGGTCACAGTCCGGATGAGCGACAATGAAATCCTTGCCACCAGTTTCTCCTACGATACGTGGATAGGAACGCAAGTTTTCTAGGTTATTTGCTATGTCTTTCCATATGTTTCGGAAGACTCGAGTTGAGCCGGTGAAGTGTACTCCAGCCAATTCTGGATGGGAGATGCAAATATCTCCTACCATCGATGCCTTTCCAGGGATGAAATTGATTACACCTGCCGGAAGTCCAGCGTCCATCATCAGTTTCATTAATCTATAATTCGACACATAGGAGTTCCTTGAAGGCTTCCAAACACCTGTGTTACCCATGATTGCTGCACTCGAAGGAAGGTTGGCAGCAATGCTACTGAAATTGAATGGGGTAACGCTGAAAACAAATCCTTCAAGCGGGCGAACCTCGCTTGAATTCCACATACTAGAAGGTGAGACAGGGGGTTGCAAGTCCTCGTAGATTTGTCGGCAGTAATCGCTGTTGAATCTCCAGAAGTCGATCAACTCGCAAGCAGCATCAATCTCTGCCTGGTGGCAGGTCTTGGACTGGTTGAGCATTGTTGCTGCATTAATCTCAGCACGGCGAGGCCCAGCGAGAAGTTCGCTCGCCTTGAGGAAAATTGCACAACGTGCTTCCCATGGCATCATCGACCACATATCATGGGCACCAAGCGCTGCATCGATTGCGGCATTGACTTCATCCTCTCCAGCCATGTGAACTCTTGCGATTACATGGCTATGGTCATGCGGCATCACTTGTTCGACCACATTTCCAGTGAAGATTTCCTCACCATTGATGATACATGGAATCTCGATAACCTCGCTTTCTTGACGTGCAAGCTCTGCTTTGAGCGATGCACGTTCTGCACTACCTGGAAGGTATCCCAGAATGGGCTCATTGACCGGAGTCGGAGGCGCCACTACGTTGTTGACCATGTCCACCCCGAAGGGGTGCCCTTCAAAGAATTGACTATATCGGATACGGCAACGATAAAACAGGGAAATCGGCTAAGGCAGAGCATGGGAAGAGCGATACTGGGCGCTGGTTGCTTCTGGTGCGTTGAAGGCGCATTCAAGCAAATGCGAGGTGTAGAGTCCGCTTTGCCAGCCTACACAGGTGGTTCCGATCCAAATCCGACTTACAATGCAGTTTGTAGTGGTAATACCGGTCATGCAGAAACTGTCGAAGTTGTATTCGATGACACCATTATCTCCTTTGAGACAATCCTTGAGGTATTCTTCACCCTTCATGACCCTACTCAAATCAATCGCCAGGGCAATGATATCGGCACGCAGTATCGCTCGGCGGTATTCTATTGTGATGAAAGCCAGCGAATGGTTGCGGAATTGGTCAAGGAAAGGTTTTCAGAATATTTTGATAATGATATTGTCACGGAGATTACCCCTCTCAATAATCACCACATTGCTGAGAAAAACCATCACGATTATTTCGAGCGAAATCCCAATAATCGCTACTGCCAAATGGTCGTAGCACCTAAACTTGCAGCAATTCGCCAAAAGCACGCTGCGCTCTATTGATCGGATTTACCCATTCGATATGCTTCAATCGCAGCTCTAGCGATTGCCTGAGGGTCATTGACAATTTGCTTGTCGGTTTTCATTCCACCATTATTGCAAGATAGAATCATCAGGTAGCGCTGCTACGGCAAACTGTGCGAGTCCAATTCCTAGTCGCCATTCTCCTCCTCGCTTTGATGCCGGTTGCATCAGGCGTAGAGGGCCGCGCTATGACTGCTGAAGTAGTCATGAATGAACATCTGTGGACTTCATCTGATGTGGTCACTGCCGATGTATACGTATCCGGTGCGCCTTACAATAGAGATATCACATTAACTTGGGAATTGAGCGATGAAAACGGCACCCTGGTAACTGGTAGTGAGATTTTCCAGATGGGTGGTTCAACCCATATTGTTCAATTAAGTTTGAGTGCATTCTATGCTGGCGGAACTTTCCATGACCTAGATGTCGAGGTTAGTTTGGATTCTACAACTCTTACCGATTACGTTGCATTCACTGTACTTAGAAACGTGTTACTTCCTGCCGCATCAAATCTGGTCGTATTCGGCGATTCTCTTTCCGATATGGGCAACGGGAATGAAAGCTTAGTCGTATCTGCAGTATTCTCATCCCCGCCCTATTGGGAAGGTCGTTTTTCAAATGGAGAAGTTTGGATAGAACATGTATCTGATGCATATGGCCTCAATACTACTTATGGAAATGGGTTTTCAATGGGAGATAACAGGGCATTTGGAGGTTCACAAACAGGGCAAGGCTACTCTTATGGCATTATGCCAAATTCGGGTGCACAAATCAATAGTTATCTCGCAAATGTGCAGTCAAATTTCACTTCTTCAGATGTAGTATTCCTGTGGGCCGGAGGCAATGATTTCCTTTATGGTACTGCGAATCCAGATACCATCAGTCAAAATATGGCTTCACACATACGCACTCTCGCGCTCGCGGGTGGTAGTCGCTTCGTCGTAGCCAATCTTCCACCACTTGAATTGACTCCTGAAGGTGCATCCCGCAGTGCTCAACAGCAAGCCACAATGGCTAGTGATGTTGTCTCATACAATGCTAAACTCGCTCAAGAAATGTCAAATCTTTCCAGTTCAATGAGTATCGATATTACTCTGATTGATGCTTGGACAGTTTTCAATGAGATAGTGAATAATGCAGAACATGTTGGAATAATGAATATCCAGGACCAAGCTTGCATTGGAGGCGTTACCGTTCCATTGATTCCTTTGCCTATCTGTGGTTCAGGTGCAACTGTCGTTTCGAATGTTGATGAATACCTATTTTTCGATAAGGCTCATCCATCTGCAACTATGCATCGAATAATCGGTGCCTATGCCGTGATGAATATCGGTCATGCCGATACCGATGGAGATGGAATCATCGATGACTTTGATCAATGCGAATGGACAACCGACCTTTCCACTGTGAATGTTGATGGTTGTGATTGGTCCCAGCAAGATGCGGATTCCGATGGAGTAACCAATGATAATGACGATTGCCCAGATACAGAAATAGGCTCTGTAGTTGATGAGTCAGGATGTGCTGACTATCAGAGGGACACCGATGGAGATGGGCTTACTGATGATGTTGATCCATGCCCGGATGATGTGGTTGGAGATGACCATGATTCAGATGGATGCATCGACCTTGTAGATGCGGACGATGATAATGATGGCATCTTAGATGAGAATGATTTGTGCCCGCGTGGAGAAATTGGGATTCATGAATTCGACTTTGATTCAGATGGTTGTTCAGATAATGAAGACCTAGATGACGACCAAGATGGCCTAAGCGATTCAGATGAGGCAGAAGCAGGAAGCAATCCCTTCGATCACGATACTGATAATGATGGCGTTTGGGATGGCCAAGATGCGTTTCCAATTGACCCTACGGAGTACCAGGATAGCGACGGTGACGGAGTAGGGGATAATGGCGATGATTTCCCTTACGACCCTAGTGAATGGCAAGACAGCGATAACGACGAGGTTGGCGATAATGCCGATGCATTCCCCGATGATGTAAGTGAATGGGAGGATTCTGATAACGACGGAACCGGCGATAATTCCGATGAATGTCCCTTTGAATCAGGTACCTCATGGTATCCAGCTGGATGCCCAGATGCAGACGGAGATTACTGGAGCGACGATGTCGACGCTTTTCCTCATAATGGTGAGGAGTGGCTCGATTCCGATGGAGATGGAGTTGGTGATAATGCCGACGTTTTCCCATTGAACAGCGAAGATTGGGCTGATAGTGACGGTGATAATTGGGGCGATAATCGCGATGCTTTTCCTACTGACCAAACCGAGTGGAATGACACTGATGGTGATGGTTGCGGAGATAATAGCGATGCCTTCCCTGAAGATGGAACCGAATGCATTGATTCAGATTTAGATGGGGTCGGTGACAATAGCGATCCATGGCCACAAGACCCTAATGAATGGGCTGACAGCGATTTCGATGGTGTTGGAGATAACAGCGATTTTGCACCATACGACGCTAGTGAGACAATCGATAGCGACTCAGATGGTGTTGGAGATAATAGTGACCCATGGCCACTTGATGGTTCTAGAAAGGCTGACAGAGATGGTGATGGAGTTGCTGACTCTGCTGATTCATTCCCTGATGACCCCAATAGGGATTCATGGACTTCTACCATAATTAGCATGATGATTATCATCGCCATTGTACTGGTTGGACTTATTGTACTCAAGCGTAGTAAAGACCCGCCTGAACCTAAGGACTTGGATTGGGGAAAAAATTCGCCGATGGAAGCGCCATCATTCGACTCCTTTGAGTGACTTTACTACAATCGTACTGTGTACTCTAAATAGGGTCGGCTGGCGGCCTCGGTGTGGAGGTTTTCTCAATGGCGGTTAAATTCGCAGACCTGGGCGTGAGTCCAGCCTTGACTCACGAGTTACGTAGAGCTGGTTTCGAAGAGCCCTTTGAGGTCCAGCGCGAAACCATTCCTGATATGATGTTGGGAAGGGATGTTTGTTGTCGTGCTCCAACAGGTTCTGGAAAGACTCTGGCTTTTGGAATACCAATGATTGAGAAACTCACTAGAAGTGACCCATATGAGCCCAAGGGCTTGATTCTCACTCCGACAAGAGAACTCGCTGAACAGATTACCAAAGTGCTTGACCCACTTGCATGGGGAATGGAGTTGAGGGTAATGTCGATTTATGGTGGAGTCTCTTACAACAAACAGATGAACCGTCTAAAGAAAGGTGTTGACATCGTTGTTGCTTGTCCAGGACGTCTACTCGATCTTCTTGACCGTGAGGCATTATATCTCGACAAGGTGGAGATGGTTGTACTCGATGAGGCTGACCGAATGTCCGACATGGGATTCACTGAGCCTGTTTCAAAGATTCTTGAAGAGTGTGCTACTGAAAGACACACCGTCATGTTCAGCGCTACTCTCGATGACGAAGTTGCAGAAATCCGTGATAATTACCAGAAGGACCCAGCCATTATCGAGGTCGGTCCGAAGGAGATTTCAGTTGACCAGATGGAACACTTTTTCTGGCTCATGAAAAATACGATGAAATCGCGAATCGCCTCAGAAGCAATTCGAAAGACTGGGCGAGGATTCATTTTCTGTCGTACACGCGCTGGAGTTGAACGTGTAACCTTAGAAGTAGAAGACGAAGGTCTTCGAGTAACATCGATTCATGGCGGCATGCAACAAAAAAAGCGTGAGCGTGCAATTCAAGAATTTGCAGATGGCAAGACCCACGCAATCGTAGCAACAGATGTAGCAGCACGTGGCCTTGATATTCGTGGTGTTTCATGTGTTATCCACTATGACCCTCCAGAAAATGGAAAGGCGTTCAAGCACCGCAGTGGACGTACAGCTCGTGCTGGAGATTCCGGTACAGTGATTTCATTTGTTCAGAACCCGCATAAGGGCAAGTGGACGAAGATTCAGAAAGAAGTTGGACTCAACATCAAATTTGAACCACCAGATTTCAGGGAATTGACTCAACACGAGGAACTTTCTTACATCCCTCCGCCTTCAAAGCGCCGTCAATCTAACAATACCAGAGATCGTAAGAATCGCTCTGGCCGTCCACAACGCGACGACCGTGGTAAGAAACACTACGGACGCCGTAATTGGAAAGGTGGAGGAGATAGCCGAGGCGGTAGCCGAGGTGGCTCAAGAGGTGGCGATAGACGTGGTGGCCGAAATGAAGGGGGCCGCCACGGTGGCCGAAGCAACCGTGACGGCGGAGGTCGTCCCCAAAGGGGACGTAGCGATCGTCGTCAGAGGAACTGATCAAGCGAATTTCTGCGAGCAGCGATCATTGCTGAGAACTAATGTTGTCAGTGAAACCCATTCTAACGATTATTAGATCTGCGAGAATGATTTCTGCCACGAGTGCCTCGATTATCCGTGCGCTCTCTTTGTGAATCATTTCGCTTTGAGCGATGGTGGTGGCGCTTCGGCTCAGACTTCGAATTCCTCTGTGGCCTTTTATGACCATGTTGTTTCTTTTTTGCAGGTCCTTTTTCCTTTATTTTACCAGGCCTTTGACCGGGCTTAGGTATTGCTCCTACAAAATGAAAGTCATGTTTTTCATCTACGGGAATTTCATAGCCTATCAATCGTTGAATACCAACCAAGTAACCCGATTCGGAATTATCACAGAATCCGTAAGCTATGCCTGAACGTCCTGCTCTTGCCGTTCTTCCAATACGATGCACATAGACCTCAGGCTCATTGGGTAAATCGTAATTGAATACATGGGTAATACCCTCAACATCAATACCACGACTTGCAATATCAGTTGCAACTAATATTGGGATACTGCCATTTTTGAAACCTGCCAATGCTTTTGTTCGCGCCCCTTGGCTTTTATTTCCGTGAATCGCTGCGGCATTGATTCCGCTTTGGTTAAGTTGCTTAACCAATCGGTTAGCACCATGTTTAGTTCTTGTAAAAACAATTCCACACTTCACTTTTTCTTCCTTGATAATTTTAACCAATAATCTACGTTTGTCCACTTTCCGAATAAACATTATCTTCTGCTCGATTCGGTCAACAGTGACTTCTTTTGGGCTGACATCAATCATGATAGCATCATTGAGAAAAGACCCTGCTAAGTCGGCAATTGATTTTGGCATAGTTGCACTAAAGAGAAGATTTTGTCTTCTCTTCGGTAGCAGTTTCAGGACTTTCTCAATATCTCTGATAAAGCCCATATCCAACATTCTATCCGCTTCATCCAGAACGAAAAACTCGACTCTTCCGAGATCGATATGCCCTTGGTTAATGAGGTCGAGCAAACGGCCAGGTGTGGCAACCAGAATATCTAGTCCTCTCTGCAAAGCCCTAACTTGTGGGTTCTGCTTTACACCACCAAATATGACTTTGTGGCGAATATCGAGATGCTCACTATATGCAGAAAATCGTTCTTCGATTTGAGCTGCTAATTCACGAGTTGGTGAAAGAATAAGCGCTCTGATGTACCGCTTTCCCTGTGGTTTTGAGCGACTCATTATCTGGAGAACTGGTAATGCAAAGGCTGCTGTTTTTCCAGTTCCTGTTTGTGCTACGCCAAGGACATCCCTTCCAGCAAGTAGTGGAGGTATGGATTGTTCCTGAACAGGAGTGGGCGTTGAATATCCTTGGTATTCTACTGCACGTAGAAGTTCCTTGGAAAGACCAAGTGAGTCAAAATTAGTCATTGGATAATCTCCGATTGGATTGGAAAGAGAGGATATTTTCTTTCCCGAACGTAAGACTGTCCTCATTCTTACCTTAAACAGGATGGGTGAGTTCAACTCTTACCAATAGCGTTCACGCTCTATTCTAATTGAGCGGGCGGAGGGATTCATTCTTCCTCAGATTCTGCTGCTGCTGCTGCTTCTTTTGCTTCACGCTTTTTGCGGTTCTTTCTTTTCTTGTACCACGGGTATATCGGCCATTTAGCCCAACCTGAAATTATTGTGCCAAAGAATGCAATCAAAAATGCAATCACTGACAACGGTGCTTCATCATCTTCTCCGAATATCAAATTGTCGAGAAGCAAACCATCTCCCAGTAGGACTATCCACAAAGAGCCGGTTGAAATGTGGATCCACCGCCAAGTCTGATTTCCATTCCATGGACCAAAAAATTTGAATCGCCCTTCCGACTTACTCTTCCATTTCTTGTACCATGGGTAAAGAGGCCATTTGGAAAAGCCCGTAATTATAACGGGGAACAACAGGAAAAGGAACAAGGAATCCTCGAACGGGAGATTGATAACCTCCCAATCGTGCACCTTTTCACCAAAAATAAGTTCGAACAACATTGAAACTAATCCGAACAGAAGTTCGGACAACCACAATGAAGCAAACGTAATGTGCGTCCATCTCCATATAGTATTCCAATTTGCCATATCCCTTGGTTTGTAAGAATACTTATCATGTTTCTCCCGCCATTCCAGAAATTATATTTGAATATAGAGCGTCTATCACAATTCAGGTTCCCATTCCCATTTCTGAATATGTAACGAACCAATTTTTACCAAACCAAAAAGAAATGATTCTTCATCGTGAAATAGGAAATCTTCTGGTCCAAGAGTTCTTGATTGTACACCAGACATATATTTTTGAGAATCTTTATTCTCTTCTTCAATCCAACTTCTACTGCGCATAAAGTCTACTACTTCTTCCGGAGTATTGCCGCAAGCATATTCTTCTCCGATTTGACCATCATGTTTCCACCAAACTACAATCTTGTTATCTTCAGCCAACATTTTCGCCATCCTGAGTCTCTTTTCTTCCAACATCTTGGCGAAGTCATCGGGAAATTCAGAAGAGTTTGTCATGATAATCCGCTCCAAACCATATTTCTTCATCCTTTGCATTGATTTCCAATTACATTGAAACATTTTTGGAATTTACACTGCACTATATGGTAAAGACAAATTATGAGAGGCAATACCCATCTTCATGGCTCATGTTTGGGTGGTCGATTCCAATTGTTTCATCCACATCGGATCTATGGCCCCCGAAGGGTTCATTGATGATCTGAAAAATATTCTAGACAATGCATCAACTGGTTTGCATGTCACCCCAGGTGTACATGATGAGGTGCGTAATGTTAGATTCCAAAGATGGAATGGAAAGCCAAATCTTCTTGAGAAAATGAGCGGAATTCTGATGACAATAAACGTCGAAGAAAATGAAATCCGTGCACTTGCAGAAAAAATCGGCACGAAAGCATCCCCGCAAGATGTCGATTTATCACTAATGGTTCTAGCTGCAAAGATGGCTCAAGAAGGCCGTAAAGTTACTCTTGTGTCTGATGATTTCAAAATGACGACGTCAGGTGACAAAGTGAATATGGCCTTTGATACATGCCCACCTTCGACATTTTTACAACGATTAGCAGATTCAGGTTCTAAAGGGCAAAGAACCCGCTTGCGTAGCCTTTCACGGCGTGTACGTGCGGCAGAAATGAGATATGCAATCAGTCGGGCTGGACAGTATGATATCCAAGCCAAACTTACCTGGATGATTGACACATTATTGTCATCGAAAATAGTATTAGGAGATGATACTGAGGACATATCAACTTCTGATGAGCGAAAGATGGTTGCTGCCCTTATTCGCTCAATTCGTGGTGAAAAAGTCAAGAAATCAACCCTTAATAAACTAGGAAATCTACCAGAAATTTGTGCATCTGTTTCCAAATTGGACGAGCATCTTACATCATTATCATCGGATGGAAGTTCAGATGACATTGGCCAAGAGTATGAGAATACTGCCACAATTTTAGCTGAAGTTTTGGAGACGACAGGATTTGCGCTGGCTCCTCTGGATGAAGAAATGGCTGAACTTGCACACCGAGCCATGGCCGGGTACCTGTACCGAATAGAATCAGCCCTCGGTGTTATGGCAAAAATGTCAGGAAATCTTGGTTTGGCCCGCTTGCATCTTTCACGGGCTTTACATTCAGCGACTCTTATCGATGATGTTGGAGCTGAAATGCGAGCAATGCACCAATTGGGACTGCTGGCAATCGCTACAGATGACTGGAAGCGAGCAGCAACATTGTTTGAGACATCAGATCGCCAGTGTCAATTAATTGGCGGTAATAGAATCGCGCATCTAGTACTATCTGGAATTTCACGTCAACTGAATGGCGATGAAGAACTTGCAGAATCTCATATGAAGTCAGCAGCAGTATTGGTTCAATCAAACAAGACCGAAGCGACTGACATTCTCACAAGTGTTGGAAATTTATTGCTAACTGTAGATTGCCCAGGTTTGGCAATTGAGGTACTTGATGAGGCCATGGAATGTGCAATTGAAACAGGACAGAGCGCCCGTCTCGAAATATTAGCAGAACTTCTTCTATTGGCAAATACCGCTATCAGCAATCGTGAACAGGGCAATTACGATGGTTTGCGCCAATTGCTTGATGGATTGAATGAAATCGATGATGCATCAAGTGGGGAATTTTTAGCGAGAATTGCAGACATAGACCAGAGGGTAATAGAGTTGTCAAAACCCTTGGACGAAACTTGGAGCGAGTGGCAACCAGCAACTCGTCTATTACCCGATGATTCACCTCTTACTGTGCTTCGAATCGATGAAGATGACGAAGGACGTAATTTGGTTATTTCACATCACGCTGAATTGGGCGCAATTGGGTTGTGGCTACCAGAAGGTGGGATTCAAGCATCACCAGGAAATCAAATTCAGATTCAGAATAGTCGTGTCAAGGTGGCTCCACCAACTGATAATCTTCGAGATGTTCACAACATACGTGGTGTTGTTGCCATCGAAGATGCCACGGCATTATCATTCATTGTTCGAACAGATGAAATTATGGATGACGACTAATTTAGTGGGTACCGTTAGCATGGATGGTCACACCAAGGGTCCCCCTCTGATTTTGGATTGCATATTGGCTATAAGTCGAATATATCTGGGGGGATTATGTACGCGTGGCTAATGAATTTGTTTTCCAAAATTTTTGGCAATACTGCCAAAATAAATATGGAGAAAGATAAAGATGAAAATTATTCATCTGGGGAAAATTGGATCGGCCCA
>Ga0208639_1002283_pt1 | contig 11350 bp, 6 predicted proteins | sample ETNtaG_33_FD_185772 | JGI IMG/M metagenome (GOLD analysis project Ga0208639, IMG submission 185772) | Marine microbial and viral communities from oxygen minimum zone, Eastern Pacific Ocean - ETNP201310SV76 (SPAdes) (version 2) | ecosystem: Environmental > Aquatic > Marine > Oceanic ...
TATCCCGATTAAATAAGACAAATATATTAAATCAGATTGTTAAATAGATTCCATCATTATATAAATCACAATTAGTACAGATATCATCTTTGTTACAGGACTTTTCTTTTACTCTTGTTCTAAAATCTATCATTTCTTTTGAATTATATATTTCTAAGATATTACTGTTTTTAAGATTTCCTACAACATTATTATTCCCCCAATCATTAAAGCAATAGATGACATCACCATTTGAACGAATATACATAGATATTCCAGGAATTGGACAAGAAGGCATAATAAGTGGGCTAATTTTTTCTAGTATTTGTAATTTTAATTTTTGCAAGAAATTTGTTCTGTGTCTCATATTTTCAAAGTTTTTAATAGCTTTTAAACGGCTATTAAGATCAAATCCAAGTACCGCAAACCCATTCCTTCTCCAATACTTTTTAAATTGTTTATATTCATGAGAATTGTTTTTTTGTTTTACAAATCTTAATACTGTTTTATGTTTTTTCTTTCTTGATTTATTTATATATTTAAGATTTTCAAATGTTGTTTTGAAATCTAATCCTCCAAGTACTTTTTTATAGGTTGATGAACTAATAGCATGAATACTGAGTGTTACAATATCAAATACATCATAAATATCATCTGCAATAGAGGGAGTTAATAAATATCCATTAGACACTAATTCTAATTTTATCGTTGGGGTTATAGATTTGATATATTTTGCTTTATTAATAATAGTTTTATCTGCTAAAGGTTCATTTTGAAGGCTTAAAACGATTAGTTCTGATTCTTTGTAATAACTAATTTCATCAATTATTTTTTGAAATAATTTATAGTCCATTAGATTGTATTTTTCATTAGCTGTGGTAGATTCATAAGGGCACATTTGACAACTTGTATTACATCTATTAACTGTTTGTATTTGAAATAATAATGGAAATCTCAGATTTTTTTTATTATTTCTCTTAAATAAAATTAAAAATTTTTTTAAGTGATAGATCTGAGTAATTTTTGCTCGGAAAATATTTATTAGTGTGCTTAATTTTAGAATTGATGGAATTTGAATATCTTTAGACATACATTAATTAAGTATTATATTTTTTCACGAAAATAAATTATTTCTTTTATATTGCTATGCTATGCTATGCATAATATTTAAAAAATTATTAATTTACTTTGTGACATTATAAATATTTTAAATTAATGAATATTAAATTAATTTCACCTGGTAGCGTTATGTATAGAAAAGAAGGAGGTATCTTTCCTAGATTACTTAGGTACGCCCCTTTAACTTTGTCTACATTAGCTGGATTGATTCCAAAGGAACTTAATGCAAATATTTCATTAAATGATGAGATAGCTAAAAAAATTAATTATAATGATAACCCTGATTTAGTTGCTATTAGCGCGATTACTGGAACATCAAACAGAGCGTATGCAATAGCTGATCATTATCGAAAAAAAGGAGTGCCGGTTGTTATTGGAGGGGTGCAAGCTTCATTAATGCCTGATGAAGCAATGAATCATGCGGATGCAATTGTAACAGGCATGGCATTTGAATCTTGGCCTGAATTATTAAGAGATTTTTCAAAAGGAAAGATGAAACGAGAATATTCACAATCTAATGACATGAATTTTGAAAAATTACCCATGCCTAGAAGAGATTTGCTTCCTAATTTTTCTTATATTTCAAAAAGTAGTATACAAGCAACATTTGGATGTCCATATAAATGTGATTTTTGTGCTGTAATTAGTACACAAAAGAATTATTTAAGAAGACCAATTGATGATGTTATAAAAGAGATTTCTGAAATGAAGGGAAAATTTGTGACATTTATTGATCCAAGCCCTATGGAAGATAAGAAATATATTAAACAGCTATTTAAAGAAATGATTCCTCTTAAGAAAATGTGGGGAGGATTAGCTACTGTAAAGATTGTTGATGATGAAGAGTTAATGGATCTTGCCGCTGCAAGTGGATGTAAAGGGCTTCTAATTGGATTTGAAACAATTGATCAAGAAGCTTTAAATGAAGTAAATAAAGGGTTTAGCAGGTCAAATCAATATCAAGAAGTGTGTAAGGAGTTGCATGATAGAGGTATATCTATTAATGGAACATTTATTTTTGGTATGGATTCTCATGATAACGATATTTTTCAAAGAACAGTAGATTTTGTACAAGAAAATGCTATTGAATTACCAAGATACGCTATCTATACTCCCTTCCCTGGAACAGGAGCATATAGGAAGTTAAAAAAGGAAGAAAGAATATTAACAAATAATTGGTCTCTTTATGATGTCCAACATGCTGTATTCCAACCAAAGAATATGACTCCAGATGAGTTGTTTGAAGGCAATATTTTAGCATGGGAAAAAACATATAGTACTAAAAATATTCTTTCTAGAATATCTAGGGCTGGTACTAATATTCCATTGTCTTTAATTACCAATCTAGGATATCGTTATTATGGAAAAAGATTGAGAAGATTTACAAATGACAAGATGATTACTTTAGAAGATGAATGGAATAAAGATTTAAATTAAGGTATTATGAAAATAACTCTTATTCAGCCTAGTGTTGGGAAAATTAATAATAAACCATACATTAAATCGTGGACCATGGAACCTCTTGCTTTATCAACGCTTGCTGGATTGACTCCAGATGATATTGAGATTGAATTTATTGATGAAAGAATAGATGAATTACCAGAATCTTATGAAACAGATTTGGTTGGGATAACAGTAGAAACATATACAGCTAAAAGAGCTTATAATATTGCAAATAAAATTAGAAATCAGGGGGTCCCTGTTGTAATGGGTGGTATCCATGCAAATTTAGTCCCAGATGAGGTTAGCAAACATTGTGACGCTATGCTAGTTGGGGGAGCAGAAGGAGGTATATGGAATAAAATATTAGATGATTTTAGAAATCATTCTTTATCAAAAAAATATGACTCTAACGCATATTTTAATCCGATTCTTGAACATGTTAATCCTAGAAGAGACTTATACCGTAATAAAGGATATTTGCCATTAGGTCTTGTAGAAAGCGGAAGAGGATGCCCTTTTACTTGTGAATTTTGCGCAATTACATCAGCACATAAAGCAAAATATAGAGCTAAGCAAATAGATAAAATTGTAGAAGATATTGGTAATATCCCTCAAAAGATGTTATATTTTGCTGATGATAATTTTGTTTCAAAATTCTCAAGAACACAAGAATTGTGTGATGCAATTGCTCCACTGAAAAAGAAATGGTTTAGCCATGGGACAATTAATATGGCTAATGATCGTAAATTATTGAAGAAATTACAGAAGAGCGGATGTTCAAATCTACTTATTGGTTTTGAATCATTAAATGAACACACTCTTAAAAAAATGGGTAAAAGTTGGGCGATTGTTAAAAGAGGTTATTCAGAATCTTTAAAAATATTGAGAGATCATGGGATAGCAGTATATGGCACATTTGTGTTTGGTTATGATGAAGATTCTGTAGATGATATTAAAAAGAGTTTAGATTTTGCTATAAATGAAAAAATGTGTCTTGCTGCTTTTAATCATTTAGTGCCATATCCTGGGACAGCACTATATAGCAGGTTCTTAAAAGAAGGAAGATTAATTGATAAAGAATGGTGGTTGAAAGATGGGTATAATTTTGGAGATGTTTCTTTTTCTCCTAAGAACTTTACTCCAGAAGAGTTATCTAAAAGTTGTTATGATGCTAGAATGCAATTCTATAGTTTCTCAAATATCATTAAAAGAACAGAATTTATGGCTAATTGTAAAGATCCGTTTCTCAATCCATTTCAAACATTTGCATTTATGAGTGCAAACATCATATCTCAGAAAGGAATTAAACAAAGACAAAGCTGGCCTATTGGTAATATAATTGATAATTATGGTAAGATTCTTGAATGATATTGCTTCTTTATCAGATGATGATGAGTTAAGAGAAATAGTATCCAAAACATATATGAAAGGAGAAATCTCCTTATCCTTTGAGTCAGAGCCATCCTTCTTTAATTCTATTGCAATCTTAGGAGAGAGTCAAGAGGTTCTAATAATTAGGGATTTGGAGAATGAAAAGATTATTGGATTTATGATCAAATCTATTAAGAATGTTTTTATTAATGGATGTCCCAAGAAAGTTAGATATTTGAGCTCCTTAAGATTGTTAGAGGAGTATAGAAGAGGAAGGTTAATGCATCAAGGATTTAAATATCTAAAGTCGTTCATAGATGATAGTAATATGATTAATTTCACTACTATTATAGAGGATAATATATTTGCTAGAGATATGTTAACTAGTTCAAGAGCTGGCCTTCCACATTATTTACCAATAGGAAAGATGAAGACATTTATAATTAAACCAACTTCTAGAGTTAGATATAAATCTAAAACAAATATTAAGATAGAGAAAGGAATTTCCAAATTTAGTCTGAAAGAAATTATTAATTTTCTTAATAAAGAAGGATCAAAGAAAGATTTCTTCCCTGTATATACAGAAGAAATCTTTAATAAATCTCAATTAAGAGATTTTGATATTAATAATTTATACATTGCTCATAATGAAACAGAAATATTAGGAGTTGTTGGAGTTTGGGACCAAACAAGATTTAAACAAACTGTAGTTAAGGCATTGACGAATAAATATAAGTTAGTTAAACCTTTTAATAACTACATATTGAATCCTTTGTTTAATTCTCCCTTAATTCCTGATATTGGACAAATTAGATCTTTCTATATAAATCTAATAGCAATTAAGGAAAACAACCCTGACATCTTTAGTTTGTTAATAGATAAGATATCTCTTGATAACAGCAATTATGGATATAATTATTTCATTATTGGGCTCTCTGAAGATGATAATCTGTGTTTAGGACTCAAGAACTTTCGATCATTAACATATGATTCAATTTTATATTTGGTTGATTATAAAAGAACAGTCCCATTAACTAGAACTCCGTATTTAGAAATATCAAGATTATAATTATGAATAAAAAGCTAACCTATCAATTAATCAAAACAAAAGAAATATCTTCTGAACAATTTAGCAGAATGTTTAATCTTATGCATGAAAATTATGATTATGTAACATTTGATAATTTTTGCAATGATCTTAAGCATAAAACATTTGCTGGTCTTTTATTTGATGAAGACAGTGATATTCAAGGGTTCACTACTTTTGGAATAAATCCGAAAGAATATAAACATAAAGATTATAATATTTTATTTTCAGGAGACACTGTAGTCTCTTCTAGTTATATTGGATCTCAAGAGCTGGGAAAAGGATGGTGTAGAACTGTAGGAATGCTTTTGTCAAAATATCCAGATAAAAAATGGATGTGGTATCTTATGTCAAAGGGATATAAAACCTATTTATACCTTCCTTTTTTCTTCAATAAATTTTACCCTTCTCCATCTATAATAGAACATAAAGATTATTCTTTAATTATTGACGAATGTTCAACTCATTTTTTTGGTGATGATTGGAAATCAAATGAAGGCATTGTTAGATTTAAAGATAGACTAGGGCAAGTAAAAAAAGAACATGCGGAGAAATCGTTCAGAAAGAACAATGAATATGTAGATTTTTTTCTGAGAAAAAATCCAGGGTTTGTTGATGGTGATGAAATGGTATGTATGGCTGAATTATCACTTAATAATTTTAAAAGATATCCAAGAAGAATAATTTCTAAGATTATTGAATCAAGTCAGGATTTTGAATTTAATATAGATGAAAGGTAGTATTGCAAATTTAATATGGTTGCAAAGTTTATCAAATGATTATAAGTCTTTTAAGAAACATCTTAAAGACCCTCATAAAATACAAAATAGGATATTAAAAAAATATCTTCAAGAAAATAAAAATACTGTTTATGGGAAAAAATATTCCTTTGCATCTATAAATTCAATTTCTGAATTTCAAAGAAGGTTACCTATTGTTTCTTATGAAGATATAAAAGGTTACATTAAGAAGATTGCTCAAGGGCAAAAAGATATTCTAAGCACATATCAAACACTCTTTTTTGAAGAGACTTCTGGCAGTGGAACTGAGTCTAAGATTATACCATATAATAAGTTATTTAAAAAAGAATTTAATTCGGCAATAGCTCCATGGGTTTGGGAGATACATAATCAATATCCAAAAGTCTTTATGGGAAAAAGTTATTGGTCTATTTCTCCGCCATTGAAATCTAATTGGCGTACAGAGTGTGGTATAAAAGTAGGAATTGATGATGATTCTGAATATCTTAATTTCTTTGGTAGGTTTCTTTTTAGTCAGATCATTTTAAAAACAATTAATAATGATAAAATTTGCTCTGACGCGGAAGATTTCTATATCAACACATTAAGAAGTATGATAACAGCAAAGAATTTAAGTTTTATTTCGGTATGGAGTCCATCATTTATATTACAGATGGATAAAGTTCTAAGAAAAAATTGGAATAGTATAGTTGATAAATCATTAAATATAGATGCATCATCTCCATGGTCAGTTATTTTTCCATCATTAAAACTAATTAGTTGTTGGATGCATGCAAGTAGTTCTCAATATAAAGAAGAATTAGAATATATACTTGGAGATATTCTCATACAACCTAAAGGATTATTAAGCACTGAAGGAATAGTTTCGATACCATTTAAGAAAGACAAAGATCCTGTTATATCAATTTGTTCTCATTTTTATGAATTTGAATGTCAAAAGACCGGAGACATACTTTTGTCTCACCAACTTGTTAAAGGGGGTAAATATGAGGCAATCTTATCAACAGGTAACGGTTTTATGAGATATAGGACAAATGATATTATTATAGTGACTGGATATATAGAATCTACACCTACTATCATTTTTCTGGGCAGAAAAAACAGAACATCTGATATAGTTGGAGAGAAGGTTAATGAAATTATATGCAACGAAATAATAAATTCTATTCGATTAAAATTAAAAATAAGTGGAGCTTTCTTTTATCCTTCAAAAAATCGAAAGAAAAAATATTATTACACATTAGTAATATCTACAAAAGACAACTGTTTAGAAAAAGATAAGATTCAGAAATTAGCAGAAAACATTCTTAAGAAGAATCCATACTACTCTCAAGCAATTTCTTTAAACCAATTAGATAAATTAATAGTACAGATTGTTGATGATGATAATTATAAAAGAATGATGAGAAACTATTTTTCAAAAAAGAAAATAAAATCTGGAGACCAGAAACCTCCAATACTTTTATTGATAGAAGATATTAAGTATATGAGATTATAAACCACTCAAATAGAGGGTTTATTTTTGGTGGACCTTACGGTCCTAAGTTCGAACTTTTTTAAGAATAGTTAGAGTTAATTTATTAAAATAGTTTTATAAGAATATTTTTTTCATTTATCTTATTAGAATAAAACTTCCTGTACTAGAGTGAGGTTTGTTAAGGAAATCATATACAATAATTGTATACGTATATGTTCCGTGTTGACATAAGTTGTTATTTAGTGTTCCATCCCAGAAAGTATTTTCTTGATTAAAGATAATTTCTCCCCATTGATTGAAAATTTTCATGTTATAGGATTTATAACCACCATCTCTTAAAACAGGTCCAAAACTATCGTTATCACCATCATCATTAGGAGTAAAAGCAGATGGTATATTTATAGCAAATACAGGATAAATAATTATTTCATAAGTTATCGAATCAGAACATCCATATTCATTCTCAATATAAAGTTGAGTAAAAAATGAACCTGTATCTGAGAAAACATGACTGAATTCATCTTGATTTATTATTGTTCCATCCCCTAAATTCCATAATTGATAATTATAAAAATCAGATGTGTTTCTGAAATTAATCTCAGCATCATCAATATCTGCAGGTTGTGGTCCGAAAGCAAAATCAGCATAAGGACTCTCATTAATTTGAATATCTGTAGATATTGTATTATAACATCCAGTTATTGGATCTGTATATTCGTATCTGACATTGTACGTTTCTACTTCTATATTTTCTATATCAAAGAAGTTAGTTTGTTTATCATCAATAAAATAAGTTCCTCCTGAAGGAATACCTTGTGTTAAAATCTGACTACTATCTTGTGTGCAGAAATTCGGAATATTTAAATTTAAGATAGGAAGAGGATTTACTATAACAGAGTCAGTTTGGTTTACAGGACTGTTACATCCGTTTTCATCAGTAATAGAGATAATGGTATATAATGTTGAAATTAGAGGAGTAAAACCAAATGGTTTTCCATTTATCATGTTGTTACCTAAAGAATCAATTAGTAAATAAGAAGTATTAGTTCCATCAAATATTTCTACAGTATAAGTAGAAGAAATAGGATTAACTACATTTATACTAATAGCAGCAGAATCATAGATACAGATTGGAGATTCCATATCAAAATTCATATACACCTGATTATTTTGATTAATCAGGACACTATCAGAAAATGAGCAAGAATTTAAATCTGTAATAGTATAATAATAAACTCCTGCAGAAAGAGCAAAAGGATTTTCAATTCCCCAATTTTCAATGTATGGACTAGTTCCACCGCTAATTGTTAATATTGCTTGTCCGTCATTAGAGTTAAAGCAATTTGCATCCGTAATTACTTCCTGTACAGAAAGAGGATCTGGCTCATTTATTGTTACATAATCAGTAAAAGTGCAATTGTTTGCATCTGTAACTGTATAACTATAATTTCCTTTTGGAAGTTGGGTTATGTCAACACCATTCCAATTTTCAGAATAAGGAGCTGTTCCACCGGAAATTTGTAAGAATGCAGTACCGTTATTTCCTCCATTACACAACACATCTGATATTATTTCAGTTGTTGTAATATCAAGTGGTTCGCTTATAGTTGCAGTTCCTTGCTGAACACAACCATCATTGTCTGTTACTGTAAAGTTATGTGTTCCTGCAGCTAATGCAGAAGAGTTCTGACCTAACCAGTCCTCTAAAAATGGAGGGGCAACACCAACAATATTGAGAGTTACATTCCCATCAGAATATCCGAAACAACTTGCAGAATTAATAGTTGAAGTAACTTGAATTTCAGCAGGTTCTGAAATTGTAAAGTTTAGAGTGTTTGTGCATCCATTTGCATCTGTAATGAGTGTACTATAATTTCCAAAAGTAAGAGCTAAGTTGTTTTGTCCAAACCAATTTGTATTGTATGGAGAAGTTCCTCCACTTGTAGTTATTATTGCTGTTCCATCATTATATCCGAAACACACAGCATCCGTTGTAGTAATATTTGAAGTTAAAAGTGTTGGTTCTGTAATTGTAACCGAATTAGAAAAAGTACATCCGTTAAAATCAGTTATTATATATGTATAATTTCCATCATTTAATGCAAGAGGATTAAATGCTCCCCAATTTTCATTGTAGGGTGTGATTCCTCCTGTGATATTTAACAAAACGTTTCCGGTATTTTCATCTTTACATAATACATCATTTACTGTTTCAGTAACTAATAATTCATTTGGTTCGGTAATTGTAATTGTATTACTGAAATTACAATTTTGATTATCTGTTACAGTATATGTGTAAGTTCCTGCAGTAAGTGCTGAGGAATTATAACCATTCCAATTTTCAATGTAAGGAGATTGACCACCCAATATATTTAAAGTAACACTTCCTGTATTTTCTCCATAACAATTTACATTTGTAATTGTTTCAGAGGAAGTAATCCCACTAGGTTCATTAATAGTAAAACTAAATGTAAAAGTACAATTGTTAGCATCCGTTACATCTACCGAATGCGTACCAGAAGTTAAATTAAAAACATCTTCTGTTGTAGATCCATTCGACCAAAGGAATGTGTAATTCCCTGTTCCTCCACTAGCAGAAATATCTATACTTCCATCATTTCCATTACAATTTGTAACATTGGTTTGAGTAGAAATTACATTAACAGCGTTTGGCTGAGTAATAGTAATATTTTCTACTACAATACAATTATTTGCATCTGTCACATTTAATGTGTATATACCTGCAGCAAGATTAGAGAGATCTTGAGATGTAGCTGAATTACTCCAAGAATATTGATACGGATTTAGTCCTCCAGAAACAGAAACGTCTATACTTCCATTGGATCCTAAATTACATGTTGTATTTGTTTGTGTATATGAAACTATAGGAGCTGATGGTTCCGTTAAAGTAACAGTATGTGTACTTGTACATAAATTTGCATCTGTAACTGTTAATATAAATGTTCCTGAAGAGAGGCTATTTATATCCTCAGTATTTTGACCTGAACTCCAACTAAACGAATAAGGAGGACTTCCTCCAAGAGTTGTAACATCAACACTTCCATCTGTAGCTCCACATGTAGATACATTGTTTTGTGTTGAAGAAATCTGAATGTCAGATGGCTCAGAAATCGAAACTGTATTTGTATAAGTACATCCATTATTATCTGTTACAGTATAATTGTAGGTTCCAACAGAGAGAGAAGATGAATTATTAGCTCCCCAGTTTTCTGTATATGTTGGTATTCCTCCAGAAATAGAAAGATTTACACTTCCATCATTGAATCCGAAACAACTCACATTATTTATTGTTTCAGAAACTGAAATAGGAGATGGAGATGTAATATTTACAGAGCTTGAATAAGTACAATTATTAGAGTCAGTAATGGTATAATTATAGGTGTTTACCGGAAGTACATTTGGCGTTGTATATGTAGTAATTCCTCCAGTTAAAACTTGAGAGAAACCTGCTGCGTTTACAGTATAATCTGTAAATCCCCCTGAAATGTTTAATGATATACTACCATCAGTTCCACCATCACAACTTACATTATTTTGGGATGTAATTACAGAAATAACAGGTGGCTCACTAATGATAACGGAATCTGTAATCGTACATCCATTTCCATTAGTAATATTTACGGTGTAATTTCCAGCAGATAATCCACTAACACTATCTGTTGTCAATCCATTTGACCAAATATATGTTGCAGTTATACTAGCAGCTGATATTACAATTGAATAATCTTCTGTAGCTCCGAACCAAGGTTGAACATAAATTGGATTTGCCATTATTCCAACATCACAAGGTCCTACATTACTTACAGGAACGTTATTAAGAAATTGAGAAACAACTCTCATTCTAGTTGCTCCATATGCTCCAGAGTATGGAACAGTAATAGGAATAGAGACCGTAGAGGCAACTCCATCTGGTATAATTCCAACTTCTTCACCAGGGTCATTAAAATCTCCATCAATATTCCAATCAATAAACACCTTACCTCCAGATGGGTAATTATTACCAGAACAATCTCCTAAAGTAACATCAATAGAATAAGTCTGTCCTTCTGTAATATCAGCAAACATTGTTGTTGTATAATCTTCATATTGATC
>Ga0208639_1002285_pt1 | contig 11348 bp, 11 predicted proteins | sample ETNtaG_33_FD_185772 | JGI IMG/M metagenome (GOLD analysis project Ga0208639, IMG submission 185772) | Marine microbial and viral communities from oxygen minimum zone, Eastern Pacific Ocean - ETNP201310SV76 (SPAdes) (version 2) | ecosystem: Environmental > Aquatic > Marine > Oceanic ...
AACAAAGGCATTATCATTGTAAGAAATCCTACGGGAATGAGAATCTTAAGGGATACTTCAGGCCATCCTGCTTGTTTCGATATTTGATTGACAATTGCTGCGGGAAGAGCAGCCAATACGAAAAAGCCACCACAAAGGCCTGCGAAGGATCCCGGATCAATCTCAGCAAGAACAAATACAATGATGATGAATGTCGCCGCCAATATCCCTGTGCAGGCGCCTGAAACCAGTATATTCTTCCAATTCATTCTTATCACTAATGCCTGAATAGTCGTGTACCTGTGAACAACATCGTCATGCCGTGTTCATCTGCTGCATCAATGACTTCTTGATCGCGGATGCTGCCTCCGGGTTGAACGACAGCAGTGATTCCCATTTCATGGCTGGCGTCTAAGCCATCTCTGAACGGGAAAAATGCATCAGAGATCATCATTGCTCCTTTGGCACTCTCGCCGGCACGGCGTGCTGCAATACGAACGGCTTCAACTCGGCTGGTTTGACCTGGGCCGATTCCTACGGTGGCAAAACCGGTTGCGGTCGGTTGGATGAAAATCACACAGTTACTCTTGACTTGTGCGCAGACGGCGACGCCGAATCGCGCCAAATCGACCTGTGTAGGGTCTGCTTCAACTTTGGTGACGCAACGAACTTCTGACCAGTCAATGACTGGGGCGCCTTCCGTCTGTGCCAACCAGCCACCATCGATTTGTCGAAATTGTGTTCGCATGTCCAACGATGTCATTCCCTTGTGGGTCAACATTCTGCGGTTTTTCTTCGCAGATAGGATTTCCAAAGCGCCTTGTTCGTAACCGGGGGCAATGATACATTCAACAAAATGGTCCCCGATTCGTTCCGCTGTACCTTTGGTTACCGGCGTATTGAATGCGATAACGCACCCGAATGCTGATTCTGGGTCGCTGGCCAATGCATCATCCCATGCGGCGACTTGATCTGTTGAAATGGCGACACCGCAGGCGTTGGTATGCTTGATTATCACACAACAATGTGGCCACTGTGCCCATTCGGGACCGATATGAGATCGGCAAAACCGTAGAGCTGCGTCCAAATCGAGATAGTTGTTGAACGAGAGGGCTTTGCCGCCATGTTGTTCAGCCGCAGCCAAACCACTTGGAGCTTCACCGGCGGTGTTACCTGGATAGAATGCTGCGGGCTGATGTGGGTTTTCTCCATAGCGCAAGGGGTTGCGGGCGCCGCCGGAGACAAGGAGTTTTTCTGGCAAAATTTCCTCGACTTCCTCCTCTAATGACTCAAGACGGTTCGCGAGTGTGTTTGCTAGTGCCACATCGTAGGCTGCAGTTCGTTGGTATGCGGTTAGGGCTAGGCGTTGGCGTGTGCCCATATCAACTGCGTTAGGGTCACCGTTTGCTTCCTGGAGTGTCTCAAGCAACTGCCCATAATTATCGGGATTGGTGACAATGAGTACATCTGAGTGCGACTTGGCAGATGCACGCACCAATGTGGGTCCGCCGATATCAATCATCTCAATCAGATCCGCTTCACTGACCGGTGGGTCTTGGGCGGCTACCTCTTCAAACGGGTAGAGGTTGACAGCGACCAAATCAATTCTCGGATAGCCTAGTTCCTCTAGAGTCGCCATGTCGTCAGGGTTGTCTCCGCGCGCGAGGATGGCAGCATGAATTGCTGGATGGAGGGTTTTGACTCGCCCGTCGAAAACTTCGGGGTGGCCTGTGACATCAGTCACATCGATGACATCGAGGCCATTTTCTCGGAGAAGACGGGCTGTGCCCCCCGTAGACAAGATTTGCCAGCCCATCGCGGTCAGAGCGGTGGCGAATGCTGTGACGCCTGTTTTGTCATACACCGAAATGAGAGCCCGCGGAGCATTGACGCCTGTTTTTCCCGGCACCGAAGTGGTGAGGGTTGGCTGGTCACGGTCAACCATAAGAGGAACCCGTTAGGCAGCGAATGTATGGCCGCCTTTGAACCCGATGGTGTGTTAATCGCCGCGTGCAGATACGACTTGATCGATTCTCAGCATACTTGCACAAGTTTCAGTTGCTGAATTGAGAGCCGATTCAAGGCTGACGGCTGCTTCCTTGGCTCCTGTTGGACCCACTTTACCCTCAGCGGTGATGCCTGATTCAGAAGAACCGTTTCTGTGTGCTGCACGTAACTCTAGAATGCGGTCCAATGCATCGACCCCGGTATTCAGCGCGAGTGTTGTTGGAATAATCTCCAATGCTCGTGCAAACGCTTCCATGGCCAACCTGTTGCGGCCGGCTTGACGTTCGGCCGCTTCACGGATGGCTAGAGCGCAGGACATGTGTATTGCACCGCCTCCTGCGATGAGACGATTGGTTTGCATCGCTAGTCCTGTTGATCGGAGTGCGTCGTGAATTGCCCGAATGGCTTCCTCCGCTGCGAGGTCGTTTGCTCCACCCACTTCACAAGTCACAACCTTCGGGGATGGGCACGATTCTAATCGAATCAAATCTTCAACTTGGTCAGTGGCTGCTCGGCGTTCCGATACCAATCTGCCAGCGCGACCGATATCTTCTGCAGAAATGTCAGCAAGATGTTCAATGACTCTAGATCCGGTGGCCAGAGAAGCGTTGCGCAATTCACTATCATCGAATTCGCCGGCGACAAAGCAACCTGCTCTCATCAATCGATGAAGTAGTCCTTTGTCAACCGACCCTGAACAAAGGAAGGTGTTCGCACCGGATGCAAGAAGGGTTTCAGCAAGGGTGTCACGGGTTGTCTCTTCGGCCGCCAAGAAAGCATCCAACTGTGCGGCTTCCTCTATCTCAATCTCAGCTGTTCGAATTTGTTTGCGCGGTGCGATGTCGCCATTGATTGTCGCTACCTTTGCATCTTCGATTATCGAAGGCAAAGAATCTAGTAAAACGCGGCGGCGGACAACGATTCCATTGAGTAATTTTGAGTCGGATAGGCTACTAGTATTGGTTTTGTGCATGGTGATGAAATCTGCATCACCGTCGACCGTTTCAAGTGCTTCAACAATCATTTCCGATAGGACGCTTGCGGCACCCTCTGCGCCTTTGCCTGTCAGGGAAGTGATGGCGACTTCCTGCAGGGTTTTGGGTGTGCAAGCAACCGCCTGATGAGCAATCGTTTCTTGGGCGATTTGATTGGCCTGGTTGTAACCATCAATAATCGTAAGGGGGTGTAGACTCTTCTGCAATAGGCGGCCGGCTTCAAGTAGCAATTCCGCACTGATTAGTAGAGTACCCGTCACCCCATCTCCACAGGAGTTTTCTTGAGATTCTGCCATCGCCACGAACATTTTCGCAGCGGGGTGTTTGACCATGAGTTCGGCGACAATTTTTGCTCCATCGTTGGTCACTGCAGTTGTTCCATCGGTTTTGTAGAGCATTTTGTCAAGGCCCCGTGGACCGTATGTCGGGCTGAGAAGATCTGCGAAAACTCGGGCGGCGGCGATCAGTTTCTCTTGAACAGCAGTGCCACTGGTGACGCTCGTCTCCTCTCGAAGAATCACAACTGGTGGCTTGCCCGCTGCTTCGTCGCCCATGGTTCATCGGCCAAAGCCGCACTCATGAAGCCTTCGCGATGCCCTACGGGCATCATCTGCGGCGTTTTCCCTTCTTTCCACGACGGCCGCCCCCGCCCTGTTCCCATGAACGACCGCCCTTCGAACGTTCTGCTTGCATATCCCATTCCGGGGCACTGCTCCCAATTTTTTTGGTGCCTCGAGGCAATTCACCAGCACCCTTGACCTTGATTTTCAATCCAAACTCATCCTCAATTCCCCGGACACCAGCACCGCCTTGTCCAACAACAGCTCCAATAGCCCCATCATCGACGAAAATTGTGGCTGCAGTATCAGAAGCCATCTCGACGTGGTGTACTCTAGCACCCGTCCATCGTTGAATCTGGCGTGCGAGTTCTGCTGCTGCCAATTTCTTGGCTGGACTTTGGGAATCCGAACCATCAACAGGAACGACCACGCATTCAGAACCAAATGAAAATATTTCATGAGTCATTTTGTTGGAAGGGAACGAACGAACTTCAATGACTGGGCGAGAAAGATCTGACTCCATACTACTGGGTGCCTTAACCACCATTTTCAGTTCTAGAACTTGTGCGATTTGGCCTTTTTCGATGTGGATTACTGTGTCAAGAACTTGGCTAATCATGCCCAATTCAACCTTTCCAATCAGTCGCTGAACGGCTTCCAGTGCGCTGTTTGCATGGGTCACCCCTAGCAATCCAACCCCCGCCAACCTCACATCTGCAAATATCTCAAAATCTCTGGCTCTTCGAACTTCATCGAAGATGACGAAATCGGGGCGGACCAGAAAAATCACTTCGGCTGTTTTTTCGAGATTACCCTCAAGGGGTGCATATTGCGTCACCCTTTGTGGAACTTGTAAATCTCTAGGGGATTCCATGGTCTTGACCATCGCCCCAATGTCTTCGTCAAGGTATGCAGCAATCGCCTGAGCGAATGTCGTCTTCCCTGAGCCAGGTTTGCCCACGACGAATACACCACGATGGTGATCCGAAAGTCGCTTGATGAGGCGAGGATCTAACTCGTAGTCAGAGAGGGTGAGGTGCGCGACTGGGCGTACGACTGTGATTTCCCATGCTTCTGAGAAGGGGGGCCATGCACAAGTAATTCGCAAATCCCCAGCTTGGATAATGCGGCATCCCTCTCTCTCAATCTCGACGAAACAATCTGAACGGTGTGCATGTTGGTCGATTATGGTGACCAAATCATCAGCGAGTGATTCCAAAGTTGGTTTGTCCCATGCTGGAGACTCTAACTCCTCTAATCGTAATTCTGAGATGTGCCCTGCTTTGATACGAGGTGGGCATTCGGCTTTCAGAAAAAGCGTGGACACTGTTTCGTCGGCGAGTAGGGATTCAAGAGAATCTGGAAGTGGAGGGTGGTCACCAAAGGTCGCCATCCTATGGATGGCCCTGCTCAAGGCTCATGAATGCTCTTGGGGTTCAAGCCTTCTGTGGTTCGAGTTGATACCACTGCCACCACAGGTAGAGGCTGGTGGTAGTTGCAGTTAGAAATGCGCCCGTCTCCGGGAAGCCAAATTGATCTCGGTAGAGGAGATATTGACCACCAATCAGGGAAAGTAATGCCAACCATGCGGCGAATCTGGCATCAGATATTCCCAAACCATTGGTTACAGAACTCCAATTTGTAATGGTCCAATACGATAGTGCGACGGTGGCGATGATTGTGATGTGGCCCAACCACCATCCCGCAGTTGCGCCGAGTGCATCAACGTAGAGATCGTAGAGTGCGCCCAAAATGGGCTCTGCCAAATTCAGTGCCATGCTTGTGCGAAGTAGATTCGCTTCTTGAATCATCTCATGGTCACTCTTTCGTCGCGCGCAATGCGGCTTCGACCAAACGCATGCCGATTACACCAATATGGCCGGGTGCGAGCAGGTTGAGTGAGTCGAGGGTGTGGCCTCCAGAAAGTGACTTGCTCGCGAGAGCAAATGCGCGTAATTCAGCGGTCAAACTCGGTTCTCCTCCTTCGATTTCTACGCGCTCACGCGGCGCGGCTCCAAATCCGCCCCAGTCTGGGCCGCGGATGTTATCTGGATGGTGATGTAACCACAATCCTGTGTGATCCAAGTAATCGATGTGTAGAGACGCATCGCGGCCAATGATTCGCAACTCTCTGACCTTGCCTCGGACTCGGCTACGCCAGGAAACTGTGATTTGAGCTGATGGGCCCAGCGGATTATTGCAAGTATTTGCTGGGAATCGCATGTGAATGACTGCGTGGTCTTCGATGCCTTCAATCTCGCTAGGCAATGAAAACGCATCAATTTCATCGGGATCAACGTCGCCCATGAGGTCTCTACAGATGTCCATGTCATGAATGGCTAGAGCGGCGATGACGCCAATATCGGGACGGGGTTCGCGAACTGAAAGTCGATCTGATTCGATGTGGAGGACGGGTCCAATTTCTCCACCAGCAATCATGTCGGCCGCCTTGCGAATGGCGACGTGGTAACGGAATAGGTGGCCCACACATAGCAAACGCCCATGTGCTTCTGCACATGCAACAATGGATTGTGCTTCTGACTCTGCCATCGCAAGTGGTTTTTCGACAAGGACATCTACGCCCTGTTCCATCAAAGCGATGGCCAATGGTGCGTGTGATGGTGTTGGTGTCGCAATTGTGGCGGCGTCAATAGCGAATGTGTCGCGTAAGGTACTGGCGTCTGTATGCCATTCGCAACCAAACTCTTCAGCCAATCCACGTGCCCTGCTCTCGTCGACGTCACAAACGATGAGGCGATCGATGACTTGTTCCTGTTTCAGGGCTGCCCACGTGCGAACATGGTTACGGCCCCAATAGCCCGTACCAACCACTGCGATGGTCAATCCCATGAGTCGCGCGACCTCGGTCTCGTTCATGACGGTGTCGACTGTGGCATGTTCGGCTGCGAATATGGGGCGATTTGATGTGGTCGTGACCTGCCGCGGTTCGCATGGGTGTCCGCATACTGGCGGCTGTTCGTGACCTTGACCCGCCTGCTGGGGGGGCTGAGATGTCACTAGCAACACTCCTGAAAGGAGTGATTGGCAACGGGCCATACATTGAGGATGCGCCCGATTATACCCCGTTGGAAAGCGAGGGGGCAATCGAAGGAAGCAATGATTGGTCTGCCAAGGTATTCCAAAGCTCCATGCGTGGTGATGTAACCAATTTGACCAAAGAGAGTGGATTGGAACGTGAAGTGTGCAATTTACCTGTGGAGGATTTGTGGTCCGGCTTATCTTGGCGAATGCGCAATCGGAAAACTGGTCGAAATCAAGCGGGTTTGGAGCGATTACATCTCAAAAAAAGGAACAGGGCCTTTGCAAAGTGGTTGAAGCCGTTCTTGGCATCTGAGGTGGAAACTGCCGCCGACAAAGGATACGTTTTGGTCGGTGTGACACAACTTCATTGGTCGGCTGGAGCGGCTAAGGCCTTCTCTGATGCTGGAATCCCATACCTTGCCTTTGTTCGTGATGAGTTGCAGTTCAATCACCCACGAGTCTATCGGAATTCTCTAGAAGGTGCTGCAGCCGTTTGTGGGGCTGGAAAGGGTCTCCTCAAGCAGATCGGTGGTGTTTTCAATCTCCAATATGGGGCGCATGTGCCGCTTCCAGTCAATTATGCTGAGCGTTTCGGTAGTAGTGAAGAGGTTTCGCAGAGGCGCCTATCTGGGCTCACCACGAGAGTGGAGATGAACGATGGGGATGTCCCAAGGATTGCTGTTGTCGGGGTGACCCCAGAGAAAGGATTTGAATTCTACAATCGTCTTCTCCCCCACATGCAAGGGGCATGGCCAGAAGCACATGTCGATGTGTATGGAGGGGGTTCGTATGCTGAGGCGTTAGGGGGTCACAACAACGCTACATGGCGCGGACACACCTCTGTGGAAGATGTGTTCTCAAATTGTGATGTGCACCTTCTGACCGTTGCGAGTACGGGTTCTTGGGGGCGTGTCATCAACGAAGCGGGACTCTTCGGTGTCCCTTCTGTGTCGATTGATATTGGGAGTCAACCAGAGGCCGTTGGCGACGGTGGGGTTGTTGTGGACAAAGAAGGAAGTCTCGATGATTGGGTGACTGCAATCAAAGACGTATACGGGAATCGAGAAAATTACGGGTCAAAGGCAAAAGCACATGCTGGCGTTGTTGATCATCGACGTTCCATCGCCATGTTCCGCAGTGCTATTCGTGATGTATTCCAACAGTGAAGGTGTTTGAATGGCGTATACTGATGTGAGTCTCGAAGAGGCTGCGTGGTTGCTGGCCGCGGCTGGAGTAGCGCCTCTCCAGAAAATGGAGTCGCTTGCCGGCGGGTGGGCCAATTCGAATTATCTGGTCACGCTGGATGATGGGACAAAACTCGTGCTGAAGGTATGGGATGAAAGGCCACCAGATGAAGTGGATCAAATCCTTGAACACACATGTTGGCTTGCAGACCATGGTGTGCTTACACCCGCTCCTTTGCTATTGGAAGGTGGTGTGCGGATGCTTGTCAAGAATAATCAGGCATGGATGTTGATGCCGTTTATCGAAGGTGGTTGGTTGCCTTCGGACGCTGCTTCACTTTACGAACTTGGGAAGGCGCAGGCACAAATGCATGAGGTTCCAATACACGAGAATATCCCAACGACGTTTGCCATTGGATATGTCCTCTGGGACAAAATGGTGGAAGAGGCACATGAAAATGGATCAATGACGCCGTTCCTTGAGTTATTGGAGGAAGAAAGTCGTCGCCTCAAGCAAAGCATTCCAGATGATTTACCCTCTGGCATTATCCATGGAGATTTGTATCCCGACAACGTGATTGGGCGTGAGGGTGAAGTTCTTGCTCTGCTTGATTTTGAGGAAATATGTGTCGAATCGTTGGCGATGGATCTTGTGACAACCTATGTTGGATTCGGGTGGAAAGATGGTTTGCCCGTTCCTGAATTGTGGGATTCATTGTTGGCTGGATATGAGTCGGTTCGACCGTTGACAGAAGCAGAACGTGCGGTCCTTCCTGAGTTGCATCGATTCGCGGTGCTGGCGGTTGCAGCCTGGCGTTATTGGCAATTCGTGATTCACGTGCCTGGAACTGAACACACCAATCGATATGTGGAAATGGCTGAGCGGTTGGACAAAACGCTGCCTTTCTGATGGTGGGTCATTCAGGTTGTTCGCGTCTCTTCTTGATGTATCTGAACAATATGCGAGAGAAGACCATCGAACATAGAAGGAAGGCGATTGACATCCACAGGGGTGCCTCGGTTTTCGTAGCGAATAGCCAGGTGAAAAGGAGAATGCCTGCTCCGTAGAAAGCACGGAAAATTGAGTAGGCGATGAAAGATTGGACCAATTTGTTAGAACGAAACCGTTGGAAGGCGGTTTCAGTGGACATTGAATCACCTCATGACATGTGCCGTGCAGGGTTTCCTGCATAGGTGCCTGGTTCTGTGATATCCTTGGTAACCACGCTGCCCGCGCCAATCACAACATCATCACAGATACTGACGGGCATGATGGTAGCATTCGTACCGATGCTCACGCGGTTGCCGATGGTGGTCTCTTTCCATTGGGTTTGATCGCCTCGTGCAGGGCCTCCGATTCGGAATGGGTCGTTGATGAACATCGCACCATGGCTGATGAAGCAGTCCTCACCAATGGTCACGAGTTCACAAATGAATGCGTGAGATTGTACGCGTGTACGTGCTCCAATGGACACCCTGCGCTGGATTTCCACAAAGGGGCCGACAAACACACCGTCGCCCAAAGTGCAACCGTAGAGGTTGACGGGTTCTACTAGTGTGACGCCTTCACCGAACTCAACGTCGACGATGCCGTTCTTGTGGATTCGGGGCTCGCCCATGGTGAAGGCGGGGCGAATCTCTCGCTTGAATGGGTCGGTTGCATCATGCTCAAAGCCCGTCGCGGGAAACCGGAGCCCATGTCGGGAGACGATGTGGAGATTGAGTATCGATTCTTCATCCCTGACCCGGCCGTGTTACCGCCCCTGGGTAAGGGTGTCAAAATCGTCCAGTGCTATCTGCCAAAATGGAAGATTGAACTCGTGGGTGACAATCTATGCTTCGATGGTCGGGTCCTAGTTCGAAATCTGCCGATGGTTGTGAATCAGCAGCTCTCTGCACTCATCGAGGATGCCAAAATTACGCCGAGAATTCGATTGGCAGGGGATTTGGCTTTCGTGACTGTGAAAGGCCCCGGTACACATGAGCGTGTAGAACATGAATTCGAAGTGATGGTTGAAGATGTGCAGGATTTGGTGACCTCGTTCAGATTTCCTCATGTCCTGAAAACGCGATATGAAGTGCCTGCGGATGATGCCCTGGTCTGGGAAATCGACTTCTTTGAGGCCGACAATCATGGTTTGGTGATGGCTGAACTAGAGGTCCCTTCCGCTGATCATGAATTCGCACGGCCCGATTGGTTGGGTCGGGATGTGACTGAGGATGAACGGTTTGGAAACGGTTCACTGGCACGCGATCCATGGTGCGATTTTTGTGACGAAGTTGGGGCACTCAGGGGGTCCAACTGAGTACTGCATCGATGACGCGCTCAACCTCGTCGTCAGTCAACAAAGGCATGACTGGTATGCTGACGATGTCATCACAAACTGCCTCGGTCAATTGCAGTGAACCTTTCGAACTTTGTGGGTGGTCAGCATACACCGGCTGAAGATGGCAAGGAATCGGATAGTGGATGCCGGTCGAGATGTTTTGTGAATCCATGTGTGCGCAGAATGACTCTCTGTCAGCGACGCGGACAACGTACTGGTGCCAGGCGTGTACAGCACCGTCACGCACCTTTGGAATGATGACGTGTTCCAAATCGGCGAATGCTGATGAGTATTTTGTAGCAATCTCGTTGCGACGCGCAACCCATCCATCGAGATGCTTGAGTTGGATGCGCCCAATGCCACACTGAATCTCTGATAGACGGAAATTGGTGCCTAGTACATCGTTACGATATTTGTCCAAGCGACCATGGTCGATGAATGTCGAGACCCGTTGGACAAGGTCCTCTCGATTGGTGAGAATTGCTCCCCCATCGCCCCCTACAGCCATGTTCTTACTTGGGAAGAAGGAGAAGGTTGCAATATCCCCGAACGAGCCCACGCGCTGACCGTTTAGAGAAGCGCCATGTGCCTGTGCTGAGTCTTCGATGACTGGAATCCCGTGTGCTTTACCGATGGCGAAAATAGCCGTGTCAATCGGTTGCCCATACAAGTGTACGGCGATGATGGCTTTTGTTTGGGGTGTTATGGCCTCTTCAACCGCTGCTGGGTCTAGGGTGTAGTAGTCTTCATCGATTTCGACGAAGATTGGGTTGGCGCCTACCATGGTGATGCAAGTCGCGCTCGCAATGTAGGTGTGGCTAGGAACGATGACGTCGTCACCATGCCCAACGTTGAGTGCGTGTAAGGCTGCAATCAGAGCGACGGATCCATTGCTGCAAGGGGTTCCACCCAATGCACCACAATACGCCGCCCATTCCGCACCAAATGCTTTCGATTCTGGGCCCTTGATCCACTGACCAGAGGCAAGAATTCGCTGGGCCGTATCCAGCATCTCATCGTCGATGAACATTCGACCCATGGGGACTCGTTCAGTGGTCATCTAGTGGGGTCGGGGGCGGAACCCCTACTTGAGAAGGGTGGCTCAAAAATTGGCTGGTTTGACCCCGTCGCTTTGATAAGAAAGTGGTGGGTCGCTGGATTGCTCTTGCAGAGGTTGCCAAGCTTGGTCAACGGCGCTGGGATGAGGTCCCAGTCCTCAGTGGTTCGCAGGTTCAAATCCTGCCCTCTGCACCA
>Ga0208639_1002292_pt1 | contig 11332 bp, 7 predicted proteins | sample ETNtaG_33_FD_185772 | JGI IMG/M metagenome (GOLD analysis project Ga0208639, IMG submission 185772) | Marine microbial and viral communities from oxygen minimum zone, Eastern Pacific Ocean - ETNP201310SV76 (SPAdes) (version 2) | ecosystem: Environmental > Aquatic > Marine > Oceanic ...
TGGAGATGTAATACCACATATAATTAAAGTTGATTTAAAAAAAAGAACAAAAGAATCAAAAAAATATACTTTCCCATTAAATTGTCCTTCATGTGGAACAAAAACAATTAAAGAATATAATTCTATTACTAAAAAAAAAGATGCGGTTAGAAGATGTTCGAGCGAAGGTTATGAGTGTGAGAAAGTTGCAATAGAAAAAATTAAACATTTTGTATCAAAAGAAGCATTTAATATTGATGGTTTTGGAAAAAAAATTGTTGAAAATTTTTGGAAGTTAAAATTAATTAGATTACCACAAGATATATTTAATCTAAATTTCAAAAAAATTGAGTCTTTAGATGGTTGGGGTAAACAATCTGTAGCAAATTTAAAATATGCAATTGAAGAAAAACAAAATATTTCATTTGAAAGATTTATTTATTCACTTGGTATAAGACATATAGGCTTTGAAAATGCAAAATTAATTGCGAAAACATTAAGACTTCCAGGTAATCTTGTTAATCTTTCTGATAAAACTAAATTGAATGATTTACTAAATATTGATGGTATCGGTGAAACTCAAATCAATTCTGTAAAGAATTTTTTTTTAAACAAAACTAATTTAAAGGTTCTTAATGATCTTCAAAAAATTCTTAGAATTAAAAATGCTATAGAAATTAAAAAAGATGGTCTTTTAAATAATAAAACATTTATGTTTACTGGTAAATTAAATGGCATTAGTAGAGCTGAAGCTAAATCTTTAATTGAAAAAAATTCAGGTTCAATAATAAGTAATGTTTCAAAAAAACTTGATTATTTAATTATTGGAGAAAAACCTACTAAAAGAAAAATAGAAGCTGCAAAAGAATTGAATATAAAGATTTTAAAGCAATCTGAATGGATTAAGTTACTAAATAAAAGTAGTTAGCCATTTTTTTTCTTTTAAGTTCAAATATTTTGAAATATTTGAATAGACATTTAAATGATATTTAAATAAGTAATTTTTTTCTGATGATGTTAAGAGTTTAAAATTGATTAAATCTTTTTCAATTGGAACCAAAGTTAAATTTTCAAAGAAAATCTTTTGATCTGCTTTTTTGACATAAACTAAGTTTTCAATTCGGATACCAAACTTATTTTTTTTATAATACCCTGGTTCATTACTTAAAATCATACCCTCTTTTATTTTGACTTTATTTATTTTTGAGATTGATTGAGGCCCCTCATGAACATTTAGAAAAAATCCAACTCCATGGCCAGTCCCATGTGCATAATCTAAATTATTCTGTTTAAGAAATTTTCTAGCTCTTTTATCAATTTTCTTACCAATATTATCTTTATTTAAATTAGTAGTAGCTACAGCAATATGACCTTTTAGAACTTTTGTAAAAATGTCTTTAATATTTTGACTTGGTTTAGAAAAACAAATTGTTCTAGTGACATCAGTTGTGCCGTATTTATATTGGCCTCCAGAGTCGCATAAAAAAATATCTTTATTTTTTATAATTCTGCAATTTTTTTTGTTAGCACGATAATGAACTATAGCTCCGTTTTTTCCTGAACCAGCAATTGTATCAAAGCTAGGATACAGAAAGTTTTTATTCATTGATCTAAATTTTTTTAATTTATTTTGTGCATCTACTTCTGTAATTTGTTTTTTATTAACATTCTTTATCCAATAGATGAACTTTGTTAAAGCTGCACCATCTAATATATGAGTTTTTTTCATATTATTAATTTCAGTTTTATTTTTAATTGCCTTTAAAAGATAGGCTGGATCTTCTCCTTTTATAATTTTGAATTTTGATTTAATAATATCTTCATAAAAAATTGAGCAGGAGCCACCATCAATAATAAAACTTTTACCTTTAAGATTTAAAATTTTTTTTGGAAATTCCTTAGTATCTATAAATTCATTTGATTTTATAACTTTTTCTTTAAAAAGCTTTTTACATTTTTTGATTTTACTAATTAAGAAGATTTTTTTTGTTTTACTTATTATCAACCTAGAATTAGGCATAGGACTATTGGGTCCATCCCCACCTCTTATATTTAAAATCCAAGCAACATTTTCTGGTGCACTTATAAAAATATAATCTGATTTCTTTTTTTTAAGATATTTGGAAATTTTATCTAATTTGGAATTAATGCTTTCCCCAACTATATTTTTCTTTAATGAAAAGAACGGAAATGAGTCATCCACTTTTTGCTTTTGAATTTCATCGATCAAATTTTTATTTATAAATTTAACTTTGTTATTTTTTAAAAAAAACTTTTTAATTTGCTGATATGTAAAAAGTTTAGGATCGATTCCTAATTTAAGATTTTTAAATAAATTGCAATTGACTAATTTTTCAAAACTTATTATTTGGAAATTTTTTCCAGACTCGATTTGACTTTGAATAGTATATCTACCGTCAGTGAATAAATAATTTTTCTTTTTTAAAATAATGGCAAGCCCCGCGGAACCACTAAAATTCGTTATAATTTTTAATCGATTAATTTTTGAGTACTCTGTAAAATAATCATCATTTTTAGGAACAATATATCCATCAATATTATATTTTTTAAATTTACTTCTTAAAATTTGAATTTTTTTAATCACTTTATTTTATTCGCTTTTGATATCTTATCCATCCTGGACTATTAATATTATCATCATTTTCAAAATCTTGATTAAATTCGAATTCATCTAAATTATCTTTGTCTTCATCGAAAAAAGAATTTTTTTCTAAATATTTTTCAGGAAGTTCTTCAATAAATCTTGACGCCATACTGTCAATCCAGTCACCTTGATAAAACCTATTCATAGAAAAAGAGATAATAATTCTTTTTTTTGCTCTAGTTAGACCTACGTAAGCCAATCTTCTTTCTTCCTCTAGACCGTTTTGACCTTTTTCTTCTATAGATTTTTGATGAGGGAAAAGACCTTCTTCCCATCCTGGCAAAAAGACCACTTCAAATTCTAAGCCTTTTGCTGCATGCATAGTCATCATGTTTATCTTTTCCCCTTCCCATTCTTGGTCTACAGATGTAGCTAAAGAAACATGTTCTAAAAAACTTTCTAAATTATCAAATTCTTTCATTGCACTTAAAAGTTCTTTAATATTTTCAAGTCTATTTTCATTTTCAATATCTTTTTTATTCTTAAGCATTGCTGAATATCCAGACTCATCAAGTACAATTTGAAGCAATTTAACATGATTTACTTTTTTGATTAGTAAATCATTTCTCCATTTTGAAAGTAAATCTAAAAATGAAGTTAATCCAATTTTTGTTTTGGGTTTTATTAAGTTTTCTTGAATCATTTTTTTGGATGAAATTTCTAAATATAATTTTTGTTCTTTGGAATACTCATGTATACTTTTAAGAGTACTATCACCTATTGAACGTTTTGGATTATTTACAATTCTTTCGAAAGCTAAATCATCTTTTTCTTGGTAAATTAATCTTAAGTAAGCAACACAGTCTTTAATTTCAGCTCTTTCATAAAATTTTGTTCCACCTAATATTCTATAAGGTAATCCAATTTTTAAAAATCTTTCTTCAAATTCTCTTGTTTGAAATATAGCTCTCACAAGTATAGTAATATTATTGTATGAGTATTTTTTTTTAATTTTTTCAATTTCATCTGAAATTCCTATTGCTTCATCTTTTCCATTTTTATAACAATTTAATTTAACTAATTCACCTTCTTCCATTGTTGTTTTTAAAGTTTTGCCTACTCTATTCTGGTTATTTGAAATTAAATTAGATGCAACGGATAGAATATTTTGAGTAGATCTATAATTTTGTTCCAGTCTAATTACTTTTGTATTTTCATAAACTTGATCAAATTCTAAAAAATTTTTAATTTCTGCCCCTCGCCAACTATAAATAGATTGATCATCATCACCTACACAACATATATTATTATTTTTTTGTGCAAGTAATTTTAACCACTTACTTTGAATAAAATTAGTATCTTGATATTCATCTACTAAAATATATTTGAAGTTTTTTGAATAAATATCTCTAATGTCTGAATTTTTTTCTAAAATTTTTACAGCATGTAAGATTAAATCTCCAAAATCACACGAATTGAGATCAGTTAATTTTTGCTGATAAATTTTATAAATAGGTAATATCGTTTTTTCATAAATATCTTTTTTATTTATAATAACTTCGTTTGGATAAAATCCTTTATTTTTCCAACGGTCAATAATCGCAAGAACATATCTAGGTGACAATTGTTTAATATCAATATTTTCACTTTTACAAATATTTTTTATAAGTCTTATTTGGTCATCAGTATCAATGATTGTGAAATTTGAATTTAGATTTACAGCAGAAGCATGTTTACGTAAAAGTTTGGCACAAATAGAATGAAAAGTTCCCAACCAAGATAATCCAATAGCTGCTGATCCAAGAATTTTACTAACTCTTTTTTGCATTTCTTTTGCTGCTTTATTAGTAAAAGTGACTGCTAAAATTTGATTAGGGTAAGCTTTTTTTTCTTTTATTATATTAGCTATTCTAGTTGTAAGAACTTTAGTTTTACCAGATCCCGCCCCAGCTACTATTAATAAAGGTCCATCAAGATGCATAACTGCTTCTTTTTGAGCTTTATTTAGATTTTTTAAATATTCAGAGTTTACCATTTTTATTTTTTAATTATAACTTGTCCCAACTTTTATGCGAAAACAAAATTTATCTTTTAAAAGAATTAGAAAACAAATTTTATCTATAAATGATTTTATAGAAAGTTTTTTTAATAAATTGAGTTTTTTTATAATAAACATTAAAAAATTTAGATATAGACAGAAGATAATCGCAACTCTTAAGAATAATAGAGTTTTTTTAGCTATTATTACAATTGTTATTTTGACAATTGCTTATTTCTTAATTCCCACAGCATATAACAAAAGTGTAATACAAACAGAAATTAAGAATCAGATTTTTCAAAAATATAAGATAAGTGTAAAATTTAATAATAAAATAAATTATGGTTTACTTCCTAAGCCACATTTTATTTCAAAAAATTTATCAATATTTAATAATAAAAAAAAAATAGCTGATGTAAAAAATTTAAAAATTTTTATTGGATTTAATAATTTTTTTAAAATTAATCAAATAGAAATAAAGGATTTAATTTTAAATAAAACAGATTTTAATATTCAGCAAGATGATTTAGATTTTTTTAAAAATCTTCTTAAAATAGAAGCAAATAGAGATAAACTTATAATTAAAAATAGTAATATTTTTTTTAAAAATAAAAATGATGAAATTTTATTTTTAAATCAGATTAAATATAGTAGTTTTTATTTTGATTTTAAAAATTTAAAAAATGTTTTTAAATCTAAAAATAAAGTTTTTAATGTTCCTTATGAATTAGAAATCAAAAATGATAAATTAAATAAAGAGTTTATAACAATATTTAATGCAAATAAATTGAAATTAAAATTTGAGAATGTAATTAATTATAATAAACAAAATTTAGATGGTTTATTTAAAATTAATTTTAAAAATAAAAATAATTTATTAGACTATCAAATTAAAAAAAATTCTTTGAATTTCTTTTTAAAAGATACAAATAAAAATTATGAAGGGCTTATTGAATTTAAACCTTTTTATTTTGAATCAAATTTTACCTATCAAAACCTTACATTAAAAGATTTATTTAAAAATCCTTTTTTTATTGAAATTATAAAATCTCAAATTTTAAATAATTATAATTTAAATGCTAAGATAAATTTAAATGTAAAAAAAATATATGATTTGGATAGATTTACTGATTTATTTTTAAAGTTAAAAATTGAAGAGGGTATTTTAAATTTCTCAGATTCACAAATTACATGGAAAGAAAGTTTAAATATGTATCTTGAAGAAGGTTTGTTTAATTATGAAAAAAATAAAATTAACTTTAATGGCAGAATGATTATTAATATTAAAGATAAGAATGATTTTTATAATTTTTTTCAAATAAATAAGAAATATAGAAAAAATTTTAAAAAAATAGAATTAGATTTTAATTATGATTTTGCTGAAAAAAAAGTTACTTTTGATAATTTAAAAATTGATAATAAATCTAATCTAAAATTAGAAAAATTTATTTCTAATTTTAATTCTAATGATAAAAAATTTTTTAATAGAATAACTTTTAAAAGTTTTGTTAACAAAATTTTTGTAGTTTATTTTGGATAAATCATTTTTTTTGGATCAATAATTTTGTTATAATCTTTTTCGTTAATTAATTTTGTTTTTAAAGCCTCTTCTTTTAATGTTGTGCCTTTTTTTAAAGCTGCTTTCGCTATTTTTGCTGCATTGTCATAACCAATATGAGGCGCTAAGGCCGTAACTAACATTAATGAATTGTCTAAAAATTTTTTAATTTTAATCCTGTCAGCTTTTATTCCTTTCACGCAATATAGAGAAAAATTTTTAGTACTGTCCGCAAGTAAATCTATAGATTGTAAAATATTATCCGCAATTAATGGTTTAAAAACATTTAATTCGAAATGTCCATGTGAACCTGCCATTGTGATTCCATTGTGATTTCCAATAACTTTGACACAAACCATTGTTACTGCTTCTGATTGAGTTGGATTTACTTTACCAGGCATAATTGATGAACCAGGTTCATTAGCAGGTAAAATGATTTCTCCATATCCTGCTCTTGGACCAGATCCTAAAAATCTAATATCATTAGCAATTTTCATTAAACAAACTGCAGCTGTATTTAATGTACCTGAAAAGTTTACAATTTCATCATGTGCCGCTAAAGCTGCAAATTTATTTTTGGTTGGTTTAAATGGAAGTTTAGTAATTTTTTTTATTTCATTTATAATTTTTTTATCAAAACCTTTTTTGCTATTCATTCCAGTTCCGACAGCTGTTCCACCTTGAGCTAAATAATAAATTTCATTTAAAGCATTTTTAATTCTATAAATACAATTTTCTAATTGAGATTGATATCCAGAAAATTCTTGACCTAAAGATAAAGGAGTTGCATCTTGAAGATGAGTTCTACCAACTTTGATTATATTTCTAAATTGAGAAACTTTTTTTTTTAATTCTTTATTTAATAATTCTAGTGAGGGTAATAATTTATTTTTAGTTTCAATCGCTATCGCTATATGCATTGCTGTAGGAAAGACATCATTTGTAGACTGAGATTTATTAACATGATCATTAGGGTGCACTGGTTTTTTTTTACCTTTTTTACCACCTAGAATTTCAATTGCTCTATTGGCTATAACCTCATTAACATTCATATTAGTTTGAGTACCAGAACCTGTCTGCCAAACTTTTAAAGGAAAGTGATTATCTAATTTACCAGATATTACTTCATTAGAAGCTTTTATAATTGCTTTAGAAATATGTGGTAAAATTTGTTTTTCTTTACCATGAACTACTGCGGCAGCTTTTTTGATTATTGCAATAGATCTAATTAAAACTGGTCTTACTAAAAACTCACCTATATCAAAATATTTTTTTGATCTTTGTGTTGAAGCACCCCAATATTTATCATTTGGGACATTGATAGAACCGATACTGTCAAATTCTTTTCTTAATTTCATTGATTAATAAGTAATTAATAAATTATTATAAATATACATTAATTTTATAAAACTTACAGGAGCAATATGTCAAATTTTAGTAAGGTGGGAATTTTCATGAAAACTTTTGGACAAGAAGTTAAAGATAAGCCTTCATTTAGCACAGATAAAATCAATAAACTTAGGATTGATCTAATTAAAGAGGAGCTTGATGAACTTACAGAGGCTATGAAAAACAAAGATTTATTAGAGTTAGCTGATGCACTAACAGATATTTTATATGTTACTTATGGTGCGGGGCATGCGTTCGGTATAGATTTAGATAAGTGTTTTGAAGAAGTTCAAAATTCAAATATGAGTAAATTAGATGAAAATGGAAAGCCAATTTATAACGAGTCTGGAAAGGTTATGAAAGGACCAAGTTATTTTAAACCGGATCTTTCAAAATTTGTTAATTAAAAATTTAATTTTAGATCTATTCCAACAACACTATGAGTAATGCTACCAACAGAAATTCTATCAACACCGGTAGCTGCAATTGATTTAACTGTTTTTAGATTAATATTTCCCGAAGCTTCTGTTTCGTAATATTTTTTAGCAAGTTTAACACCCACTTTAAGATTTTTAATATTCATATTATCAAATAAGACAGTGTTGAATTTTAAACCTATTATTTCCTTGAGTTGTTTTAGATTATCAACTTCAACAGTAATTTTTTTATCTTTTTTATTTTTTATAGCTAAAGAGACTAATTTTTTTATATCCAAACTAGCAATATGATTATCTTTAATTAAAAATTCATCACTTAAGTTGAATCTATGATTAAAGCCACCACCTAATTTTACAGCGTATTTTTGAATAACTCTTAAATTTGGAATAGTTTTTCTTGTACAACAAATTTTACATCTTTTTCCAGCTAATTTTACGAATTGATTTGTTTGAGTAGCTATTCCTGAAATATGAGATAAAAAATTTAAAGCAACTCTTTCAGCAATTAATATGCTTTGCGCATTTCCTTGAATCGTTGCAATTAAGGCATTTTTTTTTATTAATGAACCATCTTTTTTTTTGATAATAAATTTAATTTTATTATCAATCAAAGCAAACGTATGTTTTGCGAATAATAAACCACCAATGATAGCATTTTGATTTGATATTAGTTTAGCTTTAACAATTTTTTTATTTTTAATTAAGTTTGAAGTTATATCTCCAGATGGATATAGATCTTCATTAAGGGCAAGCTTAACTGTATTCTTTATAAAATTTTCACTTAATTTAATTTGAGACACAGAAAACTATCTACCAACAGCAACCATTTTTTCAACTGACAACCTAGCTTTATTGATTGTTTCTTGATCCATAATAATTTCACCAGTTTCATTTTCTAAGCAGTCTAAGATTTTTGGTAAAGTTATTTTTTTCATATGAGGACAAAGATTACATGGTCTAATAAACTCTACATTAGGATTTTCCACTTGAATATTGTCACTCATTGAACATTCAGTAACCATCATAACTTTTTTTGGCTGATTATCTTTCACATAATTTATCATGCCAGAAGTTGAGCCTGCAAAATCACTTGCTTTAATTACTTCAGGAGGACATTCTGGATGGGCAATTATTTTAATTCCTGGATTATTTTTTCTAATATTATTTATTTCATTTTCGTTAAATTGATCATGAACAATACAAATTCCTTTCCAAGATATAATTTCAACATCAGTTTGAGAAGCAACGTATTTTGCAAGATAATCATCAGGTAAAAAAATTACTTTTTTAACTCCTAATGATTTAACAATTTTTACAGCATTAGCAGAAGTACAACAGATATCAGTTTCAGCTTTTACATCAGCAGATGTATTTACATATGAAACAACAGGCACTCCAGGATATTTTTCTTTAAGAAGTCTTACATCTTTTCCTGTAATTGATGATGAGAGTGAACAACCAGCTTTCATATCTGGTAACAAAACTTTTTTATTTGGACTCATTAATTTTGCAGTCTCAGCCATAAAATGTACTCCAGCCATTACAATGATATTTGCTGAAGTGTTTGATGCTTCTACAGCAAGCGCCAAAGAGTCTGCTGAAAAATCTGCGATGCCATGATAAATTTCTGGTGTTTGATAGTTGTGAGCAAGAATAACAGCGTTCTTTTCTTTTTTTAATTTATTAATTTTATGTATGTAAGGAGCATGCACAGACCACTCAATCTCAGGCATGACCTTTGATATTTTTTGATAAATTGGATCTGTAGCTATCTTAACTTCTTGACTAAATTCCATAACAAAATTTATCAATTTGAAACCTTCTTGTCATTGATTTAATGTGGGTCATATTTATTGCGGCCATGCTGAAATTGGTAGACAGGCACGGTTGAGGGCCGTGTGGACCTAGTCCTTGAGAGTTCGAGTCTCTCTGGCCGCACCAAAATGTAAAGAAAATGATAATAAATTTTCAAAAAAATACGTTTTTTTTGGATTCACTATGCTCAAATAGAGAATGTGTTGTTAAGGTTCAATTAAAGGTATAGAGCCATTAATATCTAAGCTTAATTAAATATAAATAATCTGTTATGGAAAACTTTTTATCTCTGAAATTGGAAGAAACTCTTATTGAGTCTTTAGCAAAGATTAATTTTAAAACTCCCACACCTATTCAGGCTAAAGCTATACCTGTTGCTCTGGAAGGCAAAGATATTTTAGGAACTGCACAAACTGGAACTGGAAAAACAGGGGCTTTTGGTGTTCCCTTAATAAACTATTTGCTTAAAACAAAAAAAGATACCGCGTTAGTAATGACGCCCACTAGAGAACTTGCAACACAAGTTATGCAAACTATGAATAACTTAGTTGGAAGAGGAAACATTAGAACAGCTCTATTAATTGGAGGTGACTCGATGCAAAAACAACTGAAACAAATGCGAAGAAATCCTAGACTAATTGTTGGCACACCTGGAAGAATTAATGATCATCTTAAGCGCAAAACTTTAAAATTAAATAATACAACTTTTTTAGTCCTGGATGAGTCTGACAGAATGTTAGATATGGGTTTTACACCTCAAATTAACCAAGTATTAGAAACTGTACCTAGAAAACACCAAACTTTATTATTTTCAGCCACATTGCCTACCAATATTTTAAAACTAGCCGAAAAATATTTAAATCAACCTGTTCGAATTTCAGTCGGCTCAACATCAACTCCTATTGAAAAAATTAAACAAGAAGCATTACGTGTAAATGATGGGGATAAATATAATCAACTAATCAAAGAAATTTATACTAGACAAGGTTCAATTTTAATATTTGTGAAGACCAGACGAAATGCTGAAAAAATGGTTAAAAGATTAAAGTATGATGATCATGATGCTGATGCAATTCATGGAAATTTAAGACAAAACAAAAGAGATCGAGTTATAAAAGCATTTAGAAATAATCACTTTAGAATATTAGTAGGAACAGACGTAGCAAGTCGCGGTTTAGATATACCTGCTATAAAACATGTTATTAATTTTGATTTACCTCAGGTGCCTGAAGATTTTATTCATAGAATTGGAAGAACAGCCAGAGCTGGAGCTGAAGGTTCTGCATTAAGTTTTATTGGAAACGGAGACCGGTCAAAATGGAATGCTATTCAAAGATTAATTGATCCAAATTTTAGAGCAGAACCAGGTAGCGATACTAGACGAAGAAGAAAAAAAGATGGACGTGTTTTTGATAGACGAGGCAGAAGAGGCAAAAATAGGTTTGCTGACAAAAAAAGAAATAATCAGGATAGACAGGATGAGAATCGAAATGCAAAAAATGGTAGATCTT
>Ga0208639_1002297_pt1 | contig 11313 bp, 3 predicted proteins | sample ETNtaG_33_FD_185772 | JGI IMG/M metagenome (GOLD analysis project Ga0208639, IMG submission 185772) | Marine microbial and viral communities from oxygen minimum zone, Eastern Pacific Ocean - ETNP201310SV76 (SPAdes) (version 2) | ecosystem: Environmental > Aquatic > Marine > Oceanic ...
TATAGACAAGTTGCTTCCAATCACCATACAAGTAAGGACTTGGGATACTATCATTAGCAACCTGAGAGCCTGTGGTCCGTCCTAATTTAGAAAACACTTTGTCACTGCCAGACCTCAATCCAAGGTAAATGGAGTCATAACGATAATCACTACCATCCTCCATCAGCATTCTGTAAGTCGAACCATCGCTTTCAACATTGAACCAAGTGCTTAAAGTAAACTGATCCTTAATTCCAAAATTTATTAAATTGTTTGGTGTAGAAATAAAATCATTGCTTCCATCAAATTCATAGGCCTTATTGGATTGATCAAATCGATCTTTTGTCAGAGTCGGACCAGACACGGTTGCATTTTTCCCCTTCCCACTTGCATCATTTGCATTTCCGCTAAAGGGGTAATGTGCAACCAGTCCATCCTTGAAAGGATCCTCTTTTTCATAGTTATACAGTTTGGAAACTTCTTCTGCGGACAAAACCCGATTGTAAATCCTGACATCATCCAGTTTCCCATTGATTCTAAAATCTTCATTGTCATCCTTGTAGGTTCCCAATGCTAACCAACTGTCTTTATATTTGATATTTCCTGAGACTACATTTGAATTACTTGATAATGTGCCGTCCAAGTAAAATTTCATCGTGGAACCATCATAGGTTCCAACCAAATGGACCCACTGATTAATATTTCGTGTCTGGCTTGAATATAAATACTTTAATCGATTATTTGTTGTTCCAGATACAGCAAAGTAATATCGCTTATCTGACCATAAACCCAAGGCCCAACCATTTTCATCTGCGCCGTTATCCTGTAAATAACCAACCAGAGCGACCCATGTTCCAAAACTTTGTGGATTCACCCATGCTGATAAAGTGATGTCCTTTTTGGGCAGTCCGAGAGATGTCGCTGATTCTTTTGATGACGTCTTATTCAAGTTAACCCAACCATTACCATTAAATTTCGCCGTTCCTTTTGCGTACCCATGCCTATCCTCAGAATAATCAGTTTCAATAGGATTACCGATTGTATTCCCTTTGGATTCCCTGGTGTTTCCGTTGAGTTTATAATGTGCAAATAGGCCTTTATCCAAATGATGAGATTCAACCCATTCAGGACCATTGGTTAGCGTCCCATGGTTTCCATTGGCAGAATAATCGAAAGCAGTAGAACCATTGCCCCAGTCCATTCGATAATACGCCTCTAGGTTTTGCCAAAGAGAATCAGAGACATCAATGGTCGTACCCATCCTTTCTCTGATTTCCTGTTGACTGAGTGCTTTGCTCCAGATTTGAACATTATCAATCTCTCCCTTAAACCATTGATTATAGTACAGATTTGAGGTACGAACACCAATGGTTAATGGAAGGTTGTTATCATTAGGGGTGTATGAAGCCCCTCTTACAGATCCACCAATATCTTCTCCATCCAAATACACTTTTAAAGAAGAATTGCTTCCATTTCTGGAATGAACAGCAGCAATATGTTGCCATTGCCCAAGTCTGATCGATGCATTTTGCTGTAAATAAGGTCCACTTCCAGCCCCTACATCAAAGTAAATCTGAGAATCATTGAGGGCTAAAACATATTCTTCGTTTGCATCGGAAGTTCCTTTACCAACTAAGGCCATCCAAGAAGATCCTGATTCCTTCTTGAACCACCCACTTATGGTCAATTGATTTGTGTTGCTGAGTGAAGGATTGTCATTTATGAGAAGATAATCATTGTTCCCATCAAATTTTAACGCATACTGCCCATCGGTTTCTGGAACGTCTTGAAGTTGGATTTGGATGTTTGCGGAATCACTCAGTTTCCCATCCGTCACTCTGACAGTCAGGGTATGTTCGGTCTTTGTTTCATAGTCGAATTTTGACGGGTCATTGACAAAGAGATTCCCATTTCCGGAGTCAATGCGGAAAGCACCATCTGAGTTTCCGGAAGTGATGCTGAAATTCAGAGGATCACTATTAGGATCGCTAGCTGTAATTTTTCCAATCAAATGGTTGTTGGCTGGATTCTCACGAAGGGTGAAATGATTGGAGCCTCCCGTTTCGATAAGAATATTGTCCAAACCTGCAGTCGCCCCTTCAAAATGAAGCCAAAGCGCATTCCATTTTGCAGGATTTGAAGAATTGTTTGCATTGGGATCTAACTTGAGATTGAAATTCGTCAGGCTTGAATTCGTCCGCCAGGTTGTTTCCCCATCTGTGAGACTTTTGAAAAACAGTTTTCCAGACCCCTGACCCTGGTTGGCTGCCAAATCCATCTCAAACCGGATTCGAAACCAGGAACTTCCAGATAAACTGATATCACGGGTGGTTCCATCAGCTAGTCTTGCACGGAGTTTATTACCTCCACATCCTCCAACAATCCAAAAACCTGGTCCCTGCTCGGAATCATCCACGACACCATTGTTGTTGGCATCGTAAGCTGGACCAAGAAATGCACCCCAACAGAGTTTGATGATATCCGCCTCATAAACGAAGGTTCCTTGACTGCTTTTTGGAAAAGGATTATCGTTGCCGGAAAAGATCTTGTGGGCACGGTTCCCTACGCCTGACCCACCGTAGTGAAATTTAAGGGCCCGGGAACCATCGACTCCAAAATTGGATTCCAGATATATCTGTCCACCGGTATTCCTCTTAACAACCTTCCAACCATCCTGTCCCTCCAAACTGGCATCATTGAAGGATTTGAAATCCTCCACCCAGCTTTTTGCCAAAGAAGGCGGTTGGTTCGGATCGACCCTGAGTATGGAGGAACTGGTTGATGACATGTTGCCTGCACGATCCTTAATCCATAACTTAACGGTTTTGGAATTGAAACCGGTACTAAGAGCAAAACTGGAAGACTGATCGAGAGAAGTAATACCATTCACATTCTTCCAGCATCCGTCTCCATCGGAAGGTGTCGAGGTCGATTCACTGACACAATATCTTTGAATACCTCCTGGATCCTGGCCTTTGACAACAACGGTGATGTTTTCCATTTCTGTCTGAGTTTCTCCTCCACTCAAGACCAGACTCACTCCGCTTGGAACCGTTCGATCCACTTTTATAATGGAGGAACTGGTCGATGAAACATTGCCTGCCCGATCCCTGACCCATAACTTGACGGTTTTGCTATTGAAACCGGTACTGAGGGAATAACTGAAAGACTGATCAAGAGATGATGTACTGTTTGCATTCTTCCAGCATCCATCCCCATCAGACGGTGTCGAGACCGACTCAGTGACACAATAACGTTCGATACCTCCTGGATCCTGGCCTTTGACGACAACGGTGATGTTTTCCATCTCCGTCTGAGTCTCTCCTCCACTCAAAACGAGACTCACTCCGCTTGGAACCGTTCGATCCACATTGAATTCTGAAATAGTTAAGTCATTCGATTGATTCCCGGCGATGTCTATGGCTTTCAAGACACAGTCATCATATTTCCCTTCTGAAAGACTTCCAAAATCCAATGCACCACTGGATTGATTGTTGAAGGTTTTAGGTCCGCATTTGCCAGATAAACTAACTTTCGAGGTTTCTGTCAGTTGAATCGTCACGGATACTGTTGATGCATTGGTATAAACTGGAGGAGAAGAACCATTCACTAGGGTCATCAAAGGATCCGTTGTATCGAGGAGAATCGTGTCCGTAGAGGGCCCACCTATGTTACCTGCATGATCACGATACCAGGCATACATCGTTTTCGATCCATCTCCTGATGAACTTAAATCGTGATTCAGGGTTTTACTGAAGTTGGAAACATTTGAAACTTGAGTGAAATCATCGAGTTTCAACGTGGAGGATTGATCCGTTTCTGAAATCAGATAACCTGTTATTCCATTTGAATCAGACGCCTGTAGTTGAAGGCCGACACGACGATTGTTGGAATTTGCATCCCCAGCCTGGATTAGAACGGTTCCATTGGGTGCCGTATTGTCAAGTTTCCAGGATCCCCCTGATGTGGGATTCTCATTGATTAGGTTTCCAGCCAGATCTTGACCGTGGAGTCGAACCGATACACTCCCGTCCCCGAGTGGAGCAGAAAACTGATACCGATAGGTGTTTCCCCCCGCTTTGAGCATCTCGGCTTTGCTTTGAACCATAGCACCTGCAAAAGAGATTTTTGGTGCAAGCGTTGGCGGTTTAGGAACAACCAACTCATCCCAGGTATTGGTTCGGGAACCGGCAGACTGACTCTGGCTTTTTGCACGGGTGGTGAATCGGTTTCCAGACCATTCCGTCCAGTTTGATTTGTCATCGGACCACTCAACGACAATGTTCGCATTAGCTGCTTGGGGTCTTCCAGGCATGACTCTCACATGGACAATGTCTTTGGGGGTGGATCCGAAATCGGTCCCAATCCAAGTTTGAGACTGACTTCCTGCCGCCCAATTAGACCACGATGCATCGTAATTATTATCAAACGCCCTACTACATCCATGGCTTCCATACTGACCACTTTGGATGCAAAGATTATTTTTGTGTAAACCACTGGAACGAGGCTGAGCTACTGTATCGAGATTCGGGTTATGCAGTTGATCGTTATCCAGAAATTCAATTTCCTTTATGTTCCAGGCATATCTTTTTGAAAGGGAACGAACACGCCAATAGCGATGCGGGGTCCTCGTAGTATTCGATTCCACCAGTCCCTCTGCCATGAATTCGGAAATGGATACATCCATGATGACATCATCACCCTTTTTATAGGGGCCAACAGAAGCATAAGAAACCGAAGCAGTCGGAATGGTGTTGTCTAACTGAAAACTTTTTCCGGAAACAGGAATTTCAATGATAGGATTGCCTGCAAGATCTTTTGCCGTTTGGTTGTCGATGCTGAGAAGTGCACTACCATTACCATCAACAGGAGAAAAATTTAGACTAAATTTTCGTGGTGAGATCTTGGTCAACAATTTTGAATAACTGGTTCCTTGATCTACATGGATTTTTATAATGGGTTGGGAATCCGGATGGAGGTCTTCAGAAAAATTAATATCTAAATCGAAAGTATCGTCTTTTTTATAGGGGCCATCACGGGAAAATCCGACAGTAAAAGTTGGTTGAGTTCTATCAAAATCGACTGAGCTTCCATCGAGGGTAGATTTTTTTTCTGTCCCTGAATTGCCTGCCAGGTCTTTGTAGTTCAAAACTATACTTATAGGTCCTTCAGTATCTAAGTCGGTAAAGATATGCTCTAACTGCCACTTATTTCCAGAACTGGTAACGTTTTTATCCACTCCGTTCAGTTTCAGTTTCAATGAATTTACATCCAGATTTTCATTTGCTGAAAAACTGAGGGTTAATCGGTCTCCATTTTTTCCTTTGGAAGAATCGGCATTGTTCGTGGACATGGACAAAGACTGGAGTAATGGGGCCAGTGTGTCGACTCTGATGCTGTTGGTATTGCTGTTTGCCTGAGTCCGATTATCTCCAGCATTTCCGACAATGTCTTGATACTCGATTGCAAAATCAACCACCTTGTTGGGTGAATTGTTGTTAACGGTGGTTGTCACCTGCCAGTCCTGACCAATGGGCTGATTGATCCCTGAAATATAAAGGTTTTTGATGTCGGCATTCAGACTCTGATCCAACGGATCAACGTGGTTTCCTCCAAATCGCAACGGGGCATTGAGAAAATACGAAGCATTCACTGTTTTTGATAAAATCTTGCTGCCCTTTTCCTCACCATTGACAAAAATTTGTACTTTCTTAAGGGCAGAAGAGAATTTAAATCTGAGATCAACCCAGTTTGTCCAAGAACTCACTGCTCCAGGCAAAACCATACTTTCATCCCCATGAAGCCGGAAACTTACCTTGCCATTATTCCAGACGAATGCAGATGGACCAGTGTAGGGCGAAGAGGCCTGTGTACTTTTTATAAAGAGTGCGGCGTAATCCCGATTGGGGTTTCCGGCGATTTTATTCCCACTCCTCGCTTTGATGCTCAGTGAAATTTCAAAATCTCCTACCCCCCAGTCTTTCATGATATCTTTTGACAGTTCAGCAAACTGGTTATCAGCAAGCGTTAAAATCCCGTTTGCTGAACTTCCAGAGTTTGATGAAAACTCTATCGTGGGTGTTGTTGCTGCACTGTTAGAATAGAGAGAGACATTCTGTTTTATTCCACCAAGGGTGACATTGGGTCTTTGAAGGTTTTCGGAAGATGTAAATTTTAATCGAATGACATCATCCGACTTGGCATAAAGGTTCTTATTTGAAGTATTGTTTGAAACAATTTCAATACTGTTCAATACGGGAGCATTGTTATCGACTAATACACTGCTTCCATTTTTTGTTGAAGTTTGATTATCACTCCAGTTTCCAGCCAGGTCTTCCACCATGATTCTGAAGTTGACGAGACCGTCATAGTTTTTCTTGATATCTCCGGATATGGTCCAATTTTTTCCATCGCCTGTTCCTGAAACAACAGGATTTTCGACACCACTTACAGTAAAGTCAGAATTGGCAGGTTTCTTGACTATTTCAGAAGTAAGAAAATTTAAAATCAACTTATTGGGATACTTTGCCAGTTCAGGATTGGTGTGATTGCTTTGTATTGAAACTGATTGGAAAACCGGCTTTACCGTATCCATTTCAATTTTTTGAGGAGATGCTGCTGTTTCGATGGGAATCCCGCTATTTCCTGCCAAATCCATGAAAACAACACTGAACTCAACCTTGCTTTCAGGATCGGTATCTTTAATGACATATTTTGCCATCCAAGCAATCCCACCACCATTATCATCTGAATGCACATCAACCTGACTGTTATTTATTTTGACATCAGGTTTTTGAATACTTTCATTCATATTGAATTTAAGGGTGATGGTATCTCCCTCTTTTGCCAAATTAGGACTTAATCTGTTATCCGACGTAATGTTCACAAAAGTGTTCTCAGGCTTTGTAAGATCAACTTTTACAATCGATATATCATCCGTTGATTTTTTTTCATCACTGATATTACCTGCTAAGTCGGTGGCTTTAATCGTAAAACCTGCTTGGCCTTCTGGAGAACTATCTTTGGCATTCAAAGTAGCTTTCCAATAGGTTTTTGAATTGTTTTCAAACGGTTGAACCAAAGCTTTTTCTCCAAGTATTTGGACATCAGGCTCGAAAACAGATTCAGAGGTTTTAAAACTTAGCGTTATTAGATTTCCAGACTTTGCCAGATGGGGGATAGGATTATCAGAGAGAATCCCCACATGACTTAATATGGGTTTGGTCGTGTCAAGTTCTATGACATCTTGATAGGGGCCGCCAATGTTTCCAACACGATCTTTAAGCCAAAGATGAATGGTTTTGTTTCCCTCGATTGGGGAAAGATTAAACTGTTTATTGAAGGTGATGTCCTGTTGACCCGTCATTGTTGGAAATTGGAAAAAATTTCCAGGATCTATATTTGATTCTGAAAGGGCGTATTCTACAACGTCATGTGGATCATTCCCGTTAAAAATGGTTTGAACTTGAATCGAATTGGTCCTTTCATTTTGATCATTGATAACCAATGATCCTTGAGGACCCGTTGTATCGAGTTTGAAAGAGGGAATGCCCAAAGTTGAAACGTGTCCAACATCATCTCGAAAATGTATGTAGAGTTTGTAATCATGGTCTCCATCCATCAGCGAATGGTTTACAGACCTTTGACTAAAATTAGGAACAGGACTTTGTGTCGTCCAATCCCCCGGATAATTAGGGACTTCATTTGATTTCGTAATGATGAATCCTGTCACCCCAGTTCCATCATTTGCAGAGAAATCAACTTTTATTGTCTTTTTCCAAGCCGGATTAGTATCAGATGTAACCTTGAATTGAACATTCTGAGGTTTTTGTAAATCAACTCTTACTTCATTCCGATAACAACGAGGTTTTCCTCTGACTATAACCATTCTCTTATTAGAAGAACATTCGCTCAGTGCTAGTACGCCATTTAGAGAAGTGGGCGTTCCTGGTGCAGGAAGCACCAGTAATGAGGGTTTCCCCATTGCTTTAATGCTCCCACCATTAAGTTTCAATGAAGCAGAATTCTCATATCTTAACTGAGGTGATTCATCTCCGTTTTGAAGTTGATATCGGAAAGTAAGTCTTTTGTTACCATTTCCAGATTCATAACTAGCCGATCTTGTTCCATTAGAAAACAACAACTCCAGTTTCGGTTTTCCTTGAACGAATACTTCTTGATTAAATTCGATAGTAATATCGATATTTTCATTAGGTGTTGAAAACCATTGATCAGATGAATTACTGCTTACTTTTGTGACATAGGACCAACCTTGAGAACTCATTCCTGTATTTGCACCTGAGTCAATATTCTTCTTCAGTTTTTCTGCATCAAAACTGGAATTCGTTTCTGCCAGTTTATCTAAAACAGTGCTTGCACCACTTCGAGCTTTTGAGACTAATCCGTCTATGGCACTGCTATCAATATTCAAAGAACCCAGTTGTCCTACAGCACCAGTGGTAGATTTTTCAATCATGCTCCCAAACTTTTCATCACTGACATTTGAAGAATTCGTTTTCAACTGCCCAATTCCTTCTGTCGCACCCGTTGTGATCTTTTCAATCAGGTTGCTGATATCATTGATCTCAAACTCACTTAGTCCACGTGTGGCTCCCGAAGTTATTTTTTCAACAAGAGCCACCATCTCATTGGGATATTTTTCCAGTGCCTTCATAGCCCCCAGTGTGGCCTTTTCGATCATGGATTGTATATCGGAAGTATTAGTGCCACTGGATCTTAGTTTACCTAAACCTTTGACAGCCCCTTCGGTGACTTTTTCCATCATCGTTGTCAAATCACCATTGTTCCCTTTTATATTTCCTAAACCCTTAGCCGCTCCCTGTGTTACCTTCTCAACAACGCTCGACAGGCTGGAAGCCGGCAGTCCAAGCTTATTCAATGACTCCGAAGCCTTGCTGGTTATTTCGGAAATTGAATTCTGCAAAGTATTCGTATCAATTCCTTCAACATCTCCAAGTGAGCCTACTGCTCCAATTGAAATTGATTCTACCGCCGTTCCGATATCTGAGGCATCAAGTCCTGCTTCATCAAGATTCTGTATCATTGATGAAACTAATGTGGAAGAGGCGGAGGATACTGATTGGACATCGAAACCTGCTGAGCGGAGATTTTTAAGAGTCGCCTTACTCATACGGGTCATCAAGGACTGCAGTGGACTCTCACCCGATTCCGAAGTTGATGTATTTAAATAGGCTTTACGGCCATTGATTGATTTCACCAAGGAACTAACAATTTTTGATCCTAGATCTAATGCTGCATCAGAACCTGAAAGCCCAATTTCTGAGAGTTTTTTCATCGTACCTTCGACTATGGTAGGCATTGCCAAGGTCAGATCACTGGAATTTAACAGATTGTTTGTCTGAACTGTTTTTGCCCCTGCAAGAATTAAAATTTTTACTTGATCTTTAGATAAGCCGGATCCTCTTTGAGCCGGACTTAATGAAATTTCTCCATTTCCCATCCTTCCCGACATTCTTGAAGAACTTGAACTATCGCTCAAACTGCTCTGCAACTCCTGAAGGATCTGACCGGTTTGTGAGTTTGGATCGGTTACAACAAAATCATCTATTTTTAGAGACTTATTAGTCCCATCAGCATCAATTATGGTTAATGTACAGGATTCATATTGTCCGCTCGAAAGGGGTATGTAGACTGGGGGGGTACTGCTTGCGGAATAAATTTTCATGGAGTTATTTCCTGCAACAGCCTGCGTCAGATCTCCAATACAGGAACCGGTGTAACTGATTGTCCCAGATTTACTCGAATAAAATTCAAAAGGAGGCGTGTAGCTGATCGTGATAGTAGAGATTGGAGTGACTACTGAAACTTCGAACTGAGTAACTTCATCATCATCTGTTCCACCAGGATTGTTTGAAACATTCAAACTTCCATCTTCTTCCTGAGTCTCTGAAGAATCACAACCCCAAATAAAAAATGCTAAAAACAAAATAAAAAAACATTTCTTAAATCCGTATATTAAACTATTGATATAGTTCATTATAATTATTTATTATTGGAGAGCGTTTCTTTCTTGATACAATGTATAGTGATTCATTGGAATTAATATTAATTAGATAACATGAATTTTCAAATATAACAACTTAATATATATTTAGAAATCCTGACTTGAACGATCTAAAATCTATTATAAAATGAAAAAATAAAGAACTTCAAATTTCATCAAAAAAAAGATATTATATTTCCTTTTTTCTAGGCGTTAAAAAAACTCATCTAAAGATTCAGCTTCTCAGTCATTAAGCCCCGATGTTAGCCATCCTTCATCCGGACACGGATGAAAATTCCGAAGATTACAAAAAAACCCTGCATTTTCTAGAGGGACTGCAGGATATCCAGTTGCAGAACCATGTGGTTCATGGTCAACAGCAGAAACTGACTGAAATTTACCTGGTTGGTAATACGGCAAAACTGGACATCGAGGACATTTCATCGTTGCCAGCAGTAGAAAAGGTCGTCCGCATTTCCCACGAATTTCGGATTCTTGGAAAACATTCTCCGGAAAGCCCCTCCCTGGATTTCGAATACAACGGGATCCGATTCAACCAGGAGAATTTTCATCTGTTTGCCGGACTTTGCGCGGTGGACCGCAGAGAAAACGTGGAGATCATGATGAAGACTCTGCAACAGTTCGGGCTGCAGTGCACCCGAATGGGAGCCTACAAACCCCGCACCAACCCCTATTCCTTCCAGGGGCATGGACTGGAATGTCTGCCCTATGTATTCGAACTGGCCGGGAAATATGGGATCCGAGTCATCGCCATGGAAGTCACCCATGAAAAACATCTGGAGGAAATCGAAAATTGTCTCGAAGCCTGTGGTCGTCCAACCGGGGTCATGCTTCAGGTCGGCACCCGTAACATCCAGAACTTTGAACTCCTAAAAAACTTGGGACGCCAAAACACTTATCCGGTTCTGCTTAAACGCGGTTTCGGCATCTCTCTCACCGAATCGTTGAATGCAGCGGAATACCTTGCCAGCGAAGGAAATACTCGGGTCATCTTCTGTCTTCGTGGCATGAAAACCTCCTTCAACACGCCTCACCGAAACATGGTGGACTTCGGCCATGTTCCGGTGATCAAACGCATGACCAGGATGCCCGTCTGCATCGATCCATCCCATTCAGTAGGCACCCTGGAACATTCCTCGGACGGCATCCCTGATGTCTTCCACGCCACCGCTCAGGGAGTGATCGCCGGTGCCAACATGGTACTCGTCGATTTTCACCCCCGCCCTGCAGAAGCCCTCGTGGACGGCCCCCAGGCCTTGACTATGGAGGAATTGCCTATTTATTTAGAA
>Ga0208639_1002298_pt1 | contig 11313 bp, 9 predicted proteins | sample ETNtaG_33_FD_185772 | JGI IMG/M metagenome (GOLD analysis project Ga0208639, IMG submission 185772) | Marine microbial and viral communities from oxygen minimum zone, Eastern Pacific Ocean - ETNP201310SV76 (SPAdes) (version 2) | ecosystem: Environmental > Aquatic > Marine > Oceanic ...
CCCGAAAACGGCGATAATAAATTTAAACCCCTGATTATTCAGCATAATCACTATCCTTTAAAAAATCGCCTTTCCCCTGAAGGAATATTTCTCAATATGTCTATGCTTTCAGATATAAATTAACGCTGTCACTTAATTAAGAGATAAGACTGTAACCCCTCGTAATAGTTATTTCTTTTTTGAATTTCAATCCGCTCTAAGTAAGATTTCCCTAACACTAATACCCGTTGACCTTGATTACCATCATTTAGGCACACTCTTAGTTTAATGTCTATTGTTACGACTTATTACACAAATAAGACTTTGATCCAAATAGAGAAAGCACTTTTACCATAAAATTCTTTACATTCAATACGTTAATAAAATTAGACTTCCAACCAAAACGTTGCTTCTAAAAACAAAAACATAACAGGTTTTTAAGACTTGCAAGCGGAAAGAAGAATGGTTTATTCTCTAATAACATACGATTTATGGGCTAACGTTTAGTTCGAATAATTTAAAGCCTATGTTAAGGAGGAGACAATGAGAGTTGGAACTAAAAAGTGGTTACTGATAATATTCCTTGCATCATGGACTGTCGTGCCATCATTATGGGCTGCTGTGGAGATTCCAGATCCAAAGCTATGTGATGTAGAATCAACAGAAGTTCGGCAAGGACGACCAGGTGGGGCAGAAGTTAAGACCGTTGATGGGATAGGTCCAATGGAAAAAATGTCACGCGCACAAGCTGCATGGTCGTCTGCTGCAAAAGCGACCGGGAAAATACCAGCTCCAGATAAACGTCACCTTTGCCTGGCCTTAAACCCTATTAAGAATCCTGAGAACCGCTTCAAACACAAGGACCATAGTACATACTACTGCACGTTGATTCTTAATCGAGATATTCAGGCCTATTGCTATGCCGTAGTGAAGAAGAATTCAAAAAAATGCGACTTGATTGTTAGCAAAGAACTCGAGCAGGAGTGCTTGGTAAAGTCTAAGTGAATGCTTTAGGTTTTAAATCCTAATAAAAATTGATGTGACATAAAATATGCTAGCACGCATGTAGACGCCAGGGGAGTCTCAAGCGTGGATACGGTTCCCTTGGATGAAAGGAGGTGATCCTTTGTCTAGTAATTTGATAAAGGGAGCTTCCGAAGGTTCCTGTTAGCAGGAATCAACGGAAACTCCCTGCCGTAATGAAAAACCCCGCTTTAATAGGCGGGGTTTTTTAGTTGTGTTAATTACTACGGTTTAAAGATGCAGGCTATTTTTTTTGCACAATTGTAGCTATTTTTTCCCCTCTCGCCTATCTTCAATAAAATCGACAACTGCCATAAAGCACCTGAAAAAACCAAGTGTCACAAAAACTCCGAGCAAGAGTTGAAGTAAAGGCGGCAAAGTATTCACGAAATCAGTAATGGTTTGCATCAGGGTAGTGGCCAATGAGCGATCTCCGCAGGGCAAAGTTAATAGTTTCAAGACTGTCAGGATTCTAAAGTCTAGACCCCCTTATTGCAAATATGTTTGTGATAATATAAGGGCACTATTCGTGGCATTTGACTATATATATTTGTATAATTATTAATCCAATACGTCATAAATTACTAGTTCGCTATGACCCTGGTGAGGCAGAAAAAAACAATTTTTTTTCTTAACAAATGAAAATCCTATTTCAACTGAAACGCTTTGGGACAATAATTGCCGTTGTTATTATAACGGGCACAACATTTCTAAGTTCAGCGTGGGCCGCTCGATACATTGATCAAGAGAATGGGACTATCGCAGATCAAAACTCTGGCCTATTATGGCAACGAGCCGATTCATACCACGAGCTTAAACAAGGAATGAATTGGTATCAGGCGCTTGAGTATATAGATTTAAAAAATGCTGAGAAGTTTGCCGGGTTTGGTGATTGGAGACTCCCTACACTAAAGGAGTTGAAAAATTTGTACGATGCGTCTCGCCCTATCAAAAGCAAAGATGGCGAAAGAATTGGACTACCAGAACCATTCAAAAGCGGGGGTAGTTATTATTTGTGGACGAATACTGAAAGAGGACTCGAAAACGCCTGGTATTTTGGACTTGGTTTTAAAGAAGAGTATTTTAATCTTAAAGACATGGGAGATTTAGATCAGGGCGTTATAATGGTTCGAGGAAACCTTACTAAAAAGTAATAATTAAAAAATCATGAAAAATATCACACATTTCAAATAGTGCGGAGATTATCAATACAATAACCTATAATTTAACGTGCATGGCGATCCATAATTCAGCTAGGGTTTACAAATCTTAGGTGGACCGCGCCCTGCCCCGAAGGTACCCGTTATGGAGCTATTTTGTAAAACACGAATCAAACTGAATCGGTCTATAAGTTTTTTTCCCCCCACATTAGCCGTACTTCTACTTTTATTGCTCATTCCAAATTATGCCCTCTCACAAAGTGGCCATGAACATCACAGTGATAAAGCCTCTCTATCAGGCAGTGAGTACCGTGTTGACGAAAAAACCATGGGGCACCACCACCATGATGACGGCGATGGCGACTTATTTCGCACCCGCGGATCTCATAGCGATTTAGGGGCAAAGAAGCCTGAAGCGATGCAGGAAGAAGGTTTGCTTGCCCGAGGACGCAACATCTATCTCCACATGTGTGTCTTCTGTCATGGGAAGGACGGCAATGGCGGCGGTACCGCAACCGACTATCTTTATCCTTGGCCGCGGGATTTTCGAATGGGGATCTTCAAATTCCGATCCACACCGACGGACACTCTCCCCAGGGATGAGGACTTGTATAGGACCATTATTAAGGGAGTACCTGGAACTTCTATGCCCGCTTGGGGTGATGCTTTATCAGCCCAGGATACCTGGGCTCTTATTAATCTAATCAAAAACTTCTCACCGAGATTTAGCAAGGAACCTCAAGGTGAAAAAATCACGATAAACGAACCGCCTCAGGTAACTCCACAATTAATCGCCAAGGGTAAAGCTCTTTTCACTAAACATAAGTGTGATGCCTGTCACGGTCAATCATTACGCGGCGACGGACGACTTGCAGAATCGCTACTAGACGCCTGGAAGCATGCTGTCTTTGTGCAAGATATTACCGTTCCCGGTTATTATAAAGGTGGTTTTGAGGCAAAAGACATCTTTCGAACCGTGAGCACTGGACTTGATGGCACTCCGATGAGTTCCTACGCGCACCTGCCGGAACAGGATCGCTGGGCATTGGTTCATTATGTTCGCTCCAAATTCACCAAAGAATTTAAAAAAGCTGAATTTGAAACAGATGTCTATTCATTCCGAAAGGACTTCGAGTTGAACACGGATGTCAACAGCCCAATCTGGGAAGGGATCAAATCGACGAACTTGGTATTACGTCCCCTATCAGCTCGTCGTGACGCAATCGAGATCATCAACTTCGCATCTGTAAACAATGGTGAGCAACTTGCTGTCCGGTTAAAATGGGAGGACCCAACTAAAAACACATTTTCTGAATTGAACCAAGATTTTTTTCGTGATGGTGTAGCGGTTCAGTTTGCCCTTGGCAATGTCACCCTGCATACCCACGGCCACAATGAACCTTTCTTTGGGATGGGCAATCGTGGCAAACCGGTCAATATCTGGCACTGGAAAGCTGGCCTAGAAGAAACACTAGAAGCTGAAGGGGACCAAGAATATGCGGGTGACGTAGATATGGATGCTTTAATCTTCGGTGGTGTCATGTCCAATCCAGTCTCAAAACTTAACCTAACTTCAGAAAATGCTGTTGAAGAACTCAACGCCGAGGGATTCGGTACGATCACACCCCAACCTGCTGACAAGCAAAATGTGGAAGGGTATGGTGAATGGGAAGATGGTGTTTGGACCGTTGTGTTTCTACGCGATATGCTGAAAACAGGGAAATGGGACACTGAGTTTATCCGCAAGGACCCAACAATGATTGCCCTTGCAGTCTGGGACGGAATCAAAGAAGATCGTAACGGCCGCAAAGTAATAAGTGTTTGGCAACGTTTGAATATTCTAGATAAATAATTTTGAAATTCATTTGGTAAAAGCCCCCTCATGACCAGAGGATTTCTCATTGCTCCTTATGTAATTATTTTCTGGCTTTGCAACCCATCCAGCCTCTTTTCCAAAAGTATCCTGATAACAACTGATGTAGGAGAGCTTAACAGACTCATTCAACCTCATCTTCCCCATTCACTTCCAAACGAAAGTTCGCCTACCGATAAACTCGATGTATCGATCTCACTTCATCCAGAGGGGACCCCTGTTGTGTTTTCAATCCCGGGGTTTCATTCATTGGGATGTGCAAAATGCCATCAAGGAGAGTCACTCCATTTGAAAGCCGCAGAGCGGATGCGCAGGGTTTTAGCAAAGCTCAAAATAATGCAACCGGAACTAACTAAAATACCGCTTCGCCAATATATTATTCAATCTTGGTCTGACAAGTTACTCGCACCCAGCCAGTTAGCCCATACTACCTTTGATACCATTCGTATTTCACCCGCCGCTATTTTAATTGATAGCAAGGCATACCAGGAAGCCACACACCTTCACGAGTCTCTTCATCTAACCCAAAAATTTATCGGCCTAGCCAACGAATTGGAAGCCTACAGTCTAAATATTATTTCCGATCCCCGTTTTTTACTTTTAAATTTTCCTTATTTTGAGGACACAATCAAAACCTTTTTCATTGAAGATTTTTCTGAAATACTGAATAGTTTTTACGCACGTCCTATCCGCGAACAACTCTTTGTCCCCAAAGAAACTCAATGGTTTTTGGCTCCATTTAATGAAGATCAACTAACGCACCTAAGGCAAGCGATTAATATAATTTCCCCTTTATTCAATAAGGTCTCACGATTAAATCGAAATTACCCAAAAGAACTTGCCTACCTCAGTGAACAAACAGGCAACCCCGCTCTAATTTTGGAAATCGTTGCGGCAAAGCAGTTTCCAATCCCCGATTCGGGAGTATCGGAGGAAACCCGACGAAAAGCATTTAGTTTTTTTGATCTACAAATGAATAATAAAGACAACATACGGCTGGGTTACAAAATTAATCGTAAAAAGGAAGCTTTTTTGTTCATCCAAAATAAATTGAGGATTAAAGACCCAGTAATCCACCGGCGACTTTACTTCGAATATCTTAAAAAAAGTTTTGTAAAATCGGACGGAAAAATTAATGTGCTAAGCACAAAAGGAGAAGATTTGAACTCTTACGTGTTGTCAAAAATTACGGGTGTCCGAAAAATGATCCGCTATAAGGGTATGAGTAAAATTGAACGAGAAGCCGCTAGAAAATGGATTAAAAAGATGCTCTTTTTAGACCAAGCGAAAAAGAACCCCTGACCCATCATCAGGTGAAGGAAAGAAGCTGAAAAAAACTTTTAAACTCAAAGTCGTGCCGCAGGAGTTACAGGCGAGGGACCTTTTACATGATCTTGTAAAGTTTCCCCTTGAACCTTCTGCTGGAGATTGATCAATCCGTCAATCACCATTTCGGGACGTGGTGGGCACCCTGGAATATAAAGATCAACCGGAATAATGGTGTCTATCCCCATCACAGTGGTGTAATTGTCATAAAAACCACCGGAGACTGTACAAACCCCGTAAGCTACCACCCACTTAGGTTCTGTCATCTGGTTGTAAACTTTAACCAGAATGGGTGCCTGCTTGTGGCTGATAGTCCCCACCACCATTAATAAGTCTGCTTGACGTGGAGAAAACCTAGGGAATGCTGCGCCAAAACGATCTAGATCGTACCTTGGGCCGGCCACAGACATAAACTCCATTCCACAGCACGCGGTAATGAAGGGATAAATAAAAAAAGAGTACTTCCGCGCCCAGTTAACCGCCTGAGTCATCTGTGTCACAATCACATTGTTTCCAAGACTCATTTCCAAGTCGGATTGATATAATTTCCCCATCCCAACTACTCCCTTTCTGCCGGTTAGCTTAACGCTCTGAATGGCACTAATCATAAAATATTTCCCAATAAAAGCAAATAAAATCCGTCCTTCCGGACCTAATTTTATGTTTTCTGGAAATCAACAAATGGTAGATAAACTTCACAACTGAGTATGATTGTTGCCCAAGTGGCAGGCGAGATGTATAATAGCGGTATCGCAAAAAACAACTCTAGAGGAAGTACGATGCATTACGAGGGCAATAAGGAAGCTAAAGGTTACACCAAGTCTATTTCTGAAACTGAGCAGCTAGTTCGAGCAAACTTGAGCAAGGATGCAAAAACTCTTGATATAACAGCTGGTTATATTAAAGAATACGGGGCTAAAGATATTTCTAAATTTGAGTTTTTAAAGGATCTAACATCTCTTAATATGGGGACTAACCTCATAGGCCATCAGGGAGTCAAATTCATAGCTAAGTCTAAAGTACTAGTAAGCCTTACTTCATTAAACCTTTTCTACAACCAAATTGGAAATGAAGGGGTTAAATACATTGCAGTCTCTGATAACCTCCTCAGTCTACAAAACCTCAATTTAACCGATAATGACATCACTGACGAAGGAGCTGTATTCCTGGCCAAGTTCCTGCCACTTTTCACGAATCTTACCAGGCTCGATATAAGGTATAACAAGATCAAAGAACAGGGAAAAGAAGCACTCTGTACAGCTCAGGAAAAGATAAATTTAAAGCACTTGCTGTTAGATAAAGTTGAAGGTTTTCAAGTCAAAGCGTAGTACTGCAGTACACACCAATAATTAAGCCAAAGACTTTATTAAAGTATATTTAAACATTATTTAAATTAATACAGTTGGGATCAAACAAACTCCTGCTATCGGTAAAGTCGATTCCCAGGATTGTTAAACACTGCTCCAACGGTCTTTGGTTGTAAATAATACTCCATAGCAGGTTTCCTAATTCCTGAATATTTTCCCTCAAATTGGTAAGACCACCCTCACGAATGGCTTGGAATAGATCGATTTCGATAGCTTCCCAACGTTTGTTCATTTCACTGCATTTCTGATAAAACTCAATTTCTTTTTTCACGGCCGGAAAAATCTTACGTAAGGAACCCACTTTAATCGATCCAGGAAACAGATTCTCAAAACTACGCTCAATGGATTTTACTTTACCCAAACTCAGCAGGTACCCCGTTAACCTTCCGTTAAGCTTTTTCATAGAGTTTATTTGTTGAGCCACCACATCGATCAATTCGGCGCTCATCTCATTGATTAGCAAAAGGCTGGAAAATTCATTCTCCTGTCGACTCTGAATCGATTCTAGGTTGCGGTAGAGCTCTCTTAATACAGCATTGAGGTTACCAACAGTAACTGGATCATCTAAGTTTCTCGTTTCTTTGAGGGAAACGGTATCTACTTCCAGCATACGGTTTGAATTTTCTATAAAATTGATCTGTGGTATTTCAAGCAGACGGCCAAAAGTTGCTGGCGAAACGGCAACATCAATGCCGTAATTATCAGTGATCCATTGCCGCGTGCGCCGACACCTGACCACATCACGCAGGGTCTCGGTTAACTGTTCAAGTGACTCACCGGTTTCTTCAAGCCGATCAAGATCCCTCCCATCACCAAGAATTTTTTCTAAAATGCGTTTTGGATCACGCACATTCACCCCCAAGAAAAACCGTCTTCTCCAATTCCTAATTAACTGCTATTGGAAAAACTTTATATTGTGTTAGAATTTGTCGCGTTTCAACCTTCACAATATGCCGGAGTGGCGGAATTGGCATACGCACAGGACTTAAAATCCTGCACTCGCAAGGGTTTGAGGGTTCGAGTCCCTCCTCCGGCACTCCTACTGAAAAACTACCACCTCCTAAAGGAGGTTTCGCTTCTTGTTTCATTTTAAAAAAATTTATTAAATCACCTCAATTTTTAAATATTAAATTCCATCAAATCTTCAGCCAAAAATAGTTCGCCACTGTACTCGGCGAGGCATTTTCTTCGCACGTCTTTTTGGTCGCAAACAGGGTAAAAATGCGTGAGGCACAACTTTCTACAGTTGGCTTTCTGGGCTAATTTACCGCATTCACTAGGTGTCATATGCCCCGGCACTTTCATGTCATCTGGCATTGAACATTCCAGGATCATCAGATCTGCCTCCCTTCCCAAGTCAATCATCCCATCGCAATAATCTGTGTCCCCGGAAACCACCAGAGATTTCCCATTGGCAAACTCAAACCGGTAGCCACGGCTCATTTCTATATGTTTCACTTTTTTTGAAGTAACGATCAGTCCATCATAAGGTTTTGTTTCCTCATCCTGCTCTAATATCTCCACTTTATAGGTGGTCGGTATCAACCAACTATTGTAGGCCTGCATGAGGGTATCAAAAAATCGTTTGAAACCCGGACCTGCAATAATTTCCAGGTCTTTTATTCTCGGATCCTTCGGATATCTCGAGGCAAAAAGAAACGGAACAAAATCACAAATATGATCAGGGTGGTTGTGGGTAAAATAGATGCGGTCTATATCGTGATAGGTAAGCCCTTTTGTAAGCAAGTTGTGCATTGACCCATAACCAAAGTCAACCATAGAACAGGTATTTTCATATTCAATAAGAACCCCGGATGAATTTCTTTTATTAGAGGGCACCATTGTACCCGAGCCCATGATAGTAACTTTCATACAAAATACCTGACAGGAAAGATGGTCATAGTCTTATCCCAGGATCATTATGTAACTACCCATTGGAACATTATTGTAACGAACGCCTTGGAACCCTGTTAGTGGGTAGGATGAAAAATACCAAAAGAACTGGTATAACCGTGAAGAAACGTGGTTTTCCCTACTGGCCCAATTTCACCGTTGCAAAAAAATCCGCCAAGTGGAATATCCCCGAGTTGGTCACGGAACATGTCAGAATCGTGATTGGGTTTTCCATACAAATATTGACCGCGACCCAGACAAGAGAATAACAAAGCTCCCGCGGCTTTCTTAGAATGTTCCTTGGCCTTGTAACGGTTTAGCACCAACCTTAAATCTTCTGAAGACATGTCCTTATCTCGCAGGTGAAATTGAACCAATTGCCCTTCACGTAACATGGCCCCTACCTGAATCCCTCCCGATTCTCTATCGGCCCCCATGATATTGCGTATCAGAAAATCTCCCTGTTGCGGATTATCTTTAAGCGGATCCATCTCGATACCCAAAAATAGTGATGTCTGCATCAGACTCTGATCATTCCCGTCCAATCCTTCATATACTTTTTGTAATAGGTCAAGAGATGGCTGCCCATCCATTTCGGTAAGAAGGGTTCCATTACATTTAGAAATCTTAACTGGTTCCCCAATCGGACGGCACCCTTGTGCAACAATAGTATCCATACCAATATTCCCGCTTAGTGCTATACCAACCAACCCGCCACGATGAATCTTATCACCAAGGTAAAGCGCGTTTTCTCCCTGCATTTGAGCCCCACTAGCCAATCCTCCTACCTTGCTACTGTTGGGATAAGCAAAGTCGACTCCTGAAAGAAACTCCTCCCCGCGAAACGAAAAAGGGTCGGCAAGGAAAATAAAATTTTGTTTTTTTTCTGCGTTGACCCCCAGCCATTCTCGCCAAACATCAGGTGCCGTATCCTGATCAGGTAAGGTCGTTGTATCAGAACAAATATTCTTAATTTCAACATCCGGCAAATTCGCGCAGGTCATGCTAAAGGCAGGCTGTTGTTCTGCTTCCTTTCCACCTCCAACAATGCCACCACCAGAGCAACCCAAAAAACGCCCCGGATCCATACGTTCACGAATTAATTCAGGAATTTCGTTGTATTTATCCTTGAATTGGGGGGACACAAAAATAACGGTAAGGTGAACCGAATCTCCTCCCATTTGACTGCGGATAGCTTCTATGGATTCATCAATACACGCTTCAATATTATCCTTAGTCGATAAATGGGACGCCCACTTCATGTACTCTCCTAAACAAATTTTAAGAATGAAATTTTTAGCTGCTGACTTGTTAGATGCTGAGCCTAGGTGTTGGTTTTATTTGCTAGAAATTCTATTGCCTCTTTTGCCGCGTTCATTCCGTCTCGAATACAGTCGGGGATACCTATTCCTGTGTACGCACTTCCTGTAACAAAAAGACCTGGAGAGGATTGGAGCTCTTCTCGAATCGATTTGATCAGCGAAGCATGCCCTACTTGGTATTGCACATTCGATTTTTTATATTTGAATACTTTCAGAAATACTGGCTCGCAATCGATTCCCATGATATCAAGAAGTTCCTCTCGAACCATGGTAGCTATTGCGTCTTCATCCAGTTCAGCCAATTCTTCCCGCATCGCTCCACCCACAAAACACCTCAGCATGACATGTTCTTCTGGAACCCTTTCAGGAAATTTTGAAGAAGTCCACGTGCATGCCAGAATACGTTTCCCTTCCTTCTTGGGTACGACAAACCCAAATCCCTCGAGCGAATGCGGAAAACCTTCTTTTTTATACGCAATGGAAACGGTGGCCGTTGAAACATATCGAATCCGATTGAGCAAACTGGCTACCTTGGGAGAAGTCTGCTCTATAAGATGCGCTGTAATTTTTGCCGGTGCAGCCACTATGACGGCGTCTGCGTTAATGAAACTCCCGTCATTCAGGGCCAATCTCCAGCCCTCCTCAGCACGAGAAAGGTCCGTCACCTTGGTTTCTGCTCGAAAGGTAATATTAGTTGCTTTTTCAACCAGCGTCTCTACCATTTCATCCAATCCATTTTTAAGCGTCATAAAAAGGGAGAACGGTTGCTTGCCCTTTGGTGCCTTGGCCTGGTGGACCATCTGTTGCTTTTTCCGCACCAGCATCCCAAAGATAAGAGAACGATACTTTTGTTCCGTTTGGACAAACATCGGGAAAGTACTGTTGATGCTCATAAGCTCAGGGTCTGAGGCATATATCCCTGCCAACATAGGCTCTGCCATTTTCTCAAGTGCCTCTTTGCCCATTCGTCTTCTCACGAATGATGCAAGGCTTTCATCATCATTGCCTTTCTTTTTTGGAATAAACAAGTCCATTCCCATCCGAATTTTTCCCAACCAACTAAACAAGGGGCTAAAAATAAAAGGCATGAACTTGGTTGGAATCATAAGACTCAAACCATCGGGCATAGTCACCAGTTTATTTTTCAGACAAACGTAAGTGTCGGTATGGTCCGGGCTTGTGCCCGTCAGCCTGTCTTCCAAGCCCAATTTCTTGCATAGCTCAATAGCCTGCGGTTTTTGCGAAATGAAAGAATCCGGGCCCCGCTCAACAATGAACCCGTCAAACCGCATCGTAGAGATTTTTCCACCAAACTTTTCAGATGATTCGAGAAGGGTACATGCGACAGGAGTGCTCTTGGAAATTTCTTC
>Ga0208639_1002299_pt1 | contig 11312 bp, 10 predicted proteins | sample ETNtaG_33_FD_185772 | JGI IMG/M metagenome (GOLD analysis project Ga0208639, IMG submission 185772) | Marine microbial and viral communities from oxygen minimum zone, Eastern Pacific Ocean - ETNP201310SV76 (SPAdes) (version 2) | ecosystem: Environmental > Aquatic > Marine > Oceanic ...
CTCGGGCATGAACTTAACGCCACCATATTTTTAAACGCAGATCTTCAATCCACTTGATTACTTCACGTTCAACTTTAATTGCTTCACCAATCAAGATATTAATGTCACTATCAGGAAATAATGCACTTGCCCTCACTATCTCAAGCAAATAAATACATTTGCTGGCATTTTTTAATGAGCGTTTACAATTTGCTATATTTCCGCACAATGAATCTTTCTCATAGCCCATGCCATGCCCTCCTGCTATTTTAACAGGAACTATAGATGATGCGGCAATAGCATCCCTGGCGTTCTCGTCAGTTTCTATTCCTCTACTGCTTTTAAAATACTCTCTAAGTCTTATACAAAATTCATAACTTCTTTTATAAGCCTTAATCTTTTTAATATCTTCAACATCTTTTTCTGTTGCTTCATGACATTCAATAGATTTATCAAATATTTGATCTATTTCGTATATATGGCACTCGTTATTCTTCTCACAATCATCACACGATTTATTCTCATCATCACAATCTTCGTATTCATGATCCCATCCCATCTCTTTTGCGATAAGGTCATCACAATCGGGATGATTATGTAAGGTTTCGAAGAGCTCCATGTATTTTGCATTGCGAACATCAGCTTTTTGCAGGAATCTTTCCCAATCTTCTTCATCCCAGTCATCGTCTTTGTGAAAATCTTCATCTCTCATGTTTGGCTTCCTTTTAGAATATTGTAATAACAATCTCTCTGCATCGCCTCAAAACCCAGGTCTTCTATCAATGATATCATTTCCTCTTTCTTTAAACGATAATCCACCCCGGCAGCCCTTACCACATTTTCCTCAATCATTGTGCTCCCCAGATCATTTGCCCCGAACTTCAATGCAAGTTGTGCGATCTTAGAACCCTGTGTCACCCATGATGCCTGGATGTTAGGAATATTATCCAGAAATAAACGAGAAACAGCGAGTGTTCTGAGATAATCAAATCCGCCAATCTTGAAGCCGGTTCTTTTTTCTGCAGATACTGACAAGGCCGTATTCTTTGGCTGAAATGTCCATGGAATAAATGCCGTAAAGCCTCCTGTCTCATCCTGGAGCTGCCTGATTTTATCCAGATGCACGATTCTCTCTTCCATGGTTTCAATATGGCCAAACATCATTGTTGCAGTGCTTTTTATCCCTGAAAGATGCGCCTCCCTCATCACCTGCAACCATTCGTCTACAGAACATTTGTGAGGACTTAGTATGCCCCTGCATCTATCGGTGAGTATCTCGGCTCCACCACCTGGAATAGTATCAAGGCCTGCATCCTTTAATAAGGACAGGACTTCCTTTATTGGTAAATCGTTCAGTGTTGAGAAATGAATTATTTCAGGAGGGGAAAAAGAGTGAATATGTATGTCAAATCTTTCTTTGATAGACCGCAAGAGATCAACATAAAAATCAATATTCAGGTCTGGATGCAGCCCCCCCTGCATTAAGATTTGTGTTCCGCCCAGGGAAATTGTCTTCTCAATTTTCTTAAAAAGTTCTTCCTTAGCTAACACATAACCATCCTTGTCACCTTTGTCTCTGTAAAAAGCACAAAATGTGCACCCAGAAGTACAGACGTTTGTATAGTTTATATTACGGTCTACTATGTACGTCCTGTATTGCTCCGGGTGAAGCTTCCGGCATAATCTGTCTGCAGCAGTTCCCAGGCCTATCAAATCATGTGATCCAATAAGATTTACGCCGTCTTCAAAAGACAACCTTTTCTGGGAACATACCCTGTCAATTTCATTATTAATTGTAGAATTCAATCTTAACCCCTTCCCTAACTTCTCCCATTTCCAGGGCGTAATCGTAAAAAGTCTTAAGGCCGCGAATTTCCTGTTCCCCTAAATTATATTTAATAGACTCTTTAAGATACCGGAAGCAACGTTCTTTTTCCATTTCAAGTCTTTTTGCCTCGATGTCTGCAATTTCGTTTATACACTTCAGGCCATGTTCTTTTGCATCAACTAATAGTTCGCTGAGTCCTTTTAATTTGGATTCTGCCTTTGTTGCCCAGACCGCATAAACAAAAGGTAACCCGGTTAACTCGTACCATTCTCCTCCCAAATCCAGGATGATGAAACCCTCTTCCCGTACTTTCATGGCATCGTCACCTATGACAAGAAATGCATCAGCGTATCCATTATAAATTTTCCGTTTGTCATCGAGTGTTATATACTCCGGCTTCAACGAATACCTTTTCCAGAGAATGATTTTTGTAAGGACACAGGAAGTCATAGAATCTTTGTCCAAGGCAACAGTTTTGATTTGATCAATCGAAGGCGTTCTGATAAACAGCCTCACACTTTCAACCAGTCCGTTTGAGGCGATAGAACCACCAGGAATAATTTTATAGCCTTCACTTCTGAAATAGCCTACAGAAGGCATTAAGATAATGTCTAATTCGTCGTTTTCAACCATTTGTGGTAATGTTGAGGGAACGCCGTATACAATATCTACTTCATCAACTTTTTCCTGAAAACCATATATAAAAGGTTTTGCATTCATATACGGAACAACACCAATCTTTAATTTAGCCATATTATTGAATTTCTCACAGGGGCGACCCTAACTATCTAAGTCGTTGCAATTGCTCGAATGTTTGTTGCAAATTTAAGCTAAGGATTATATCTGTAAAGACATACGGAAGCAATGAGAAAGTATGACATATAAATGATTGAGGAATTAAGAAATATAAGAATTGAGGGCGTTCCGCCCATAGTTGGCGGGGAAGGATTATTAAGTTAATGCTCAACCAAAACAACCTTTTTTGATGTCAGGCGAGAGAGGTTTTCAGCGTATGAGACAATTTCTTCTCTTTTAGGATTTCTGTCGAAGTATAATTTGCCCAGTTCTTTACCCTTCAAACTCATCAACCAGTATCCAACCCGTATCCCTTGACCTGTCCCCTTTGCCGCGGCCCTATGCATGGCAACTGTCTTACTATTGCATACATTTTCTACAATAATTTCATCTATTTTAGTAAATTTGATTCTAACCCGCCAAATAGGAATGAACAAAAATTTAAACCGCACACAAACCTCCTCAAGTTTCTTATCTACTATTATATTCTTATCATAAAAGAGTAAAAAGAACCCCAGAAAGGGAAAACCGATAAGAGAAGTCATTATCGCAAAGAAGAGACCCTTATCTAAAATAGAACTCGAATAAAACAGTAACCATATGTATACAGTTGCGGCTTTGTACATGATAAGGAAGACGAAGCTTATGCACAGCATCATTATTCCCATTGCCTTGGGAAATCTGGAACGTTTCATGACCATTCTGTTTTCGTCTAATTCTGTAATCCTTAATGTTACAGCCAATCCCATAATTGTCTCCTTTCTATATAAGAGTAGATTCTAGCCAGTATCTAAAATGCGTCAACTAATTTTTAAAAAACATTGTTTTTTTTTATAAGGGGATTAAAATGACCTCAAACTACCTTCTAGTTTCTGTTATTTATAATCAAAGCGGATTCTCTCTTGCTTGCTTGCTTGCCTGCCTGCCCGTCCGGCAGGAAAGCCCGGAGGTTGAATCCACATACACACCATAAGGCCATTACTAATGAGTGCAATTACATGGATTGAGATTGATCTCGATGCTATTGAACACAACCTGAAAGCTGTTAAGAAGAAAGTGGGAAACGATACAAAAATCCTCGCCATTGTCAAGGCTGATGCTTATGGGCATGGAGCTGCCAGGATCAGTCAGACACTGATGGATAATGGTGTAGATATGCTTGGTGTGGCTTTTCCAGAGGAGGGTATAGAGCTCCGGGAAAGTAACATCAATGTCCCCATACTTGTCTTAAATCCTGTTTTGTCAGAACAAACAGAAGATGTCTTAAAGTATTCGATGGGAGCAACAGTTTGCAACCTTGACATAGCAAGAGAATTAGCTAAGACTGCAAAAAGACATTCCCGCAATATCAGGATTCATGTAGAAGTCGACACTGGCATGGGGGGAGCAGGATTGCCTCCCGACAAAACACTATCATTCATAAAAGCACTGCAGTTAATCGAAAATCTGGAAATTGAAGGGGTATTTACGCATTTTAATTCATCTGAAGAAAAGGATAAATCTTTTGCACATGAACAAAACAATATCTTTAAAAAAGTTATCAAACAGCTTGAAGATGAAAAGATCAGAATTCCTCTAATACATGCAGCTAACAGTGCTGCCATATTGGACATGTCTGATTCATACTTTAATATGGTAAGACCCGGATTGATCCTTTATGGAATTTTTCCCTCTAATTATGTTTCGAGAACTATTGACTTAAAGCCGGTAATGAGCGTTAAGACAAGAATAATAAATCTTAAACACCTGGATTCTGGAAGCACTATTGGCTATGGCAGGACATTTGAAATATTGAAACAAACGACCGTGGCCACAATACCTGTCGGATACAAAGATGGTTTTAACAGGTGTTTTTCAAATCTTGGGAATGTACTCATAAATGGAAAACGCGCATCAATTATAGGCCGTGTATGCATGGACAGGTGTTGTATAGATGTAACCAATCTTCATGATGTAGAAATTGGAAGTGAAGTTATATTGTTTGGAAACCAGGGCAATGAAACAATCTCGATCGAATCGGCTGCAGAATTAATAGGTACAATACCATACGAAATAGTCTGCAATATCGGAACAAAAATACCAAGGAAAATGTATACAACAGTAAAGAATTCTTAAAATTATAGAATTATAATTACAACCTTGCGTAACTATTACGTTTGTGCATCAAAAACCCACTACCATAAAAACAAATCTTCTTATTTTTCTTCTTAATCCTGCTAACTCATTTGTTGGTATAATGTTACGCAAATTGGCACAGAATTGCTATTATATTAGAATCAAAATATAGTACTGTAGACTTGACCAACATCATATATATTGTATAATCGTGCAAAAGTAGTACTATAATAAAATTTCTTTTCGGTAAAAAAATTGATACCTTTTTTGGAGTATAAATAGAGATATAAATACTGTGAACTGATAGGCTTAAGAAAGTCTTGACTTTTATATAGTACATGATATATTTAATAAATTTTGTTCAATCTGTATAAATTATGACTTCTTTTATTCCACCGGAAAAAATATCTGAGATTCAAAGATCCTTAAACATAATAGATATTGTTTCTGACTATATTTCACTTAAGCAAACAGGAAGAAACTTTCTTGGTTTGTGCCCTTTTCATCATGAGAAAACTCCGTCTTTTACCGTTAATGTTGAAAAGCAGATCTATAAGTGTTTTGGATGCGGAGAGGGAGGCACTGTCTTCAACTTCTTGATGAAACAAGAGGCATTGACTTTTCCAGAAGCAGTTAAAACGCTTGCTGAAAAGGCGAATATCAGGATTGACACTTTCAATACAAAAGAAAAGTCTCAGGGAACAAGTACATTGTATGAAGTGAATGAAAAAGCAACACGCTTCTTCACCGATATATTGTTGAAAACTAAAGAGGGTAAACGGTCAAGGGATTACGTTTCAAGTAGATTGATAAACGATGACTCGATAAGGAAATTCAGGCTAGGATATGCTCCTAATCGATGGGATTCGATAGTAAACAAATCAAAAGAGTGGGGTGTTAATACACAGATACTTGAAAAAGCAGGACTCGTTATAAGTAAGCAGAATAAGGCTTATTACGACCGCTTCCGCAACAGGTTAATGTTTCCAATCTTTGATTCACAAAACAGGCCTGTAGGGTTTGGAGCAAGGGCTCTGGACGAATCTTTGCCTAAATACCTTAACTCTCCAGAAACACCGGTTTTTAACAAAAGCAAGACTCTTTACGGAATTAACCTGGCGAAGGAATCTATGAACAGGAATCGTAAGGTTTTACTTATGGAGGGCTACACAGACGTTATAATGGCACATCAGCATGGAATAGATTGGTCAGTTGCGGCACTCGGCACTGCACTAACACGTGAACATGTAAGGTTTCTAAGGCGTTATTGCGACAAAGCCATTCTTGTTTTTGATGCAGATACAGCAGGGCAGAAATCTTCTGAAAGAAATCTGAACATCTTTATAGAAGAAGATTTTGATGTAAACGTTGTTCTCTTGCCCAAGAATTATGACCCATATGACTTTCTTATTAAAAATGGTAAGCAGAGTTTTCTGGAACAGGTGGAAAATGCTTACGATTTCTTCAGTTTTAAAATAAAACTTTCGGAAACAAAATGGGATATGGCTTCAGTTTCCGGCAGAACATCAGCAATTGACGATATTCTATCAACGGCTATGAAAATTCCTAATTTTGTAAAGCGTGAATTAGCTATTAAGAAAGTTGCTGAAGAAATGTCTATAGAGGAGAATATCCTGCGTGATCACATGGCAAAGTTCAAGACTTTTAAAAACAGCCAAATCAATAGGAATAAATTGTATGATCAGGAAGCCACCAATTTAAACAAATCAAAATCAGGCGATTATCAGGTGGAAATGACCATCTTGCACATCATGATTAACAGGAATGATTTAATAAAAGAAGTTGAAACAGATATAAGTTTGGATAGTTTCAGAAATAAAGAAATTCAGAGTATTGTGAAAAGAGTATCTGAAATTTATTCTCAAATAGGGCAGGTAACATTGAGCGATATTTCCCCGATGCTGAATACCTCTGAAATAAGCAGGGATTTAGTTGATATAATCTCTAAACAGGAATCTATTGAAAGAGATTCTGTATCTGGCCAAACTGATAGTAATGAGAAAACGCTTAGAGAATGTATTCAATTTATTAAAAAGAGGGAAAGCAGAAAAAGCAGGGAACAAGCAAGAAAGGAAATGTTGGGCCTGGATGGGTCAAAGAAATCCGAACAGGAAGTTGATCAATTGCTTACAGGATATCACAAAGAAAATATAGCTTTTCATGCTTTAAAGAAATCTTGATAGAAAAACTTTTAGTTTTTATTAAATAGGAGACTCTTGAATGGAAAAAACGAGTCAAAAGATTAAAACGCTTGTACTAAAGGGTAAGGAAAAGGGATTTTTAACTTACGAAGAGTTAAACAACATCTTGCCGGATGACACCCTTGTCAGACCTGAAAAGATTGATGAAATATTGATGATGCTGGACGAGTTAGGTATCGATCTTATTGAGGAAGCAGAGATAGAGACTCGCGACACGGCAGATACAGAAGAAGGCGACGAATTAAAGCGGGAGGCAAAGGCACCAGCAGTTGCAGGTGCTTCAGAGAAGATTGATGACCCAATAAGGATGTATTTAACACAGATGGGGGTGATTCCTCTATTATCACGGGAAGAAGAGATATCGTTAGCCAAGAAAATAGAGCTGACCCGAAAGGTCTATCATAGAAAAATACTTAAATCAGGCTATTCGCAGGAAGTTTGTTTAAAGATTTTAGAGGATATCACTAATGGAGAGTTACCTTTTGACCGTACTTTGGCAGTTAATGTTGAACACGAAAATTACAAGGAAAGACTTCTGAGGCAATTTCCGGTACACGCAAAAGCATTAAAAACAATCTTAAAGAAAAACAAAGAAGACTATGGCCATTTAAGACTGAAAAGGACTTCTGCAAAAGACAGGTATAGGCTCTTCAAAAACATTAGAAGCCGTCAGAGAAAAGGCTCTGAAATTATTGAAAATTTAAACATTCGTACTAAAAAACTACAACCAATAGTGAAGCGCTTACAGGAAATCGCTTCTGAAATGAATAATATCAAGAAGCAGATTGTATTACATAAGAAGCGTGACAAGGCGAATGGTAAACTGCGAGACTTAAAATCCAGGCTTGGCGAGTTTGAGGATATGACGCATGAGACTCCTGAAAGGTTGAAACAACGTGTTGCAACTATCGAAAAGGTTTACAAAGAACATGAAATTGCCAAGCGTAAACTTTCCAGCGCAAATCTCAGATTGGTAGTAAGTATTGCAAAAAAATACAGAAATCGTGGCCTGAGCTTTCTAGACCTTATACAAGAAGGAAACACAGGACTTATGAGGGCCGTTGATAAGTATGAATATAGAAGAGGTTACAAATTCAGTACTTATGCTACCTGGTGGATAAGACAGGCTATAACCCGCTCAATTGCTGACCAGGCCAGAACTATCAGAATCCCCGTGCATATGATTGAGACAATGAGCAAAATAAGGAATGTATCAAAAAAATTATTACAAGAGAAAGGCAGAGAACCAGGTATCGAAGAGATTGCAAAGGAAGTAAAGATACCTGTGTCTGAAGCCAGGAGGGTATTAAAGATTTCAAGACATCAAATTTCTCTCGATAGAACTGTAGGAGAAAGCGCTGATAGTGCCTTTGGAGATTTCATAGAAGATGACAAGGCGGAATCTCCTGTTTCCGCTGCTGCACAAGAGATGCTTAAGGAAAAGATAGAAAGTGTACTGGATACGCTTACATATCGTGAGCGCGAGATTATTAAGCTTCGATATGGTATAGGAGATGGTTACACATATACGCTTGAAGAGGTTGGTAAAAAATTCATGGTAACCAGAGAAAGAGTGAGGCAAATAGAAGCAAAGGCAGTGAGGAAGTTGCAGCATCCTGTCAGGAGTAGAAAGCTGGAAGGATTCTTAGATAGCGTCGGAGAAAGTAAATAAAAGACAAATATAATGAAAACAGGAAGTTGTAATGATTGAGAGTATTGAAGTATTAAAGAGATTACAGTCATTGAAAAGCAAGATAAATGAACTGAAAGAATCTCAAGAACTCAGGAAACAGGACGTCCAGAAGAAAAAAACTCAGATTGAAGATAAGAAAGCTCTTGCTGAAGAGAAACACGAAGAGAAGCTATCAAGACAAAAAGAAATTGACAGAAAAGAGCTGGACCTGAAGACTGATGAAGGTGAAATAACAAAATATAATGTTCAACTGAACTCTATCAAAACAAATAAAGAATATACTGCTTTGTGTACCGAAATAGGCAGTAAGAAAGCAGACATGTCTATTCTGGAAGATGAGATCTTGAACACCATGTCAAAATTGGAGTCAGTTAACGAAGAAAATAATAAGTTACAAGAAGATTTAAGGCGTGAAGAAGAAAGTTTAAAAAATCTCATAGAAAGTGTGGATGCAGATGTAAAGAAAACTGATATTGAGATTGAAGAGATTCAGAATGATCAAAAGAAGTATATAGACGCCCTGGATGAAAATTCCTTAAAGCACTATAACCGGTTATCAAGCATAAAAGGTGGAAAAGCGGTAGTTGCTGTAATAGATAATATGTGTGGTGGCTGTTCTATGAAGATTACTGCACAAACATTAAATTTACTTATGGGTAGCAACGAGTTGGTTTTCTGCCAGAGTTGCAGCCGTATACTTTATCTTGAAGAAAAATAAGGATTCAGAAGCAGGCAAGATGGCCGCTTCATAGACTACACATATGTGCATTCTACGAAGAGGAAAGTCCGAGCCCCATAGGATACAGTGCTCCGTAACACGGAGTGGGAGTAATCCCAAGGAAAGTGCCACAGAAAATATACCGCCCGCCTGAGGTGGGTAAGGGTGAAAAGGTGGGTCCGCTGATTAAGACGGATTAATGTAAGAGCCCACCGCTCTCTGAGTGATTGGAGAGGCATGGTAAACCCCACTGGGAGAAAGGCTAAATAGGGAGGAATAAGGCGATCCGCTTTTTAAACCTCCGGGTAAGCCGCTTGATTCCGATGGTAACATCGGAACTAGATTAATGGTCATCAACAACAGAACTCGGCTTATAGCCTGCTTCTGACCTGAAAACGCACTACAATAATTTATCACTATTTAATTTATATGTTCAGGCAATTCTTTAAAGGAGCCATAGTGTTATGAAAAACATAGCTTTTACATTTGGTGCAATAGTTTTTACACTTGGCATGATAGGCAATAATGTGATTCTTGGTGAAGATGTTAAGGTGGACAAGAATGTGGTTGCAGTGGTAAACGGAGAAGAGGTAAAGCGTGACAAACTTGCCGATCTGCTTATAGGTATGTATGGGAATGAAGGGCTTGACCTGTTAATCAAAAGAACGTTAGTAAAACAGGAATCAATCAAACGCAGTGTTACTGTAACAGAAGAAGAGATAGCCGAGAGGATTGACACTTTTGTTGAAGGCGTGATCGAGCAAGAGATGAAAAAAGGTGGCTTAAAGGACGATGAGGCCCTTAAGCGCGAACTCGAAAAAGCTAAACTAACACTAGATCAGTATAAAAAAAATATACAGAAAAAGTTTAAACTCTCTAATGGCCAGGTAGAAGCTCAACTCTTAGCGGAGAAAATGATAAAACAAACAATTGAGATCACAGATGAAGAATTGCGTGAGGCTTATGAGGAAACGCACGGAGAGAAAATCCTCGCCAGGCAGATTGTATTGCGTACTTCGAGAGATGCAGAAAGAAACCTTGAGAAGATTAAAACCGGTGCAGATTTTGTGGCACTGGCAAAAAAGGAGTCTATTGACAGGAACTCTGCCTCACGTGGAGGTACAATGCGCCCGTTTGGACCAAAAGGAACTATAGGAAAAGAAGTAGCAAATCTAAAAAATGGGGAAGTGAGCGGAATAATAAAGACGGATAGCGGATACCATATAATAAAGATTGAAAAACGAAGGCCAAGAAGTATGAAGAAATTTAGTGAAGTAAAAGAAGATCTTGCCAAACTTGTTACCATACAGAAAGTGCAGACAAGAATAAATCCATGGCTTTTAAACCTTACCGAAAGTGCAGAAATTACCACTAACTGGCCTGAATAATATTTAGTAATTACATATAATGCTATAGATCAAACTTTATGTTGCTTACTTTGCCTTTTACGTAATCATTTAGCGATTCTAAAGCAATTAAGTTAGCAATGTCTTTGTTCGTACAAACCTTGTCCGCTTCATCTGTGAATATCGCAACTAAATCCATTATTGTATACTGTGGATTGTGTCGTAATGCTGCATTTCTATTTAGGCTTTCTTTATTCTTACTACTGAGGCTGGCAACTTCTGGCAAGTCTTGTACATACGTATCATTTTCCAAATCGTATAGTAATTTTTTCAACATAGCCTTCCTCCAATCCTTTCAATAGTTTTAAAAACTCACCAGAGTAAATTGCAATTAGTGTGCCCATAGCACATTTAACCGTTATACAGTTTTAAGTAATTTATAAGTCATTTTGTTCAGACATCTTATAAATTGACAATAAAAACTCAACTTATACATAACAAAGAAATCAAGAAACATGTGTTGAAAATTTATACTTCTTTTTACTTAGTTGACTGTGTGCCCTTTACGGTTATAATACGACTTCTGTAAAATACTATTAGATTAGATAAAGAAAAA
>Ga0208639_1002301_pt1 | contig 11304 bp, 8 predicted proteins | sample ETNtaG_33_FD_185772 | JGI IMG/M metagenome (GOLD analysis project Ga0208639, IMG submission 185772) | Marine microbial and viral communities from oxygen minimum zone, Eastern Pacific Ocean - ETNP201310SV76 (SPAdes) (version 2) | ecosystem: Environmental > Aquatic > Marine > Oceanic ...
TTTAGTTTTGATTTTTTTATACTGATTCCTGGACTCATAACTATGAAATCAGCTGCGTCTAGATTTGTTGAAAAATTATCAACTTTGGTTTTGACAGAAATATTATCATCCCATACATCATACTTTTTGAAATTTTCTCTATTAAAATAATTAATCACAGACTTTCCGGTTGTGCCTAGACCATAAATACAGAATGTTCTTAATTTTAGAATATCTTCCTTGCTGAGTTGGTCAATTTTCATATTTAATAAAATTTTTGCAACAAAATTAGTGATGCCATCAACTATCTCAATTTTAACGTCGCCAGTCCTATCAATGCTAAAATTATTGATATAATCCAAAATCTTATAACTACTGTGGACTCAGCCCATCCTTTTTTTTCAAAATGATGATGGAGAGGAGCCATCATAAAAACTCTTTTTCCTGTAAGTTTAAAGGAAATAACTTGAATAATAACTGAGGCTGTTTCAAGAACAAATAAACCTCCTATAATGCCTAAAACAATTTCATGTTTTGAAATAATGCTCACCGCCCCCAAAGAACCACCTAGAGAAAGTGAACCAGTGTCCCCCATAAAAATTTTTGCAGGTGGCGCGTTAAACCACAAAAAACCCAAACAAGAACCGACAATAGCTCCACAAAAAATTGAAGTCTCTCCTACGTTAGTAATATAGGGTATCTGTAAGTATTCTGAAAAAACTGTATTTCCTGTAACATAACAAATAAATGTAAAAGAAAGAGCTACCAGCATTACGGGTACTGTAGCTAAACCATCCAAACCATCAGTAAGATTAACGGCATTTGAAGATCCAACTATTATGAAAAGTGCAAATGGAATAAAAAATAATCCTAGATGAAATACTAAATTTTTGAAAAAAGGAAAATAAAGATTTTTAATATGCTCGTTATTTCCAAATTTTAACAACAAAAATACAGCAACTAAGGAAAGAATAATTTGCCAAATTAATTTTACGCCGGAAGATATGCCTCTTGAATTTTGTTGTTTGATTTTTAAGTAGTCATCTATAAATCCAAGCAAGCCAAAACTTGTAGCTACAAATAATAATACCCAAATATATGAATTGCTTAAATCTGCCCATAGTAAAGTTCCAAAAAGAATTCCAATCAAAATTAACAAACCTCCCATGGTTGGGGTTCCTACTTTTTTAATTATATGATCTATGGGTCCATCTTCTCTAATTGGCCCTGTAATTTTATGAGATTGTATAAATTTTATAAATGGTCCTCCAATTATAAAAACTATTAGCATTGAAGACATAACGGAAAGTCCTGTTCTAAAAGTTAAATAGCGAAATACATTAAGAGCAGAAAACTGATCCACTAATGAAATTAAAAAACTATATAGCATTGATTTATCCTCTTTTAATATTTTTCGAAAATTGATTTAATCCTGTTGCATTTGATCCTTTTATCATAAGTAAATCATTGTTGTTGATAAACTTTTTAAAATAATCATGTGCTTCAATAAGATTATTAAATATCTTGCCTTTTTTATGCTTCGAAAGATGTTTAAACGTTTCTCTAATATGATTTCCGTAAACAAAAACTTTATCTAAATCACTTTCATTAACTATTTTCGACAATTCTTTATGAAACTTTTTCGATTTGCTTCCTAATTCCAGCATATCACCAAGAAAAGCTATCTTCTTTGAATTATTTTTAATTTTATAATGACTAATATTTTTAATAGCCGAAGACATAGATAAAGGATTAGCATTGTAACTTTCATCTATAAATTTGAAATTTTTTTGAAATTTTTTAACAATTTTAACATCACCTCTTCCTGTTGGTATTTTAAAATTTATAAATTTTCTTTTTATTTTTTTTAAATTTAAATTTAAAGCACTTAATGTTGCAATACATGCCAAAATATTATTCACAAAGTTTTTGGCAGAATAAGGTGAATCAAAGTAAAAAGGCTTATTATTCACAATTACTTTTAATCTATAATATTTATTAATTTTTCTAATATTTGATAAAAAAACATCTGCTTTTTTCTCAAAACTGAATGAAATAATATTTATTTTATTTTTTGTTGCTTTGTTGGAAAAATAATTAAAAAACTTATCATCCTTATTTAAAATTAAGGTTCCCTTTTCCAAAATATTGTTAATTATTTCGGCCTTTGCTTTTGCTATATCTTTTAATGTATTAAAATTTTTAAAGTGAGCTCCTGAAACATTTGTGATGATGCCTATTTCTGGCTTTACAATCTTTGATAAATTTTCTATCTCGCCTCTTTTATCCATACCAATTTCGAATATTCCATATTCAACATTCTTTTTTAAGTTAGCAAGACTCAAAGGGACTCCAAATTTATTGTTATAAGAAAACGGAGAGTGATATATTTTTCCATAATTTTTAAGAACAAAACCAATAAGATTTTTCAATGTTGTTTTCCCAACGCTTCCTGTGATCCCAATAATTTGAGCCGAACTGTTATCTCTGGTTGTTTGTCCTAAAGAATTTAATGAAGAAAAAGTATTTTTTACTTTTATAAATCTGTTATTAGGAATTTTTTTTACTTTTTTACTAATTATAGATCTAAGCGCTCCTCTCTTAATTGCCTCTATTGCAAACTTGTGTCCATCGTTCTTCTTCCCCTTAATACAAAAAAATATATCATTCTTTTTTATTGTTTTTGTGTTTATTGAAACTCCATCATATTTTATGTTTTTTATATTTTTTTTCTTAAATGCTAAGTTTAATAAAAAATCTTGATAACAAAATTTATTAAAATGTGATTTTCTTTTTTTAATTACCTCTCTTATTATTTTTTTATCTGAAAAATTTATTATTCTGTTTCCATAATCTTGAGTATTTTCATGTCCTTTGCCAGCAACTAAAAGTATTTCGTTGGATCTTAATTCTTTGATTCCATTTGTTATTGCGTCTTTTCTGCTCCCGATATTTACTGCTAACTTCTTACATCCTTTTATGATTTCATCTCTTATTTTTTTAGGACTTTCGTTTCTTGGGTTATCATCTGTTATAAAAATTTTCCTACAGTATTTTTTTGCAATTTTTCCCATGATTAATCTTTTTTTTTTGTCTCTATCTCCTCCACATCCAAAAACTATTAAAATTTCTTTCTTAAATTGTTTTTTTAAAGCAACTAAACTTTGCTCTAATGCATCGGGCGTGTGTGCAAAATCGACAATAATATTAGAATTGTTTTTTAAATTAAAGATACATTCAAGTCTGCCAGGTACAGATTTGATTTTATTTAATTGATTAAGAATTTTATTAAGATTCAATCCGCAGCTGACAGCAGCTAGAACTGCCATTAATAAGTTTTTTAATTGAAAATATCCTATGAGTGGAATTTCTATTTTATGAATTCCTAAGTTTGAAGAAATCGTAACAATTTGCTTATTTTCATTATATTTGTTACCTAGAATTTTTATACCTTCTAAATTTGACCCAAGAGTAATTTTTTTTATTTTTCTTCTTTCGGCAATTCTTTTGATAAATTTAAATTCTTTATTTTCTTCATCAGTAATAATATTAGAATTTCTATTAAGTAAATTTTTAAATAGGTACATTTTAGAATGGAAGTAAGACTTCATGTTGTGATGGTAATCAAGATGATCATGACTAAGGTTTGTAAATATTCCAGTTTTTATATTTAAATTATCTAATCTTTTCTGCTTTAATCCATGACTCGAAGCTTCCACTATGACATGATTTATTTTATTTCTTTTAAGGTTTCTCAAATTTTTGTGTAAAGATAAAGGATCTAATGAAGTAAGATTTATTTTTTTTTTGTATCTTTTGGAAAGCACACCAAGTGTACCGATGGATGCTACGGGAATATGATTTAAAGATAATATTTGGTAAAAAAAATCAGCAACTGATGATTTTCCATTTGTTCCGGTTACGGCTATTATATTAGACGGTTTTTGTTTATAAAAATTTGACGACGCTTCGGATAGACTTTTCCTGACATCTTTAACCAAAATAAAAGGTATTTTTTGTTTTTGAAGTATTTTTTTATTACTACTTACAATTGCTGTAGCGCCTTTTGCTATTGCTTCATTAACAAATTTGCTCCCTGAAATTTTATTTCCTTCGATAGCAAAAAAAATATTGTTTTTTTTAACTTTTCTGCTGTCAAAACTAATGCCACTTATTGGAATTTTTTGATATTTTTTGTTTACAGATTTAAGTAAATTTCCTAATCGCATTTAAAAATTGGCGGAAGCTTGTAGGTTATTTATGGCTAAAATTGGACCAATTTTTTCTATAATTTTGCCTGCCACAACAACTGTATTCCATCCGGAAGTATTTCTTATTTCCCCTTTGTGCTTAAAACCCTTAGGATATTTTTCTGATGGAGGATATTCATACACAAAGTTAGGAGCTGCTTTTGGTTCATCTAACATAACCAGTAGAACATATTTTGGTTTACTGGCGGGAAATAAAGCTACAAAAGTATTAAGTTTAGCATTTGACTTATATTTTACAGCAGTTCCCGTTTTGCCTGCTACTTCATAACCTTCTATATTCGCAAAATTTGCTGTTCCTTCATCAAGACTTACCACTTTTCTTAAAATTGAATTAATTTCATTGCTGGTTGTTTTCGATATTATTTGATTACCAGGCTCTATTAATTTAATTTTTTCTTTTAAAATAAATGGATCAATCTTATATCCTCCATTACTCAGAATGGCATATGCTTTTGCAAGTTGAAGTGGAGTAGTTGTTATTCCGTGCCCATAAGATGCGGTTGCAAGTTTACATTTCCCCCATTTAAAAGGAATCGGTTTTCCAATTTCCTCTAATTCAAAATTTATTTTTTCAAATATTTCCAGAGAATTTAAAAAATTTTTGTAATTCTTTTCACCTACTTTTTGGGCTATTTTGATTGCTCCTATATTTGAAGATTGAATTAATATTTCTTCTGCAGTTAAATCTTTTTTTAGCTTATGATGCTCTGATATTTTATGTTTACCGCAAGTTATACTATTTTCTAAATTTTCAAATTTAGTTTTTGGATTAATTTTTTTACTTTCTAATCCTGCTGCTACTGTAAATGTTTTAAATACTGAACCTAATTCGTATACTCCTAGGGTAACTTTGTTTGTATAAAAGTCTTCTTTAATTGAAATTCTTTTGTTCAGATCGTAGTCAGGCAAAGATATTAGAGATAATATCTCTCCATTATCTACCTTCATCAAAACTGCAGCGCTTCCGATATTATGAAATGATATTTGTGCCTTAATTAATTCTTGTCTTATCAAATGTTGCAAATTTGAATCTAAAGTTAAGTGTAGAGAAGTATCTAATAATTCCTCATTTTTTAAATTTTTATCAAAAGATTTTTCTATGCCGGATATTCCAATATTATTATCATCAATTTGTCCTAATACATGACTAAAAAGACTTTTTTGTGGATATATTCTAAATGGCTTTGGTTCAAAAACAAAAGCCTTGTTTCCAAGAAGCCACAACTTATCTTTTTCTTCAGGTGTTAATCTTTTTTTTAAATAAAAATATTTATTATTTTTTATTTTATTTTCAATACTTTTAATATCAAGTTCAGGAAATATAAGTCTTATTTTTAATAAAAATTTTTTTTTATCTTTTATTAATTTTGGCCGGACTCCGGCGGAATAAATGTTGATATTTCTTGCTAGAATAATTCCATTTCTATCGACAACGTCTCTTCTTTCTTTTGTTATGTTTAGATTATTATTTTTAGAAAAAAAATTTCTATCTGAATACAAAGAAAGATAAATTATTTTAACGCTAAAAATAAATATTAAAATTAAAAAAATACTAAATAAAAAAATAACTCTGCTACTTGAAATTTTTAAGAGATTTATATTTTTTCCGCTAAAAGTAATTTCTGATTCAGAATAATCATCAAAAAAAAAACTTTTTTTTTTAAAATTTTTCTTTCTTTTCATTAAAAACTATTTTCCTGGCATGATTGGAATGCCTAAAATTGCTTTTACAATCTGTATTGATCCCCATCTTTGTAATTTTTCCTTGGTGATAATTTCTTTAGGATTATTATAAATTTTCTTCATATTTTCTTTTTTTCTTTTAATATTATTTGTAACGCTCATTTTTAATTCTGCAGGAATTTTTTCTGGTTCATTGTATAATTCTTTAACTTTTTTTATATTTTTTTTATATTTTTTTTTAATTTTAGATTTTGCTATAGAGGATAAGCTTTCACTTTCAATCTCAGTTGCTTTTGATATTAGTTGTTCTTCATTTTTCAAATCTCGAATTTGAGATTTTTTGTAAGAATGAAGTTCAAATTCTAAATGTTTCTTAGCCATTTCTGAAAGATTTTCTGGTGATGTGATAACTTCGTAATCTAATGAAGTAAAATTTAAATCAATTTTTAAATTATTTATTGAGGTCTGCAAATCATTTATTTCTTTTTGCAAACCTCTTGTTTTATTTTTTATAACTGAAACAAATATTAACCCAATTAAAAAAATAACTAAAGTTGTTGAAAAACTTTTGGCAAAACTTTTTTTATTCTTTTTGGGTGGCGCATTGTTAGGCAGAGTATTAAGCCATTTTTCTGGATCCAAATCATAATTTGTATTTCCGTCGCTTTTATTTATTCCCGGTATTGTATTTTTCCACTGCTCAAAATTTATCATGATCTGCCTTCCTCTAATTTCAAATAAGTTTCAAATTTTTTCTTAAATTCTTTAGAACTAAAAAATGATGTATTTGTTCTTACTCCATATCTAAGTTTGGCTGATCTTGAATTAACATTTTCATTAATTTCTTCTTTATTTGGAGTTAATGGTTTTTTCGATTTTAAATTAAATAACCTAAAATTGTTTTCTGTTTCTGGTAAATACCTAGATGATTTTTCTTTTAAATTCGAATGAAGGCGAAAAAAATTTTTAACAATTTTATCTTCTATTGAATGAAAACTTATCACTATCAAAATTCCCCCTTCTGTTAAAAGTTTACTTGCCTCTATTAACCCCAAAATTAATTCGGTTAATTCTTGATTAACAAAAATTCTTATAGCTTGAAAAGTTTTAGTTGCAGGATTTTTTTTAAAATTATGATAATTTTTTTTAGCTATTTTAATTATTTCTGCTAATTCTTTTGAAGTCTTTATTGGTTTATTTTTTCGATGTAATTCAATTTTATTTGCAATCTTTTTCCCATCTTTTTCATCACCCAATATTTTAATTATGTTTGCTAAATTTTTTTTATCAAATTTGTTTACAACATCATACGCACTAAATTTATTAATTCCCATTTCCATATTTAATAAACTTTTTGAGTTAAAGGAAAAACCTCTTTTCCTATCGGACAATTGAAGCGACGAAAGTCCTAAATCAAAAATTATAGCTTTTGGGTTTTCCTCAGAGTTAATTATGTTATTTAAATTACTAAACTTGCTCCTAATAAAATTAAATCTTTTAGGAAATTTTTTTAATAAATTTTTTGAATATTTTTCACCTAGTTCATCCCTATCTAGAGCAAAAACTTTTGTTTTAGGATGCTTTAATATTGCCTTTGAATAACCTCCTTGACCAAAGGTGCAATCAACAAAAGTGCCACCATGTTGAGGGGATATAATGCTTAATATTTGATCGAGCATTACTGGATAATGTATTTGTTTTTCCAGTAGCATGGTGGCATTCATAAATATCTATACTTTCCTTCATTAATTTTTTTGTCTTCGTAAAAAGGCCGGTATTTCGAAATCTTCTTCAGATTCTGCATCCTCAAACATTTTTGGTTCTTTTTCCTTTTCAAAATGCTCCTCTTTTTTTATTTCATCATGAGAACTATTTTCAATGATTGGCACATCAAACAATTCTGAATTTATTTCATTGCCACTATGATTTTCTGTTATATTTTCTTCTTGATTTTCAGCAAATAGCTGTGGTGTTGCTAACTCTATGCTGTCTACTTCAAAATTTGGTATATCTGAATCTTGTTTAAAATCAGTTTCGATCTCATCTTTTGATTCTTCCATACTTTGTAAATAAGCAGCGTTTTCCATTGAAACATTTTTTAAAGTTTCAGTATTTGATGACTCTTCTTTAATTTCTTCTTGTTCTGATCTCTCTGCAACAACTTTATTTAGGTCTAAGGCAGTTGCTCCTTCAGTTGCTTGTAATGTCGTATGATTGATTGCTGTTGAGTTTGTAAAGTTATCGCTATAACCAGTATTTCTATTATGAAGTCTATGAACCATGCTGACTATTGGTTTTATTTGTGGTTCCTGTCCATCTAATGATGTTGCAACAATAGAAACTCTAATTTTTCCATTTAATCTTTCATCCTCGATTGAACCGAATATTAATTCAGCTTCAGGATCTACTTCTGCTCGAATTTTATTTGTAACTTCATCAACTTCAAACAAAGTAAGATCATTTCCACCTGTAATATTAACCAAAAGGCCTTTTGCTCCTTTCAATGAATACTCGTCGATTAAAGGATTATTCAGTGCTAAGCTTGTAGCTTCTTCTGCTCTTTTTTCACCTTCCGCTTCGCCTGTTCCCATCATCGCCTTACCCATTCCTTTCATGATGGTTTCAACATCAGCAAAATCTAAGTTAACTAAACCTGGTCTTACCATTAAATCTGTAACGCTTTGGACGCCGGACTTTAAGACATCGTTTGATAGACCAAATGAGCTTTTTAAAGTTGTTTTTTCATTAATAATTTTAAATAAGTTTTGATTTGGAACTACAATGTTTGTATCTAGATGTTTTTTTAATTCTTCCAAACCTTGAAGAGCTATTCGCATTCTCTTGGGTCCTTCGTAAGAAAAAGGAAGTGTCACTACACCTACTGTAAGTATGTTTAATTCTTTTGCTGCTCTTGCTATTACATGTGAAGCTCCAGTTCCTGTTCCGCCTCCCATTCCTGCAGTTATAAAAAGCATATTGCTTCCTTTAATATAATCAACAATATCATTTAACGATTCATCTGCAGCAGCTTGCCCGATATCATGTTTGGCTCCCGCACCTAATCCTTTAGTTAAATTTGTTCCCAATTGAATCTTGGCGTGAGCTTTGTTCATTTTTAAATCTTGAGCGTCAGTATTTATTGCAACAAATTCTACCCCTTCCATTCCAGCTTCGATCATTCCATTAATAGCGTTTCCTCCTGCTCCACCAACTCCTAAAACTAAAATTCTAGGTTTAAGTTCTCTTAACTCTGGACCCTTGATATTAATAGTCATTCCCCCTCCTTTTTAAATTGTTTTTCCCATTTTAAATTTGCTCTATTCAAATTGGCTTTCTTTCTAGCCAGGATTTTGAATTTTTCAAAAAGTTTCGGTTCCCAAATTTGAAAAGTTGTACCTTGTCCAACAAAAAGCATAGTTTGTTTAATTTTAGCATGATTTAATAACTTGTCAGGAATAGAAATTCTTCCTTCACTATCAAATTGAAGATTTACACTTTCAGCTAAAACCGAAGTCGCAAAAATATCTCTCTTTTCTTCAAATGGATTTAATGAGTCAATTGAATTTGAAATTTTTTCTATTCTATTTTGTGAACATCCTTCAATTGAAGGATTATTAAATGATGGATAACAAATAACACCGTTGTAACCCATGCTGGTTAAATAAGATCTAAAACTGGCTGGCACTGATACCCTCCATTTTTTGTCTAGTTTGTTTTCGAACGTCGATAAAAACATATTTTTTTAAGTCAAAGGCATTCCTTAAGAAATCAAGTTTCGTTCTTTGATTTAACTTATTTAACACCACATCTCCCTCCTTTGGGAATATATGGGATAGTATGGGTTTTCAACCTAGGCGTCAATAGTGAAATTATTGGCCATTTTTCATAGAAAAACACCCATCTTCCCTAAAATTTTCCTAAAATCCCTTAGGTTGATTTTTCAGCACAAAATTGAATCATTAAGGAATCAAACCGTGAACATTCTCTGTTTTTCTATTTAATGTTGTGTAGATACTTTATTAGATAAGCCAGACAATCTATAAGCCGGGTTCTGTCATTTAAATTAGTCATTTATCTGGGGCTAAATTCACATCTAACCTCTAGCAACCAACCCAGATGGCTAACTAAGAACTGTTTTTTGCCTAAAATAGGCCTTGCCATCTCTATTTGGTCTTGCTCCCGGTGGGGTTTTCCATGCGTTTTTTGTTACCAAAAAAACCGGTGCGCTCTTACCGCACCTTTTCACCCTTGCCTTGATAAGGCGGTTTATTTTCTGTGGCACTATCCCTAGGGTTTCCCCCGCCAGATGTTATCTGGCACCGCGTTCTTTAGAGCCCGGACTTTCCTCTCTTATGTATTCTATTACACAAAAGTGACTAATCAATTGTCTGGCGGTATCCGTAATATGAAAAAAACTAGCTTAAATCAAGAGTTTTTTAAGACTTTTTTGCTAAATTATCAGCAATAATCAAACATTCTTTGTCTAAAGTTCCGTTAATTAGCTCTTTTCTGAAATGTCTTTGAAAAGCCTTTGTAATCCTTGCAAAGGATTTTGTTTTACCTTTAGGAAAAAAATATCCAATTCTAATTAATAATTTTTTAAATTTTTTTACCTCTTGTTTTGAAACCTTTAATTTTCTGTATTTTTTTAAAAAATTTGATTTGAAATCATGCCAAATTCCTATTTTTTTTATTGATAAAAACTCCCATGGAAATTTTTCGCCAGGATCAATTTTTCTTAAGGGGGAAACGTCGGAATGACCAAGAAAATTTTTTGTTTTTATTTTATATTTTTTTTTCAAAATTTTACAAAGTTTAACTAAAGTTGAAATTTGTTTTTTTTTAAAGGAAGCATAGCCATATTGATGACCTTTATTTACAAGCTCAATACCGATAGAATTTTTATTTAAATTTTTATACTTGCCCCACATTGATTTTCCTGCATGCCAAGCCATATTTTTGTCCTCAACTAATCTAAAAACTTTTCCACTCCTATTGATCAAATAATGACAGCTTACTTTTGAACTTGAAGAGGTAAGTCTTTCTATAGATTCGCGTTCTGATTGCATTCCAGTATAGTGAATTATAATTGATGCTATATTGTTGCTGCCACGTTTTTTGCTATTAAAATTTGGAGAATATAATTTGGTAATTTCCATAAAAAACATATATATCATAAAAAAATGAGCTCAAAACGCATAAAAAAGATAGTTTATACAGTGACTTTAGTGTTGGCTTTCTCTTCGCATACCTTTGCTGCAGAAAAATATAGCGCAAATGAGTGTTTTGAAAAATTCAGCAGAGGTACACTAAAATTCAATCAAGCCTTAGACAAAGCAATTTTTAAGCCCGTAGCTAAAGGTTACAGAAC
>Ga0208639_1002307_pt1 | contig 11283 bp, 7 predicted proteins | sample ETNtaG_33_FD_185772 | JGI IMG/M metagenome (GOLD analysis project Ga0208639, IMG submission 185772) | Marine microbial and viral communities from oxygen minimum zone, Eastern Pacific Ocean - ETNP201310SV76 (SPAdes) (version 2) | ecosystem: Environmental > Aquatic > Marine > Oceanic ...
ATCGACCTCTTTACCACTATTTTAGGCAAAATTTCAGTCAAGTTACTAATCCACCCATAGATTCTTTAAGAGAAAATAAAGTCATGAGTCTTAAAACCAGACTTGGAAACTTAGGTAATATTTTAGATTTTGATAATTTAACCAAGGAAAATATATACGTTTTAGATATTCCAATATTATCAAATTCTCAGTTTGAAAAATTTATTAAATATTTTGGTGGCAATTATAGAATTTTAGATTGTACTTTTGATAAAAAGGATGAACTTGAAAACGCATTAAGTAATTTAAAGAACAAAGCGGAGCAATCGGTTAGAGAAGGAATTAAACAAATTATTCTTACAGATAAAAATATTTCAAAAGAAAAACTACCAATACCAATGCTTTTGTGTATTGGAGCAATTAATACACATTTAATTAATCTTGGATTGAGGGGACATGTCTCAATTAATGTTCAGACAGGAGATGCTCTTGATACTCATTCTTTTGCAACTTTAATTGGAGTTGGAGCAACTACGGTAAATCCATATCTAGCATTTGATAGTCTTTATCAAAGATACGAGAAAAAACTCTTTGGTAATCTAAATTTTGATGAATGTGTTTCAAGATATATTAAATCAGTAAATCTTGGATTGTTAAAAATAATGTCTAAAATGGGAATATCAGTATTAAGTTCCTATAGAGGAGGATGTAATTTTGAAACCGTAGGATTAAGCAGAACTATTGTAAAAGATTATTTTCCTGGAGTATTATCTAAAATATCAGGAATTGGTCTTACTGGAATTGAAAAGAAAATTAGAAAAATTCATAAGGAAGCATTTGGATCGACTTCTTCTAATATTCTTCCGATTGGTGGAATTTATAGATATAGAAAAAGTGGTGAGACTCATCAGTATCAAGGTAAATTAATTCATTTACTACAAACTGCCGTTACAGAAAAATCTTATGAAGTTTATAAAAAATATGTGAAAGGAATTTATAGTCTAAAACCTATAAGCTTAAGAGACTTAATAGATTTTAAAATAAAAAATCCGATAAGTATTAATGAAGTAGAGCCTGTAAAAAATATATTGAAAAGATTTGGAAGTGGAAGCATGTCTCATGGAGCCTTATCAAAAGAAGCACATGAGACTCTAGCGATAGGAATGAACAGAATTAAAGGAGCTTCGTGTAGTGGTGAAGGCGGAGAAAACGAAGAAAGATTTAAAGTCATGGAAAATGGAGATAGTGCCAATTCGAGAGTTAAACAAATAGCCTCTGCTAGATTTGGAGTAACAATTAATTATTTAAATAATTGTAATGAAATTGAAATTAAAATTGCACAAGGTGCAAAACCGGGAGAAGGAGGACAACTTCCAGGTTTTAAAGTTACTGATGAAATAGCTAAATTAAGACACTCAACACCAGGAGTTACATTAATATCGCCCCCACCCCATCATGATATTTACTCAATAGAAGATCTTGCTCAGCTTATTTATGATCTCAAACAAATAAATCCTAAAGCAAGAATTGGTGTGAAATTAGTTGCATCTTCAGGAATAGGAACCATTGCAGCAGGGGTAGCTAAAGCAAAAGCAGATATAATATTAATCTCAGGACATTCTGGAGGTACTGGAGCATCTCCACAAACAAGCGTAAAATATGTCGGTATCCCTTGGGAAATGGGATTGACAGAGGTTAACCAGGTATTAACACTAAATAATTTACGTCATAAAGTTACACTAAGAACCGATGGAGGAATTAAAACAGGCAGAGACGTAGTGATAGCAGCGATGATGGGCGCAGAAGAGTACGGTGTTGCTACTACCGCTCTTGTTGCGATGGGCTGTATTATGGTTAGACAATGTCATTCGAATACGTGCCCCGTAGGTGTTTGTACTCAAGATAAAAAACTAAGAGAAAAATTTAAAGGTACTCCAGATAAGATTGTTAACCTTTTTACTTTTATTGCAGAAGAAATAAGGGAGATTTTAGCAAACCTAGGTTTTAAATCTTTGAACGAAATAATAGGAAGAACCGATCTATTAAGGCAAGTTAGTAAAGGATCTTCTAATTTAGATGATCTTGATCTTAATCCTTTATTTGTTCAAGCAGATCCTGGACCAAACAAAAGATACTGCGAAAATGCAACAATAAATAGTGTTCCAGATACTCTAGATCAGAAAATATGGTCTGAAATAGAGCAATCCATTGATAAAAATGAGGATATTGAAAAAGAGTTTCAGATTAAAAATACATATAGAGCGGTAGGAACAAGAATTTCTTATCACTTATATAAAAAATTTGGAAACGATGGTCTAAAAGAAAATTCAATTTCATTAAATTTTAAAGGATCAGCAGGGCAATCATTTGGTGCATTTGGCGTCAAAGGGTTGAAGTTAAATTTAAAAGGTGATGCAAACGATTATGTTGGAAAAGGATTATCCGGAGGCACCATTGTAATTAAACTGCAGGATGAAAGCAATTTAATATCCCATGATAATACGATAATTGGAAACACGGTTCTTTATGGCGCAACTTCTGGAAATTTATATGCTGCTGGACAAGCAGGTGAAAGATTTGCAGTTAGAAATTCTGGAGCTACAGCAGTTATAGAAGGATGTGACTCCAATGGTTGTGAATACATGACTGGCGGTAATGTGGTAATTCTTGGAGAAGTCGGAGATAATTTCGCTGCAGGAATGACAGGTGGCATGGCATTCGTTTATGATCTAAGCAACAAATTTGAAAAAAAAGTTAATCCAGAGAGCGTTGTTTGGCAAAGACCCGAAACGGAATTTTGGAAAAGTTTTATTAAAGATTTAATTTCAAATCATGTTAAAGAAACAAATTCAAATTTTGCGAAAAAAATATTAGAGAACTATGAAAATGAAATTACAAACTTTTTTCAAGTATGTCCAAAAGAAATGTTAGACAAACTTGATAATCCTATTACTTTTAAGAAAACTTTAGGTATTGCGAGTTAGAGGAAAGTTAATCTTGATGAAATACAATTTTATCTAACTCTTTATTAATTTTTTTTAAACTAAATTTATTAGATAAGCTGTGATCGTCGTTTTTAATTACTAAAATTTTTTTCTTAGCTTTAATAAAAATTTTTAAAATTTTTTTAGAATAAGTTATCGGAACAACTTCATCTTTTGAGCCATGTATCATTGTAACGGGTATTATTATTTTATATTTATTATGTAAAACCTTATTTTTTCTTCCATCTTTAATTAATTGATGTGTAATAGGATATACATATTCACCATGCTTTAATTGGTAAATTCCCTTTTGAATAATTTCTTTTTTGATTTTATTAGAAAACTTTTTCCACATTAAATGTTCTAAAAATTCAGGAGCAGATCCTATTCCCAAAAAACCTTTGATTTGATTATTAAAATATTTGAATTGGTTTAAAGACAACCATGATCCCATGCTTGACCCAATTAGAATAAAATTTTTTTTTTTTATTATTTTTTTTATTGATATTCTCACCTCTTCGGTCCACTTCGAGATGTTGCTTTTTGTGAATTTTCCTGAAGATCTGCCGTGGCCAGAATATTCAATTGCCAGGAAGCCCAATTTTCTTTTTTTACAATATTTTAAAAAATTTTTTGGCTTATCTCCTTCTATATCAGACATAAAACCATGCAAGAAAACTATAGATAAATTTGAATTTTTATTATTGGATAAATATCTCAACTTTTTGGATTTAGAAATTTTTAAATACTTAAAATTACTCATAAAAATTATTTGAATATTGTGATATTATATTGCTTTATTAAATGCCATCTAAATTAAAAGTTTTACAAGTTATTCCAAAGCTAGGTTATGGAGGAGCGGAAACAGGCTGTTATGACATTGCACATTATTTATATGAAAATGATTGTAAATCATACATAATTACTAGCGGAGGAAAATTAATAAAGTTTGTAAATAAGAAGAAAGTAAAACTAATAAGACTTCCCGTTCAATCAAAAAATCCAATAATAATGTTATTGAATGCTTTAATAATTTCACTAATTATTCTTTTTTTCAATATTAATGTAGTACATGCAAGAAGTAGAGCTCCTGCATGGTCTTGTTTATTAGCGACAAAAATAACAAGAAGAAAGTTTGTTACAACTTTTCATGGAACATATAATTTTAAAAATAAATTAAAAAAGTTTTACAACTCTGTAATGGTAAGATCGAATTTGATCATAGCAGGATCTAATTTTATTTTTTCACATATTAAAGAGAAATACTCTGATTATCTAAGTTCAGACAAAAAATTATTAGTAATTTTTAGAGGCATCAATACTGATTATTTTGATCCTTCAACAACATTAGAAACAGACGAAGATAATTTATTTAAATCTTGGCAAATACAAGTTGGAAAAAAAATAATATTATTTCCTGGAAGACTAACAACATGGAAAGGTCAAGAAATGTTTTTAGAAGCGCTCAATAAAGTTAATATACATTTGGGTCGTGAAGCTTTTACTGCGGTAATGTTAGGAAGTGATCAAGGTAGGGATCTTTATAAAAAAAAACTAATAAGATTGGTAGAGCAATATAGATTAACTAATCAAGTTATATTTATAGAAAATTGTAATCACATGCCTCTAGCTTACAAAATTTCAGATTTTGTAGTATCAGCATCAATTGAACCAGAAGCTTTTGGACGAATTTCTGTTGAGGCTCAATCTATGCAGAAACCAATTTTAGCAAGCAACATAGGAGGATCAAAAGAAACTATTATAGATAATAAAACTGGACTGTTATTTGAGGCAGGTAATTCAGAAGAAATGTCAAAAAAGATTATTGAACTACTAAATCTTGATGAAAGTACACTAAAGCAAATGGGTATTGAAGGTCGAAAAAATGTGATAAATAAATTTAATGTTGAAAAAATGTGTTTTTCTACTTATTCAGAGTACAAAAAACTATTTAATTAAATGCTTAATATAACTCTTCCTGATGGAAAAAAATTTGATTTTTCTAATAGTATAACAGGGTTAGAAATAGCTGAAAAAATAAGCAAGTCACTTTTAAAACAAGCTCTTGTTATGAGTGTAGATGGCAACCTTAAAGATTTAGATTTTAAAATAACAAAGGACTCTTCTGTAAAAATTTTTACATCTAAAGATAAGGAAGGTCTCGAAACAATAAGACATGATACTGCGCATATTTTAGCAATGGCTGTTCAAGAACTTTTTCCAGGCACACAAGTAACAATAGGTCCAGTTATAGAAGACGGATTTTATTATGATTTTGCAAGAAAAGAACCTTTTACCAGTGACGATCTAGATAAAATTGAAAAAAAAATGAAGGAGATAGTTGATAGAGATGAAAAAACTTATCGTGAAGTATGGAAAAGAAATGATTCCATAGAACACTTTAAAAATAAAGGAGAAATATATAAAGCTGAAATTATAAAGAGCATACCAGAAGATGAAGAAGTATCAATTTACTTTCATGGTAAATGGCATGATCTCTGTAGAGGCCCACATTTAACTTCAACTGGAAAAATTGGAAAATATTTTAAGTTAATGAAAGTTTCAGGTGCTTATTGGAGAGGTGATTCCAATAATGAAATGTTGCAAAGAATTTATGGAACTAGTTGGTCATCGCAAAAAGAATTAGATGAATATCTAAACAGAATTGAAGAAGCAGAAAAAAGAGATCATAGAAAATTAGGTAAAGAAATGGATTTATTCCATTTTAGAGAAGAAAGTCCTGGTTCGGTTTTTTGGCATGAAAAAGGATGGAATCTTTTTCAAAAATTAATCTCATATATGAGAATGAAACAAGATCTTGCTGGCTATAAAGAAATAAATACACCTGAAATTTTAGACAGGTCTTTATGGGAAAAATCTGGACACTGGGAAAAATTTGGCGCAAACATGTACACCTCAACAACACCAGATGAGAAAGTATTTGCAATTAAACCAATGAACTGCCCTGGATGTGTTCAAATTTTTAATCAAGGTTTAAAAAGCTATAGAGATCTACCTTTAAAAATGTCAGAATTTGGTAAGGTTCACCGTTATGAGCCATCAGGAGCTTTGCTTGGTTTATTAAGAGTAAGAGCATTTACACAAGATGATGCACATATTTTTTGTACCGAAGATCAAATTACAGAAGAATGTTTATCTGTAACTAACTTAATATTAGAAATTTATAAAGATTTAGGTTTTGAAAATATTATTTTAAAATATTCAGATCGTCCAGATTTAAGAGTTGGTGATGATAGTGTTTGGGATAAAGCTGAAGCAGCTTTATTAGAGGCAATCAAAGTAACAAAGTTAGAATATTCAATAAATAAGGGAGAAGGAGCATTTTATGGTCCTAAAATAGAATTTGTTTTAAGAGACGCGATCGGAAGAGACTGGCAATGTGGAACTCTGCAGGTTGACTTAAATTTGCCAGGAAGACTTGGAGCTTCTTACGTTGATAAAGATGGAAATAAAAAAGTACCAGTTATGCTTCACAGAGCATTATTTGGTTCATTAGAAAGATTTATTGGCATTTTAATTGAGCATTACGCAGGTAAATTACCTTTTTGGATATCGCCACTTCAATCTGTAGTGATACCTATTTCAAATGATTTTGATGAATATGCAAAAAATGTTTACCAACTACTTAAAAAAGAAGGAATCTCAACTGAAGTAGATCTTAAAAATCATAATTTAAATTATAAAATAAGAGAGCATTCGTTAACAAAAGTACCATTATTGTTAATTTGTGGAAAAAAAGAAGTTGACACTAATACCGTAACCATTAGAAGATTGGATTCTGATAAACAAGAAAATATGGAATTAGAAGAATTTCTAAAAAAATATTCTGCTTTAAATAAGATGTCTTCAATTTAAGTGGCAGACTTTAAACGAAATTATTTTCAGAAAAGAACAAAACCGAGAGGTCCTAGATCAAACAACAGAATAACTTCGTCCGAGATTCAGGTTATTGCAAGTGATGGAGAAAATCTTGGAATATTGAATTTACATGATGCAATTAATCGTGCAAGAGAAAAGGGACTTGATCTAATTGAAATTGCCCCAAATGCAAAGCCTCCAGTTTGCAAAATAATGGATATGGGGAAGTATAAATATGATGCACAAAAAAAAGCAAATAAAGCTAAAAAAAAGCAAAAAAAAATTGAACTTAAAGAAATAAAATTAAGGCCAGTTACCGAGATTCATGATTATTCATTTAAAATGAAAAATGCTCAAAAATTTTTAGCCAAAGGAGATAAAGTTAAATTTACAATTAGATTTAAGGGAAGAGAACTTCAACACTCAAGTCTTGGTAGCGACTTAATGAAAAAAATAAAACAAGACATCCAGTCAATTGGCAAAGTAGAGTTGCAACCAAAGTTTGATGGGAAGCAAATGATCATGGTTGTTCAACCTTTATAGGGCATATTTCTAGTTGTAAAATAATATTAAAATTTGTATAACCGCTGAAAAATTATGCCTAAATTAAAAACAAAAAGCTCAGCAAAAAAAAGATTTAAAATCTCAGCAAAGGGAAAAGTCATAACCGCTCAAGCTGGTAAGAGACATGGCATGATCAAAAGGACCAACTCTCAAATTAGAAAACAAAGAGGCACAACGATTATGTCAAAACAAGATGGCAAAATAGTTAAATCGTATATGCCGTATAGTTTAAGAGGATAATATGGCAAGAGTAAAAAGAGGCGTAACAAGTAGAGCAAAACATAATAAAGTTTTAAAAGCTGTTAAGGGTCAATGGGGAAGAAGAAAAAATACCATTAGAGTCGCTAGACAGGCAATGGAAAAAGCAATGCAATATGCTTACAGAGATAGAAGAAATAAAAAAAGAGATTTTAAATCATTATGGATACAAAGAATTAATGCAGGCGTTAGGTCGGAAGGTTTAACTTATTCAAAATTTATTAATGGATTAAGCAAATCTGGAATAAAATTAGATAGAAAAATCCTTGCTGAAATTGCTTACGATAACCCAGAAGCATTCAAAACTATAGTCAAAAAAGCACAAGCAGCATTAAATTAATCTTCACTATTGTTTTTCTGAAGTTAACAAATAATCTACAAATATGTCTGATATAAAAAAAATAAAAGACGATTATATAAAGAAATTAAACCAAAATTTAGACCTTAATAGCGTCAATCAGATCAAAACAGATTTATTTGGAAAAAATGGATTATTATCTAATGAGTTTAAAAAATTAGGATCAATTGCTTCAGAGGAGCGAAAACAATTTGCTGCAGATTTAAATTTTATAAAAAACGAACTTCAAAATGCAATTTTAAATAATATTCAAGATATAGAAATCAAGGAAATAAATTTAAAACTCCAAAACGAAAAAGTAGATGTTACTCTACCAGAAAGAACTTTTTCGCAAGGAAAGATTCATCCAGTGTCTCAAGTAATTGATGAGATTTCATCAATATTTTCTGAAATAGGTTTTAATGTTGAGGAGGGTCCCGATGTTGAAAATGAGTATAATAATTTTACTGCTTTAAATACTCCAGACAGTCATCCAGCAAGAGATATGCATGACACTTTTTATTTAGATAATAATAAAGAATTTTTATTAAGGACTCATACCTCGCCAGTACAAATAAGAACAATGCTTAAGGATAGACCTCCATTTAAAATTATTGCACCGGGAAGAACTTATAGATCTGATAGTGACCAAACTCATTCTCCAATGTTTCATCAAGTTGAAGGACTACATATAGATAAAGATATTAATATGGGTCATCTAAAAGGATGTTTGAATTATTTTATTAAAGAATTTTTTGAAGTAGATAAAATTAAAATGAGATTTAGGCCCAGCCACTTTCCTTTTACCGAACCTTCTGCAGAAGTAGACATAGGTTACGAAGTTATTGACGGTAAAATAACAATAGGTGAAGGTGATAGATGGTTAGAAATTTTGGGTTGCGGAATGGTACATCCCAATGTTCTCAAAAATGTGAAGGTAAATCCATCAAAATACCAAGGGTATGCATTTGGGATTGGTATCGACAGATTAGCTATGCTTAAGTATGGAATAAACGATCTTAGAGCTTTTTTTGAATGTGATTATAGATGGTTAAATCATTTTGGATTTGATCCTTTAGATGTTCCATCAAGTTATAGAGGTTTAAGCAGATGAAATTAACCATTAATTGGCTAAAAGAACATTTAGATACCAAGTTAAATGAAAACAAAATTATCGAAAGATTGACCGATATTGGACTTGAGGTAGAAAGTTTTGAAAGTCAAACCAGAGAGCTAGATAGTTTTATAGTAGCAAAAATTTTAAATGCAGAAAAGCATCCTAATGCAGATAGATTGAAAGTATGCGATGTTGATGTTGGTTCTAAAGATCCGGTTAAAGTTGTGTGTGGAGCTCATAACGCAAAAAAAGATCTACTTACAATTTATGCCCCTCCAGATTCAATAATCCCAAAAAATAAAATAAAATTAGCTGTTAGTAAAATAAGAGGGGTAATTTCATACGGAATGCTTTGTTCAGAATCGGAGTTAAAGTTATCAGATGAAAGTGATGGTATTGTAGAACTTTCATCTACAAAATATGTAAATCAAGTAGGAAAAAAATATTTTCAAAAAAGTAATTCAAAAATTATTGATCTTTCAATTACTCCTAATAGAGCAGATTGTTTGGGTGTTAGAGGCATAGCAAGAGATTTGGCTGCTGCAGGAGCTGGGAAACTGAGAAAAATTGATAAAGTGAAAATAAAAAAAACAGGAACTCAGAAAATTAGCGTGAAAATAACCAATGAAAAAAATCAAGGTTGTATAGCTTTTGGAAGTTGTTTAATCAAAGGAGTTAAAAATAAAGAAAGTCCAAATTGGCTAAAAGAAAAAATTATTTCTTTAGGACAAAAACCAATCTCAGCAATAGTTGATATCACAAATTATGTAATGTTTGATTTAAATAGACCATTGCACGCTTATGATGCCGATAAGATTGATAAAGGGATAATTGTAAGAAATTCAAAAAAAGGAGAAACATTTAAAGCTTTAGATAATAAAGATTACACTCTTCAAGATGGAATGTGTGTAATTACAGATAATTCGGGCGTACTTGGTTTAGGAGGAATTGTTGGAGGGACTAGATCTGGCACAGAATTTGATACAAAAAATATATTAATTGAAGCTGCTTATTTTGATCCTAGATCAATTAGAAAAACTTCAAATATCTTAAATATTGATACCGATGCTAAATTTAGATTTGAAAGAGGAATCGATCCAAAATCAATAGAACTTGGTCTTCAAAGAGCAACTGAATTAATTAAAAATATTTGTGGAGGCAAAATTAGTAATTTTAATTTTCAAAAAATTCAAAATTCAAATAAAATCTCAATAAAATTTGAAACTTCTTTATTTGAAAAAACTACTGGATTTAAAGTTAGTGAAAAAAAAATTATTAAAATATTGACTGATTTGGGATTTGAAATAAAAAAACAAAAAAAATTATTAAATTTAATTATTCCATCTTGGAGACCAGATATTAATCAGCCAATAGATATTGTCGAAGAGATAGCAAGAATAGTAGGCTATGATCAAATTAATATAGAGGAGCCGGAAAAAGTAAGAAAAAAATCCACTCTAAACAAACAACAAAAGTTGTTCCGCTTTCTTCAACGTTCCATTGCATCAAAAGGATATCTTGAGACAATCACATGGTCATTTACTGACTCTAAAATAAATCAATTATTTAAAGAGTTAAAAAAACAAACTGACATTCTCAATCCTATAAGTTCAGATTTAAATGTATTAAGAAATTCAATTTTTTCTAATTTAGTTTATTATTTAAATAAGAATTTAGATAGAGGCTTTAAAGATATTTCATTATTTGAGATAGGTCCGACTTTTAACAGTTACAAACCTGAAGATCAACAAACAGTAATTGGCGGCTTAAGATCAGGAAAAATTTCAAGATTAAGCTGGCTTGAAAATGAGAGATTAGTTGACGTTTTTGATGTAAAAAGAGACGTAATTCAAAGTTTGGTTGAGGCAGGTTTTTCAAAAAATAAACTTTTTATAGATGACAAAACACCAAGCTACTATCATCCTGGCAAATCTGGAGCTGTATTTTTAAATAATGAAGAGGATAAGGCTGTTGCTTATTTTGGAGAAATACACCCAAATATTCTTAAGAAACTTGACATTAAAACAGAAACTCTCGTGGGGTTTGAAATTTTTTTAGATAAAATCAAAAAAACTCAAAAGAAATTAACAGATAAAAAATCCAAATATAAATACTCCGATTATCAGAAATCAGAGAGAGATTTTGCTTTTGTGATAGATAAAAAT
>Ga0208639_1002310_pt1 | contig 11268 bp, 10 predicted proteins | sample ETNtaG_33_FD_185772 | JGI IMG/M metagenome (GOLD analysis project Ga0208639, IMG submission 185772) | Marine microbial and viral communities from oxygen minimum zone, Eastern Pacific Ocean - ETNP201310SV76 (SPAdes) (version 2) | ecosystem: Environmental > Aquatic > Marine > Oceanic ...
ATGAACACGTTGCGATACACAGGCATATAATCTCAAATTATTCCCAGACATGAGCAGAGATATCTGATGGAGTGGCTTCTGTTTTTTAGAATTATCTAAAAGTCGAAATACAGCCCATTGTCGGCATGGATCCATCCCCATTCGCATGTTCCCCCAGGGCATAGGTATTCCGTTTCCTCTATAAACTGCTCGGAGAAATCCTGGCTGGAAAGCATCAAAATAATGCCAATGCTTATAAGGAGAAACAGAGGTCATTCGACGCATATACACACCAGCAGTAATGTCAATCTTTTCAAAGGCATGAATATGATGGGCTTCCCGCGCCAAATAATGTCGAAAAGGTAAGCGTGGACATAAAAGAGCCCCAGCAAAAAAACTACATTCAAAATTTCGCCAGGCATATAAAATATCAGATTGACTCACTTTATCATCGGACTGACTATCCGGTTGTGGTGAACCCCCTAATTCTCCTCCAGTAGCATGACTGGAGACTAATCCATCACCATTATGCAATACTTTATGCCCCAGATAAGCAGATAAATCATATTTCATGCGGCGAGGTTCTTGCTCCAATTGCCTGTTTAATACTACCGTATGAGGAGGTTCAAAAAATGATCTGAATAGTGTTCGGATTTTATGCCCGGAATCATTTTCTGTCACAAATGGAGGACGATCAAAGTACTTCACCTTTAATCCCACTTTTTTATAGAGATCTAAAATATCCCTGATACTTAGGGGAAATCTTTTCCGTCCAATTTCTTCCGCAGCCCGTTCGATGTCAGGAAACTGATTCTGATGTTTTTCCTGGTATGAACGAATGAGAATATGGGCAAACTGTCGACCATTTGTTCCTGTTTGTGATAATAAATCAGGAATTGAAGTCTGCAATAAATTATCGGAGAATAGGAATTTAGGCTCCAATGAAAAGGACTGAACAGCTCCACCTGTTTTTTCCATTTTGGGTATTTTTACAGTCAAGTTATCATCTAAAAACCAATTGATATCTTTTTGAAATATTTCAGCAAATAATTTTAACAATTCTTCAGAAGGTATGCGTTTTCCTGTCTCAATCAAAGAGATGTATGATACAGACGGCGCTGCTCTGGCATCAATTTGAATACAGCGAACAGATAAATCTTCTAAAGTTAATCCACTCTGCTTTCTGAGTGAGCGAACTTTAGACCCTAAAAAATGCGCCTTTCTGGCTATTGATGAAGATATTTCCATAGTTTGTAAAATTTACATTGTAAAATTTCTATTGTAAAATTTACCTAGATTTATTTATTAAATCACAGTACTTTTTCTACCCCGAATGGGGGGAAAACTATTATATAAGGATTTTACAATGGAAGATATTCACACAGCCACTCAAGAGTCAGTAAACATTATCGGAACAATAAGCGATTCTTTTGCTGAAATATTAACAGATGAAGCTCTGCAATTTGTAGTTAGACTTCATAGAAATTTTAATCCAACTCGATTGGAGTTATTAGAAAATCGTCAAACTCGTCAAGCAGAATTGGATGCTGGCAATCGCCCAAATTTTTTGGCAGACACCGAAGCCATTCGCTCCGGCAACTGGAGAATAACTCCTGTTCCTGCTGACCTTCAAGATCGTAGGGTGGAAATTACTGGTCCCGTTGACCGCAAGATGATTATCAATGCATTAAATAGTGGTGTGAAGGTCTTCATGGCAGATATTGAAGATTCTAACTCCCCTACTTGGGATAATATTATTAATGGTCAAATTAATTTGAGAGATGCGGTTAATAAAACTATCAATTTTACAAACACTAATGGCAAGCATTATGAACTGAATGAAAATCCTGCTACATTGATGGTGCGTCCCAGAGGGTGGCATTTGGTTGAGAAACATATAATGGTAGATGGTAAGCCAATATCTGCCAGTATTTTTGATTTTGCCATGTATTTTTTCCACAATGTAAATTCCCTAAAAGCCAATGGTACCGGTCCTTATTTTTATTTGCCTAAACTGGAAAGTCATTTAGAAGCCCGATTATGGAATGATATTTTCAATATGGCCCAGGACGAATTAAATATTCCTAGTGGTACCATTAAAGCAACCGTACTCATTGAAACCATATTGGCCGCCTTTGAAATGGATGAAATCCTCTATGAATTACGAGAGCATTCTGCGGGGCTTAATTGTGGTAGATGGGATTATATTTTCAGCTTCATTAAAAAATTCCGCAATCATGCTGACTATGTTTTGCCTGACCGTTCTGAAATTACCATGGATCGCCATTTTTTGAAATCTTACGTGGATTTATTAGTTCAGACCTGTCATAAAAGGGGCGCTCATGCTATGGGTGGAATGGCAGCACAAATCCCAATTAAAAATGATGCTGATGCCAATCACAAAGCCATGAATAAAGTGAAAGAGGATAAAGAACGGGAAGCACAGGCCGGACACGATGGTACCTGGGTGGCTCATCCAGGTCTATCTCCCATCGCTCTGGAAGCATTCAATTCTGTCATGCCTGAACCCAATCAATTGCATAATCTTCGGGAAGATGTGACTATTTCTGCTGATGATTTGCTGCAAGTTCCATCAGGGACTATCACAGAAAATGGAGTGAGAGCAAACATTCGAGTGGGCATTCAATATGTAGAAGCATGGCTCTGTGGCAATGGATGTGTACCACTTTACCATCTCATGGAAGATGCGGCTACTGCCGAAATATCTCGCGCACAACTTTGGCAATGGATCAAGCATGAAGCCACAATAAATGATGGATCTCCCATTACAAATGAACGCTTCCAACTTTGGCTAAAAGAAGAATTGGATGGCATTCAATCTGAAGTTGGCATAGATAGATTTGAGCAGGGAAAATTTAAGGAAGCATCTCAATTGTTTAGTGAAATGATTACCAAAAATGAATTTGATGAATTTTTAACTATACCTGCATACCAATATATTTAATTGAAGGAAATAAAAATGACACCTGAAAATCAAGAAAAACAAGTCGAACAAGAGTGGAGTGCTAATTCTTCATTGAACGGAATTAACACACAAAATTCTGATGAACAAATCATTAACCTAAAATCATACTCCAAAAGTATTGAACAAATTACAGGACTTCGCAAGAAGCATTCCGGAAAATGGAATGCCATTAACCCAAATTCTGTGGCTAGAATGCGATCCCAAAACCGGTTTAAAACCGGTATAGATATTGCTAAATATACTTCCTCAATTATGAGAGCAGATATGGATGCTTATGATAACGACACCACAAAATATACACAGTCATTAGGATGCTGGCACGGATTTATTGGTCAGCAAAAAATGATTTCAATTAAAAAGCATTTCGGTACAAATAAAAGAAACTATTTATACCTTTCTGGATGGATGGTGGCAGCACTTCGATCTGAATTCGGTCCACTTCCTGACCAATCAATGCATGAAAAAACTTCTGTAGCAAGTTTAATAAACGAACTTTATACATTTTTACGACAAGCTGATGCAAGAGAATTAGGTGGTTTATTTAAAGAATTAGATGCAGCTGAAGGAGAGGCAATAAAAGCGGTTCAAGAGAAAATTGATAATTTTGAGACACATATTGTTCCAATCATTGCAGATATCGATGCCGGCTTCGGGAATGCTGAAGCTACATACTTGATGGCAAAACAAATGATTGAAGCGGGTGCTTGCTGTATCCAAATTGAAAATCAAGTTTCTGATGAGAAGCAATGTGGTCATCAAGATGGAAAAGTAACCGTACCTCATGCTGACTTTTTAGCCAAAATCAATGCGGTTCGTTATGCATTCTTAGAACTTGGGGTTGATGATGGAGTCATCGTTGCAAGAACAGATTCATTGGGTGCTGGTCTAACAAAACAGATCGCAGTAACCCATAACGTTGGTGATTTAGGAGACCAATATAATTCTTTCTTAGATGTTGATGAAGTAACCACTGACAACATGAATCATGGTGATGTAGTAATTAATCATCATGGTAAATTAGTTCGCCCTAAACGATTACCAAGTAATCTATACCGATTCAAAAAAGACACCGGTGTAGCTAGATGTATTCTCGATTCCATAACCAGTTTACAAAATGGTGCGGATCTTATTTGGATTGAAACTGAAAAACCTCACATCGGGCAAATCGGGGCTATGATGGATGAAGTAAGGAAAGTTGTTCCCAATGCAAAACTGGTATATAACAATAGTCCTTCATTTAACTGGACTTTAAACTTCCGTCAACAAGTTTTTGATAAAATGGATGAAGATGGAGTTGATACTTCAGCTTACATACGAGAAGCTCTTATGGATGAAAAATATGATGATACTGAACTGGGTAGAGAAGCTGATGAAAAAATTCGTACTTTCCAATCTGATGCAGCAAGAGAAGCGGGAATTTTCCATCATTTAATCACCCTGCCTACTTACCATACTGCGGCTTTATCTACTGACAACTTAGCGAAAGAATATTTTGGTGATAAAGGAATGCTTGGCTATGTTCAAGGTGTTCAACGAAAAGAAATTAGGCAAGGCATCGCATGTGTTAAACACCAAAATATGGCGGGATCAGATATGGGAGATGACCATAAAGAGTATTTTGCTGGAGAAGCCGCACTTAAAGCATCTGGTAATGATAACACGATGAATCAATTTGATTAAAACTTGGTAGTAAGAGTTCTTTCAGTAATCTTCTTGTTGTTTCCAAGGCCAGTATAACAAAATGTTTTGCTGGCTTTTTTATTACTAAGCATAAATAGTTATACCTATTCTAAATTCTAGAATATTATAAGGAGTTAATATTAATGGATGTAATTGTTTCCACACCAAATCTCTCCGATCAATTCGATCAGCACGTAGATATTGTTGAACCATTGTTTAAACATTATGGAAGCTTAAAACAGGGATATGGCAAGATAACAACCGTAAACTGTTTTGAAGACAATTCATTAGTGGCAGAACAAGTTAAATTACCAGGAAATGGAGGGGTGTTGGTAGTAGATGGCGGGGCTTCACTTCGGTATTCATTATTAGGTGATCAGCTCGCAGCTTCTGCCATAGAAAATAGTTGGTCAGCAATCTTAATCAACGGTTGCCTAAGAGATGTAGAGATTATCGCGCCCATGCCGTTGGTGGTCATGGCATTAGCATCCATACCCCGTAAGACGGTGAAAGCTGGCAAAGGTCAATTAAATTTACCTGTTAACTTTGCAGGTGCTACTTTCCATCCAGGGCATTATCTGTTCGTTGACGAAACTGGCATTTTAGTTGCTGAAAATAATTTATTAGCGCCCATCTAAGGTTTTTCTACAAATAGGAGTCTGCTATTGGTTTGTTTTCTTTTTTTCTGCAACTTCGATTGGATGTAGATTTTCTAATGACAAAAAATTCAAATTTAGTACAAATCTTCACAGATGGTGCCTGTAAAGGTAATCCGGGGCCTGGTGGATGGGGTGCCATTATGAAATATGGTGACCATGTGAAAGAACTAAATGGCTATTCTGCAGAAACCACCAATAATATTATGGAATTGACTGCCGTCATTGAAGCATTAAAATCTCTTACCCGCCCCTGTGCTATTATTCTCACAACAGATTCTAATTATGTGAAAGATGGTATTACTCAGTGGATTCATAATTGGAAAAAGAAAGGTTGGAAGACTGCCAATAAACAACCAGTAAAGAATAAAGAATGTTGGCTCCAATTAGATGTAGAAGTCCAACGCCACCAGATTAAATGGAAATGGGTAAAAGGACATAGCGGACATCCTGAAAATGAACGGGCTGATGAACTGGCAAATGAAGCAGTGGAAGATAATGTAAATAGGGAATAGTTAAGCCCCATACCGCAAATAGTCAGCTAGTTTAATCCTCCAAGCTGAAACCTTATACACAGGAATTAGTATGAACATTTAACCCCGCTTTCCAGTTCCTAACTTTGCAGAAATTAGATCACGAATCCCTTTAGGAATTGCTTTCTCAGATTTTGAGCTAAATAAAAAAAGGGAAGCACCCCTTCTCCGTAGTATCTCCCTTTAATTATTAATAAGGAGATCTCAGTAAGTGTAACTAATCAGTTACGATAGCCAACTAATCAGTATTATGAAGCTTGTGGATAATAACTATTGATGGTGATCACTAAATTAAAAAAATAAAAAAGCCCCCCGTTTCCTGAGAGCTCATACAATCTATCTCCTGCCTTCTAAGTAGCAAATCTGTGGATTTTAAAAAGGTATTAGTTTAAAAACGCCGCGATCAATATATAGGGTTGGGTACTGAAGCTCATATTGATTGGCAATACTTGCCGGTATTCTGAATGCACGATAACCTGAACCCTTATTGATTTTCTCATACTGAGTGATATCTTCTTCAGGGACTTCCATAGTAACCATTTTGATTTCAGGTTTGATACCTTCAGGTTCACCCACTAATTGATCAGTAAACCAAATACCAATTTTACCCTCGGAATGCCTATCCTGATGGGATACGAATCCTTTGGCTTTTAGTTTAGTACGGTTTAGTGTCCAGTGGTATAACTTCATCATTTCCTTTCAAATTGACAAGGGGCCATTCGAGTATGACCCCTTGTTGATTGGTAGCATTCACCTCGCCTTCAACATTGTGACCACCATGTTTCAACTTCTTACAGGCCCCCAATTCAAGCGTGGTACTCCAACTACCTAAAAGTCGGGAGACTCATCCACATAAAGCAGCCGTATGGATGAGTTTTCCCTCTGCCGGAAACTAAAGGAACCCCCTAGAGGGAGGGTACCGTTCCGACATATTTAATTAAAATATTAAGTAAAAAATACAATATAAATAACCACCACTGTCCAAGTGGGATATTTGTATTGAGTTCACCATGTCCATTCAGACATAGGCTTGCCATATTTTTCTTTAAGTGTTTTAATCATCTAATCTTTATCCTTAATCATTTCCTCAAATTCATCACGCTGCTTTTTATTCTTCTGATCCATAGCTTTCATAAATATTTCACGCTCTACATCACTCAGACCATGTATTACTTTGCCCATATCTACCCTATGTCCCTTTTTAAGTTTTATGAGTAAGTCAGTGAGTTCGTCGCTGAATTGCTGGTCCACCTAATTACGCCCCCCTCCGTATAACTTTATAGCCATATCATCAAACTTTCCCCTCATCTTTAAAAGCCTATCTTCAGTGTCAGAAAGTTGAGTTTTAAGTCTAGCAACCTCTGCTTCTAAAGCTTCTATGATCTTATCTTGGGGAGTAGTCACGGTAATAAATATATCAACCTTATAAATTACCCTAAAAGCACAATTCCATCCCAAAACAAAATACCCCGTAAGTACCTCTAATTACTAAGCGTGTGGTTTTTTAATTTATATTCGATCTATCTATGATATGCTGGAGAAGGTATTGTCTAAGAATTGAAAAAGCCCATCAACTAAGTTGGGCCTTTATTGTCTGACAGTGCAACTTTCGTTTCTTTGTCCGACGTAATAAATTACGTTAAAAATATATCAAACAATTGTAAAAATATGTAACATCATATAGTGTCCATAAACACACCCAACAATAAGTAATAATATTATTAGCCTGCGAATCATAGGGGATTATTTACTCTAATTAAGTATTAACCATAAAACTTATGGTTTTTTAAACACTCAGGTTTCAGTCCCTCAGCCATCGCCTGCAAAATCTGCAATGAAAATAATGGCTGCAAGTACTAATACCATCCATTCTACTTGCACTAAACCACCACTGCCAATCAAAAAACATGCTGTGAAATATGGAAGAGAATCTTTTAATGATGGAATTAATGTATCTCTACGAATCATTTTTGTAAAAAATAAAAAAAAGAAGATTATAACAGCTATACAAGTTGTAATAATATGTTTTGTTGCCATAACATCAGTAAAATATTGATTAAGCCCTGTAATCAACATTATCAAACTAATTCCAAGTAAAATTCTAATAAGTGGTTTTGTTTTTTTCATTTCAGTCCCTTTTGGCTTACGATATTGTTCCCAATGCTTATCATCTTTTGGTTGTTCACTCATTTATATCTCCTTGATTAGATATGTAAACTTAATATGGTTTCCCGATAAATAAAAAAGCCCAAGGACACCACTCGCTTGAGCTTTTTTCTTCTTATTCTACCAAACTTTGAATGAAGCAGAATCAAAGTAAGAAGAAATTGAGCCTGCTGTAAATCGAGAGATTTGATCATTCGGTGCTCGGTAATAAAAGTTATTAGATTTAATATCTATGAGAAGTGACCCAGATCACACATAAAATAGGAGCTAAATCATAAATAAAAAAGCCCCACAAATGCAGGGCTATAGGGGGATAGGCTCACTATAGTTTATTTAGGAAGTGGCTATTAGATAGACGAAAGCCCCGTCATTTAACGAGGCTTATATCGGTGTGGGCCCTCAGGGACTTGAACCCCGGACCAATGGATTATGAGTCCACTGCTCTAACCAACTGAGCTAAGGGCCCTTATTGCAGGGGCAAAAATTTAGGGTATTTTGAAATTATTAAAAGAAACTTATTTTGGTCTTACGGGTCCAAATTCCACATCCTTAATAAAATCGGGTGTAGATATATCCTTTTTCTTATTTGGAGTTACTTCCTTTTGGGGTAGTTTTACATCACTTTTGACAAATTCCCGTAATTGGGTATCTGTAACTTTCCATTTTTTAAATGATTCTGTAAACAATGTGTTTACTTCCTCATTAAAATTCCTTACAATATTTTCCAGGCGATTCTGTAATTCTTCCATAAGGATGGGGCCAAAATCACCGCCAATCTGTTCAAGACGCTCATCTAATTCATCTAAAAGCCCCTTCATTTTCTCATCAAAAAAAGAGAGCGGTTTAGCTTCTTCTAATTCTTGTTCGTTATCTATTTTATCGTCTGCCATTAGATTAATTTAGGCGCTTCCCATAAAGTGTGCCATAAATAACCAAGCCACTACCTAGCCCCAAACTGGGGGCAGATAAATACATCCATAATGATGTTTGCAATTCCCCTGAAACATAATATCCAAGGAGAAAGCCAATAGAAAATCCAATGATGCTCATTCCGGCTAAAATTGACGCAAATGATTTGAATCCCATATTCATTAAAAGTTTGCTGCCATTCCAATTCCCATAGTGCTGTTAAGGGTTACTTTACCGTCTAAATTACGGTCATAAAATACATCATGGCGGTATATTCGGAGCGATATATTATGCCTGAGTTTTATACCTAATTTGCCCCCAAAAACCATATTTTCGCTGTAATTGGAAGTATTAAATAATTCTGAAGTAAAGTATTGATTAAAATACAAACCACATTCCGAAATACCCTGAATTAATCCCTCCTGAATCAAAAGATCTATCCCCAAAGTATAATAAGTGGTGGGGGTATCGGTAGATTCAATTTCTTTCAAAATGGATATATCAAATGAATAATTGTATAAATTTCGATATTGATAACTATATTCCATTGAAACCCCTATTTTATTGTGCACATTTTTTGTTGGATCTAGAAGTGCATATACATCTTTGGGAAGATAGTAACCCGTAGAATCTAAATCTATATGGTTTTCCGTTATCATTGTCAGCCACTTTTCATCCTCACTATAGGGTTCATTTTTTTCCAGAGTGTCCAAAACGCTGGCAGATATATAATGCATGCGTTCTAAATTATACGTTTCACTAAAAAATGGGGACATATATAAAGATGAAACAAAATTAAATGCAATTTTTATATCTCGGTGATTCCCTATTTTCCACCAAATTCCCGGAGCCATTATCCCGAATGAACTTTGCCGTTCAAACCCTTGTTTTATAGTATCCTCTCCAGATATTTCACTTCTTATATATCGAATTTCATTTGCATAATTTAATGTGGTAAATTCTCCAAACAGATAGGTATCATTTCTCAGGTCACTTTTTAGCTCATAAGTAATATCTAATTGATATCCGCTTATTGATCTTTTATGCGGAGTAATTCCATTCCATATACTATCTGATACTGATGAAAATTGATTTAGATCAGAAACAAAACCCACCCCAAATCGATAAGGCAATTTAGCGCCTGAACCATATATCCCAACAAGACCGCCACCATTCGATAACTCGCCAATACTGGAGGTAAATAATTCACCGGCATAATTGCCAGCATCCGACTTAAAATTTAGAACCATACCCCCATCTTGTTGAACAGGATAATTAATAGTATTTGTATAACGTTTTATCAGCATTCCATGACCAAAAGTGAGATTTTTTATCTGCCCTAATTTTAGCTTATAGTACTTATTACTCGATTCGTATTGAAATGTCATTGGTGCCAATAATTGCGATAAAGTGGAAAATGTATTGAGGTTTGCAGCAGTATCTGAAATTCCTAAAAATCCGGATATATTATACCCAAAATGAAATCGGTTACCAAAATATAATGGTAGAATAGAGACTTTAGTATAGGGTTCCCCGGCAATACTAACTGCGCCCACCTCCAATGAAACTTTAAAAGGATCTCTTTTTTCCTTTTCGTTGAATAATGTTCGAGTAAATGACGAATCATCAGAAAAGTAATTCATCACCGTGAAAGCTGCTGCTTCCTCTTTTATATAACGGTTATTGTTATATTGATTGAAAATTTCTGGAGGCAACATCTTCTCGGTAATTTCCATTTTATTCCCAAATCCTTCCAAATCTGAAATTACCCTATTCCCCATTTCAATTTTCAGCTCTGTGGATGTGCTTGAATTTAAAATTTGAGCATCCCCCAGTATAGAAAATACATGGTCATCATTTGTAAAATTCCGGGTTATCCATAATTCCCCCTCATTTTGAATTATTTGGGATGATTGAGTAATAATGGTAAAACTGTTGATATGGTCATTTGAGAATTGAGCGAATAAATCTCCATAATTCAATTCTAATTGAAAAGAACTGCCCTCTTTATTGATTTGCAATTTGGATAAGCCAAATAATGTAATTTTATTGTTACTTCCGGTCAGACTGATTTGCATTTTTCCATTCTCACCTGAATGAATTATATCTCCACTGTATAGCGACCGCCCTGTTATGACAGAACCAGGGATAATATCTGTTGTTGCAGGCTTAATGGTTATTTCTCCCTCTATTTCATCTACAATGCCAACTTCTTCATTTTTAGAGAAGAGAGAGTTTATGAAGAAAATCAGAAGAAATAAATATGAAATTCGGTTCATTATTTAAAAGCAAGGGTTAAATATCATGATGCTAAATTTAATTTGGATTATTAACGTTAATAAAATAGTATTATAAAAAA
>Ga0208639_1002317_pt1 | contig 11252 bp, 7 predicted proteins | sample ETNtaG_33_FD_185772 | JGI IMG/M metagenome (GOLD analysis project Ga0208639, IMG submission 185772) | Marine microbial and viral communities from oxygen minimum zone, Eastern Pacific Ocean - ETNP201310SV76 (SPAdes) (version 2) | ecosystem: Environmental > Aquatic > Marine > Oceanic ...
CCCAAAATCCCTTTCAGGGAAGTAAGTTTCATTTAAGTAATTCCGCGGAGCGGATCAAAGATGCTGCGTGTTGCCGTCGTCGGTGGTGGTCCAAGTGGATCATGCGCTGCTGAGGTCCTTGCAAAAGCAGGTATAGAGACCTGGTTATTCGAACGCAAGCTCGACAACGCCAAGCCTTGTGGTGGAGCGATTCCACTCTGCATGGTTGCTGAATTCGACCTACCCGAGTCGATCATCGATCGCAAGGTCCGCAACATGAAAATGATATCCCCATCAAATCGTGAGGTGGATATCACTCTGGACAAGGTTTATGGCACAGAATCAAAAAGTGAATACATCGGTATGTGCCGTAGAGAAATCATGGATGCCTTCCTGCGCAACCGTGCCGCCGAGCTAGGGGCCACCCTGGTCAATGGACTAGTAACCAAGATCGAAACCGGCTCAAATAGACAGGGCCCTTATACGATCACTTACTCAGACTATTCAGCTGGCAAGTCCACAGGAGTTGCGAAGAACCTAGAGGTTGACTTAATCATTGGAGCTGATGGAGCCAACAGCCGAGTTGCTAAAGCGATGGATGCAGGCGACTACAACGTCGCAATTGCATTCCAAGAGCGCATAAAACTTCCACCAGAAGAAATGAGTTACTACGAAGATCTGGCAGAAATGTATGTAGGCACTGATGTATCGCCCGACTTCTATGGATGGGTCTTCCCCAAGTACGACCACGTTGCAGTGGGGACAGGAACTATGCAGAAAAACCAGGCTCTAATAAAAGATTTGCAAGCTGGAGTTCGCGAACGAGCCAAGAAGAGACTTGTTCATGGTGAGGTCATCAAAGTCGAAGCCCACCCGATTCCTGAACATCCACGACCACGCAGAGTTGTGGGACGAATGGCCCTTGTGGGGGATGCAGCCGGATACGTCACCAAGAGCTCTGGTGAAGGCATCTACTTTGCTGCCAAGAGCGGTCGCATGTGTGCCGAACAGATAGTGGAAGCCAGCCAAAGTGGCAAAACCATCCCCTCAGAAGCCGACCTCAAGAAATATCTAAAGAAGTGGGACCGTAAATACGGAGCCACATACGCAGTTCTATCAATACTCCAAGCCATCTTCTACTCGAATGATGCTGCCCGCGAGGCCTTCGTCGCGATGTGCGATGACATAGATGTACAGCGCCTCACTTTCGATAGTTACCTCTATAAAAAAGTTGTCGCGATGAATCCATGGCAGCAGATCAAACTCTCACTGCTAACTGTGGACGCATTAGCGCGAGGACTTGTGCGTAAAAAAACCGGCTATAAGCCTGTTCCCAGCGCCGTGCGTAGCGACGAAGAGGTCAATGCCATGCTTGCTGTTAAAACCATCCAAGGTGGTATCAAAGTTGGCCGCAATAAAGCTTCCTCGCAAGAAGATTTGCCGGCAGACAACTAGTGAAATAGCATTGGTTTTGCGAGCAAATCGCAAGTAGCAGATGCCAGAGCTCGTTTCTGCTACTCAACCTTTGATTTGGCTGAAATCGGCGAGCACACCAGCTTGATTGCGCAAAATTCCAAGCAAATTAAGGCGATTGGCTCGCACAGCAAGATCGTCAGTCATGACCATGACACTCTGATCGCCATCGAAGAAAGCCGCGAGAGCCTCTGATCCGGAAGTCAAACCTTCTGCAAGCTGGCTATAACGCTCACTTGAAGAATCTTTGCTAATCGGCTCAAGAGCCTCGAGCACCTTCAACATTTCCGCCTCACAAGCTTTTTCGAACAAGTCAGGATCAACAACCTCGGCAGCACTGAGCACATCTGCTGGCAGATCACCTTTCTCCGCCAGGCGTGCCGCTCTAGTAACCACAGCCTGTACCGCTAACAACTCACCAGTTCGACGCATCTCTACAAGCAAATCTGCACGCATTCGCGCATCGGCCGGATCAGAAAGAAGACGTTCAATCAACACAGTCTCACCAGCAACCGCTTGGACAAGATCGATATCAGTGCCTACCTCCTCCAACAAGCTGAGCATGCGCTGGCGAAGAAACTCACACAATTCAGCGGCCAAGGCGGAGGGATCAACCTTGTAATGAGGCAGAAGCTTGCTCCAATTAGTAGTGGCTTGCTCCAGCAGAGCGATGAGGTCAAGCCGCCACCCCTTAGACCAAAGGATTTGCAAAAGGCCATTGCCCGCACGACGCAAGGCATAGGGGTCTGATGAGCCACTTGGGCGCTCACCCTTGGCATAGATGCTGAGCAGCAATTCAAGGCGTTCCGCTAGAGCTAGTACGGCTCCCGCATCGGACTCCGGCAATGCATCCCCTGATCCACGGGGTAAGTAATGCTCCAAAACCGCAAGTGCTACTTCTCTAGGTTCACCTTCAGCGAGCAAGTATTTCCCCCCAATTACTCCTTGCAACTCAGGGAATTCCCCCACCATCTGACTTACCAGATCGTGTTTACAAAGATGAGCAGCTCTGCGTGCTTTAACCGAAATAGGAGCAGGCATATCGAGCTGATCATCGAGCAAGTCGGTTAACCATTCGATTCGCTCAACACGATCAAGTAGAGAGCCAAGACCCTCAGCAAAGGTCACGCGAGCTAGCTGTTCTCGCCGGTCAATGCTGGCTATAGAACGATCAACTTCAACAAAGAACTCTGCATCCGCCAACCTTGCTTTGAGCACCCGCTCATTGCCACGCCGCACCGTATCGCTTGCTTCAACGAGCCCATTAGCTATGCATAGGAATCTAGGCAGAAGACTGCACCTAGCATCTAGCGCAAGGGGATCATTGGCAGCCTCAAGCAGGTAGAGGGGCACATAGCGCTGATGCAACCGCATCACAGTGCTGAGAACTTCAGCAGGTAGATCTAGATATGACTCATCCACCGCCCCCTCTAAAAGGAAGGGTGCCTCCACAAGGTCAGTGAGCTCCTCAAAAAGATCATCAGGGCAATCAGGGCATGCTTCAAGCTCAGCAGCAGCTTTTTCAATTGCACGCTGAATCAAGGCAGCACGCTCCTGCCGATCTACCGCCACGCCAACATCGGCGAGGGTCTGAACGTAACTATCTGCTGATGGAATGATTACTGCATCACCGTGAAGTCGATTCCCACGGCTGAGGTTTGACGCACAAATTTCCGGGTCACTACCTTCTAAACGCAATGGGATGATTTGCTCATCTAAAAGCGCCACAAGCCAACGAATAGGACGAGAAAAACGTCTTTCACCGTCACCCCAGCGCATAAAACGTCTGCCCTGAAGACAACCAATCCAGGCGAGTATTTGTTGGGGCAACAACTCAATGGCTGGGCGTCCACGCTCAAGAACCTTTGCAAAAACGAAAGCTCCCTTTGGCGTATCGCGCAGTTCGAGAGCTTCTGGTGGAAGACCACAGCGCTTGGCGAAGCCAATTGCCGCCTGTGTTGGCACGTCATTTTTGAATGCCTGACCAGCAGGAGGCCCCTTGCGTACTTCCTCTAGGTCCTCAGCAGCGCTGGCCAAGTCTTCTACCAACACAACAAGTCGCCGAGGGGTGCTGGTGCAATGGATCTTGCCGTAACTCAGGCGAAGACTCTGCAAATCACGATCAACCATCTGCTCGAGCTGGGGCAGTGCCAGACGGGCAAAATCAGCTGGCAACTCCTCAGTGCCAATCTCCAGCAGAAAGGTCGACACAAAGACAAGTCATCGCCGCCACCCACTCTATTGAAGGGAGCTCCTCAAAAGGTCATGTGCATTTCGCTACGGTGGATTAGGAAAATGATGACGCCGTGACCGAAGGGCAGACAGCATCTGGCCAAACGGCAGATCAAAAATTCTCACCTTGCATCGCCAACGGAGCGGATCAAAGCAAGTTCGAAAAATTCAAAGCTGACAGCAATTATTTATTAAACCCACTGGCCGCTGAGCTTAAAGACGACAGCGATCACTTCAGTGACGACGCTGTCCAGCTGCTCAAATTCCATGGGAGCTATCAACAAGACAACCGAGATGATCGCAAAAAAGGACAAGGTAAGAACTGGCAACTGATGCTGCGTCTGCGCAGCCCAGGTGGACGAATACCAGCAGAGCTGTTCCTAGCCTTGGACGACCTGTCTGATCGACTCGGCAACGGAACCATAAGGGCCACTACCCGACAGGCGTTCCAGATTCATGGAATACGCAAAGAGAACCTGCACGAAGTCATCGGTACGATCATTAAATCCATGGGTTCAACCTTGGCAGCCTGCGGTGATATCAACCGCAACGTCATGGCACCTGCTGCCCCCTATGAAAAAGGTGGTTATCCAGCGGCTAGGCAACTTGCCAATGAAATTGCTGACGTTCTCAACCCAACAGCAGCGGAGGGTTCCTACCTGGATTTGTGGGTTAATGGCAATCCGAGCTACCGCATCCGCCCATCTAGGCAAGTAAAAAAAGTTCGTGCCCGCCAGCAGCAAGGCGTCGTATTCAGTGGAGATAGCAAGGAACCTCTATATGGCTCGACCTACTTACCACGCAAATTCAAGTGCGCCGTTACCGTGCCAGGCGACAACTCAGTAGATCTCCTCACCCAGGACGTAGGCCTGGTTGTCTTTACTGATCCAAACGGTGGCATTAAGGGATGTAATGTCTACGTGGGCGGTGGCATGGGACGAACCCACAACAATGAACAGACGTTCGCCCGCATAGCGGATCCTCTTGGCTATGTAGCTGCCGAACATTTATTGGATTTGGTGCAGTCAATATTGGCTCTGCAGCGGGATTACGGAGACCGTAAAACAAGGCGCCATTCACGCATGAAATACCTTCTTAATGACCATGGCATTACCTGGTTCAAACAAGAACTAAAAAGTAAATACTTTCTCCACCCAATCAAGGCATTACGGCCAGAACCAAAGAATAAACTCGAGGACTACCTAGGCTGGCATCGGCAAAGCGCCGGCAAATGGTTTGTTGGTCTGCCATTGCTCTCTGGGCGCTTAGAAGGTGATCTAAAAAAAGGATTACGCAAACTAGTAGAGACCTATAAAATTGAAATTCGCCTAACACCAAATCAAGATCTACTGCTCTGCAACATCGGGAATTCGCAGCGATCGAGTGTGCGCAAGAGCCTGGCTGCACTAGGCATCAGTACACCAGAAGCTCCTGCACTTCTGGCACGACACGCCATCGCATGTCCGGCACTTCCCTTATGTGGTTTGGCGATAACGGAAGCAGAGCGCACACTACCTGAACTACTTGAGCGCATAGATGCTCAATTACAACGACTACAAATTGAGAAATCAATCCTGATCCGCGTGACGGGATGTCCCAATGGGTGTGCTCGGCCCTATATGGCCGAACTCGCCCTCGTTGGAAGCGGTGTCAACCAATATCAACTCTGGCTAGGCGGCACCCCAAACCTGCAACGACTTGCCAAGCCCTACCTACAACGCATGCCCCTTGATCAACTCGAAAGCATCCTTGAACCACTATTTCTGAGCTGGAAACAAGCTGGCGGACGACGAAGTCTTGGTGATCATGTCAATAAACTCGGCGAGCAAGCTGTAGTTGATTTGCTATCTGGCTCAGAACAAGCTCCGTAGATAGCTTCAGCGACTCCATTCCTCCACGCCCAAAGTTGGTCTCCAAAGCTGAAGTGCCACCACTCATTCGGGTGTTGAGAAAAGCCAACTTTGAGCATGGCCTCAGCCAATACTCTGCGTCGATGATGCCAAAGATATGCCTGCGATTCCGACTCAGCAATCGCAGCCTCAGCGTAGTAATTCGGTTCCGATATATCGCCAATCGCATCGATCTCACCACCCATGTTTAAAGGCATACCCTTGCTATCAGCAAGAGTGAGATCCACGGCGGCTCCTGTGCTGTGAGGAGGAGGTGTGTGAGGCTCGAGGCTAGGTGGAGCCCAGAACCTGCCAACAACATCAATTACCTCCTGCAACGCTGTGGACTGGCTGGATAGATCGCAGCTCAGACCCCTTCTACGGCACTCCTCAGAGATGGCATGTTCAACCATGAATGCCTGAACAGGAATCGGTCGCCAGGCATCAAAGATTGCAAAGCGCAGCTCTGGATGCTGCAGCTGTAGCTGATCTTGTGCACTCAGCAGACGATCGTTGACCCCACTACGTAAACAAAAAGGATCAGCCCCATCACCATAAGGAGCACCTAAGCAAGCATATGGATGTGGCTCCAATCGAAATAACGACAAAGGAATCTGGGTGAGGAGCTCTCCACAATCACGTATAGGCTTGTCGTTCCAAGGGCGCAGCGGGGGAAAAGTTCGTCCCGTCACATTTTCCACAGCGACAACTTAGTTTTCCACAAAACGGATATTTGCTCAAACCAAACAAATCAAACTTGGCATATATATCCAATACATTATGCCGATAGCGTTGAGAGTTCCCAGGAGAGTGAGAGCCTGAACAATAATTAGACAGTCCTCTCCGAAATCTATTGCGAAGCCATGCTTTTGCTACCTATTCAACAACGGCATCGTTATATCAACGGCATCCCCTTAACGGAGCATCTCCATAAATGACGTAGCAAAAAATACCCAAGTCTTGTTCCCTAAGCATTAGCACCCAGCCTAGGCTCGATAATGTGGAAAACTATCCAATTCAGTTGAGATGGGCTGTCCCGCTAAGACGCTGCCACTGATTCTCAAGCAGCTTCTTAAGCAGAACATGGCGGGTGAGATGTGGATCATCACAGAGCAGCCTTTGAGCCTCATCACGTGCCTCCTCAAGCACAGATCCATCGTCCGCCAGGCTTGCTAGGGCCAAGTCAGGCAATCCAGACTGTTTGGTACCAAGTACCTGACCTGGACCTCGTAAACGTAAGTCGATTTCAGCAATCTCAAAGCCATCATTAGAACGCACAAGCACTTCGAGTCGCTGCCTTGCTAAAGGGTTTGAGCTGTCATTGATCAACACGCAAAAAGACGCCGCTGCACCCCGGCCCACGCGACCGCGTAGTTGATGTAACTGAGCCAGACCAAAGCGATCAGCATGGTCGATCACCATCACACTCGCCTGAGGTACATCCACTCCCACCTCCACCACAGTGGTTGATACCAGTACCTGACAATCACCAGCAGCAAAGGCCCTAATCACACCTTGCTTCTCGACACTGCTCAAACGCCCATGTAGCAATCCAACCTTAAATTCTGGGAATATCTGCTCTGATAACTGGGCGTGAACCTTGACCGCTGAGCGCAAATCAAGCTTTTCGGAATCCTCAACAAGAGGCAACACCACATAAGCGCGCTGACCAAGAGATACTTGATCACGAATTAGTTGATAGGCCTCATCCCTATCTGCTCCACTAATCATCTGAGTCTGAATAGGCGTACGACCGGGGGGCAATTCATCGATTTGACTCACATCCAAATCACCATGCATTGACAGCGCAAGCGTTCGAGGGATGGGAGTTGCCGTCATGGTCAAAAGATGAGGCTGAAGCCCCTTACTCAGCAAACGATTGCGTTGCCTGACGCCAAAACGATGCTGTTCATCAACCACAACCAGCCCTAGTCGAGAAAAAGCAATTGGGTCTTCAATCAAGGCATGGGTGCCTACGAGAATTTTTATAGATCCATTGACCAGGTCATCAAGGATCTGACGACGACGTAGACGGGTAGTTGCCCCAGTAATTAACTCAACACTGACATGCAACTGAGGCAACCAAAGACACAACGTCCGGTAGTGCTGCTCAGCAAGAACCTCAGTAGGTGCCATAAACGCTCCTTGCCAGCCGGCCTGTACTGCCGAGAGCAACGCCGCAAGGGCCACAACTGTCTTGCCACTACCCACATCTCCTTGAACAAGACGTGCCATAGGTTCAGCTCGCTCGAGGTCGACCTCGATCTCAGCCAGTACTCGTTCTTGAGCACCTGTTAACGGGAATGGCAAAAGCTCCAGGAAGCGACTGACTAGACCATCACGCTGTCCTGCCGTTACCAACACAGGAGCAGAACGAGCACGAAGTTCTGCACGTCGTTTCAATAGCCCCAACTGCAAAAGAAGAAACTCATCAAAAACCAAACGCCGCCTAGCGGCCTGCAATGAGTTTTGATCCTCAGGAGAATGTATAGCGATCAAGGCATCACTTCTGGTGGGTAAACGCAATGCCTGAAGCTGCGATTTAGAAAGGGGATCAGGCCAACGGACTGCCAAAGGCAAAACGAGCTTCACAAGATCACGAAACCGATCAGCCGTAAGTCCTTCGGTGAGGGCATACACAGGCAACAAGCGGCCAATACTGCGAGATCTAAGTGGCGATTGAGGACTTTCCATAACCTCTATCAGAGGATCCTGAAAACTCATGCCATAGGGCCCTCCTTTGACCAGCCCACTCACAGCGACGGTGACTCCAGGGGGGTAAAGGCGTGACTGGCTTTTGATGTAACTAGGACTGCTAAAACGTCGACCTGCAAAAAATCGGGTCACTTTTAGACGGCCAGTAGGGTCCTGAAGCTGCAATTCAAGAATGGACAAATTGGGATTACGTGGACTTGTGAACCCATGACAACGCCTTACTGTTGCCACGATCGTGGCTGTCTGCCCTGCCTCTAGGGCCTGGATACGCCTCAGCGAGGAATAGTCCACATAATCCCTGGGGTAGTACTGCAGGAGATCTTTCGCTAGCAGCAATCCAAGCCCGGCCAATTTTTCAGCAAACTTTGGCCCGATTCCCTTCACCTCTGCCAGAGGACTCTCCAGCTTCAAGGAGCTGCTGCTTGCAGACAAGACAATCTGCCGTCGCTTTTCTGCTCCCTCCTGCTTCAAGCTCGGAGGAGCCATTGGCGCTGGAGGTTGCAAGCGCTGATGAATACTGTGCAATAGCTGTCGAGAGTCAGTCACTAATCGACGGCGTACCGACTCAGGACTGTCTGGATACCCTGCAAAGGCTTCTGCTATCTGAGTGAGACGAACCTGACTCTCGCTAGGAAGCAGTAAACAAGGTGATGCCACTAACTGACGGGCTAAAAATGCATGAAAATGCTCTTGACGTCCCTCAAGATTGTTGAAGCCATTCTCTGCTTCCAAGGTCAAGGCTTGCTGAAGAGGGCGCATCCAGCTGTGCACTTGCCGCAGCTGATCCGGATTCAATCCTTGGCTGGACTGGTCGGAGGATTGGCGGGAGGATTCGGCCACCACTGTTGCTTTACCTCCTGAGCCATGGCGCGACGTTGCCAATGCCGCTGTTGTCGAACCATTGTGAGTAAGTCCTGCCGATGATGCTTTAGTTCAGCCCGGCATCGACGCAGGCGTGGGTGGTCAAACTCCAACTCAGATGAGCGCATAAGCACGCAAACAATCTCCATCCCGTCTACTCCCAGTCGATTAGTTGATACCGGTACACGCATTCTCAATAAATTGGACGCCACAGGTTCAGACTCCAGCTGACCGCTCAACACTGCGTCGAGAAAGCTAATAGGTAAGAGGCTATTGACAATTCCTGCTCGCAGTAATTCCACGTTGATCGCATGAGAGAGATTGCGCAGCCTGCGAGCAAGAGCACGATCAAGAGTTTCCAACCATCTTGCTAATTCAATAGGGCTCACTGGTAATAGACCCTGTTCCGCATCAATCCCGCCATTGTGCGTAGAGACATCACCTTGTTGCCAATCGTCGGATTCGGTAGTCAAACCATCATCATCAGTGGCAATTGTCTCGCCAGCCATGACAAATAAATAGCGCAGCATCTCAAGATCACCCTTCTTCTCGCTAATCGGTTCTAAAGCCTCTGCTTCTAAATCCTCAGTGAAGTCATCGAGGTGAGCATCTCCTCCTAGATCGGGCTGATCATTAGCTCCCGAGGTATCCAAATTTGCACTAATGCTGATGTTCTCCTGATCCTGATCAGTGATCTGCATGCTGCCGAAGCGATCAGGTTGCTCAAGTGGAGGAGCAAGGCTTAGGTGAATAGATCCCGGCGCCTCTGGCATTGGACCCTGCTCAGAACTAAGTGCTAATAAAAGCTCCCTCCTGATTTGATCGCTATTCCTTTGGCGTTCACGCTCCATCTGGCGCGCTAGATCCATTAACTGTTCCACAGTCAACAAAGAACAGCAACGGCAGACCAATTGCTCAATCTGAAGTTGAAAGGCCGCCCTAGCATCGTCGTTAAGGCCCCTGAGACGATTCTGATCTCGATCCGTTATTAACCGGAATAGAGCCTGACGTACATCATTAAGCAATTCCTCCCGCAATAATTGAAGGTAGAGGGCCATATCACGGTAGAGAGTCGACGCCAAGCGCTGACTCTGCTTCCGTAGGGATGCAAGCTGCTGATCGGGGTCAAAGCGCTGCAATCTCTACCTCTCCAAATCCAAAATCAAGCTGCGGACATGGACGCAACTTCCGTAGCAAAATCAATCTGGTCCACCTCAATTCCCTCACCAAGGGTGTAGCGAGTAAAGCGACGAACTTGAACATTCTCGCCAATCTTGCCAGCCACCTGCTTAACAAGTTCCGCAACTGTTATGGAGCTATCACGGATGAATGGTTGCTCAAGTAGGGCCAATTCCTTAAGGCGTTTATTAATTCGTCCTTCAACGATCTTCACTTTCATCTGATCAGGCTTACCAGAGAGATCGTCACGGCCCATCTCAATAGATTTTTCCCGTTCAACCACATCAGCAGGAATCTCATCTGTACTCACATATTCGATATTCGGACACGCTGCCACCTGCATAGCAACGTCCTTTAAAAGCTCCTGGAATAAATCACCACGAGCAACAAAATCAGTTTCGCAATTCAATTCCAGGAGAACACCTACGCGCGCTCCGGTATGGATGTAACTACCAATGGCACCTTCAGCAGCAGTGCGAGAAGATTTTTTTTCAGCACTAGCGATACCCTTCTGACGTAACCATTCGGAGGCCTTGGTCATGTCACCGCCGGTTTCTGCAAGGGCCTTCTTGCAATCCATCATTCCCGCACCGGTCTTATCGCGCAGGTCCTTAACGAGCTTGGCTGTTACATCCGCCATAGGAAATCAGAGTGAAGAGGATATTGAATGCCGCTGACCAGACAAGAAAGTCGGCGGCGAGAACTTAGCGACAGGTATGGACTCAATCGTCGCTTTGATCAGCACCTCGCTGATCATTCGTACCGTGACGACCTTCATTGATGGCATCAGCTAGTCGGCCTAATACCAACTGCACAGAGCGGACGGCATCGTCATTGCAAGGAATAGGAACCTCACAAAGATCAGGATCGCAATTGGTATCAAGCATTGATACCAAAGAAATATCCAACTTGCGGGCTTCAAGC